>P_2C_Liq_1_UnCtyDRAFT_1000962_pt1 | contig 11394 bp, 9 predicted proteins | sample Pon2CUnioCityCA_2_FD_10234 | JGI IMG/M metagenome (IMG submission 10234)
CGTGATATCAGCGCGCTCGTTGACAGCCATGATGCCTTTGCTGTGGAGCGACTGACCTTTAATGCGCTCATGAAAAAACTACCCCCTTTGCGCTGGTTATTCCCCAAAATGCTGCAAAAAATCTGTGATGGCTTGGCCCAAGAGATTGAGCAGGGCAGATCGAATGCAGCCGATGTATCAGCCGCAATAAACATTGAAGCCTTGCAAGCCAAGCTTGCACTGAATCAGTCACGCTTGGCGTATTTCACAGGCGAGCCCTTGGGCGTCAGACAAGAGCGGCAAATCGCCTTGGCGCAAACATTTGTCCGTGGCTTTGGGCAGGCGCCACGCGGGCCGTGGTTATTTGGTGACCAACCCAGTCATGCCGATGTGGTGTTTATTGTTTTTCTGGCCAGACTGCGGATGGTGGGTTTGCTCGAACCCGTTCAAGTACCAGAAGCGTTTGTTGACTGGTTAGAACAAAAAACCCAGACACAGGCGTTTAAAAACGCTGATGTCTGGGTCAAACTACAGCCGTTGAGGCTGATGTCACACCGTTAAGGTGGCATCAAGCTGATTCGGCTTCGATCTCTGCGGTCGTCGGTCTGCGGATGCCGCGGATCAAATCCTCGACAGTCAGACGTCCCACTTTATTGCCCTTACGATCGGTAATGATCAGACGGTCACCATCGGTTTCAGCAAAAATCTGTAGCGCTTCTTCAATGGTGGTGCTGCCCTTGACCAAGGGGCCTTCATCAGACGGATCATAGTCTTTCATGATCGCCCGAACACGTAACACGCGTGCGCGATTGATGTCCTTCATGAAGTTAGCCACATAACTGTCAGCCGGCTGCATGAGGATGTTTTGTGGGTCATCGTTTTGTACGATTGCACCGTCACGCAAGATCGCGATCGTGTCACCAATACGCAGTGCCTCATCGAGGTCGTGCGTAATAAAGACAATGGTCTTTTCCAGTTCGTTTTGCAGGTCAAGCAAGATGTCTTGCATTTCCGTGCGGATCAACGGGTCTAGTGCCGAGAACGCTTCGTCCATCAACAGGATTTCCGCGTCCGTGGCCAACGCGCGGGCAAGCCCGACACGTTGTTGCATGCCGCCTGAGAGCTGCCCGGGGTAGTGGGTTTCAAATCCACCTAGCCCGACACGTTGAATCCAGCGCTCAGACGTTTCGTTGATCTTAGACTTGTTTATGCCCTGATTTTCTAGACCATAACCGACGTTTTCCATGATGGTGCGATGTGGGAACAACGCAAACTTCTGAAACACCATGGATATTTTGTGACGTCGCAGATCGCGCAGTTCCTCCGGGTTGAGTTTCAACACATCTTGACCATCAACCAGAATCTGCCCCTCGGTGGGGTCGATTAACCGGTTGATATGACGAATCAGTGTTGATTTACCCGAACCCGACAACCCCATCACCACTTGAATGCGGTGCCGTTCCATGTCTAGGTTGACATTGCTCAGACCGATAACGTGACCGGTCTTATCGAGCAACTCGTCTTTGCCCATGCCCTGGTGAACCAACTGCATGGCTTTCTTGGGGTCTTTACCAAAGACCTTGTACAGGTTTTTGATCGAGATAATAGTGTCAGCACTCATTGATGTCCGCCCTCCCGATGTTTCTGAAGGCGAAGACCAAAGCTTTGTGTTATGCGATCAAAAATGATGGCCAGCACCACAACAGCGATACCGTTAAACAAGCCCAGTGCAAAGTATTGATTGGTCACCGCTTGCAGCACGGGTTGACCCAGACCACGCACACCAATCATCGAGGCAATCACAACCATGGCCAACGCCATCATGATGGTTTGGTTAATGCCGGCCATGATGTTAGGCAAGGCCAGTGGCAGCTGCACACGTAGCAGTTTTTGGATGCGGCTAGCGCCGAAAGCGTCGGCGGCCTCCAATGCTTCTTTATCAACCAGACGTATGCCGAGGTTGGTTAAACGAATCACCGGTGGAATGGCATAAATCACCACAGCAATCACCCCAGGCACTCGACCGATACCCAGCAGCATGACCACCGGGATCAAGTACACAAATCCTGGCATGGTTTGCATGACGTCAAGCACCGGCGTGATCAGTTTTTGTGCTCGATTTGAGCGAGACATGAGGATGCCAACTGGAATGCCAATAACAATTGATAACAGCGTGCAAACAAGAATCATGGCCATGGTCTGCATGGTGTTTTCCCACATGCCGAACAAGCCAATAAGCCCCAAAGCGATTGCGATGCCAATGGAGATTTTGATGCGATGTGACGCTAGATAGCCTACACCTGCGATTGCACCGATCACTACCCACCAGGGCGAGCCCAGCAGTAATCGTTCAAACCAGATTAGAAAATACAACAGAGGCTCAAAAAATGCCTCAATCGACGCGCCGTAGGCACGTGAGAATGCCAGATAGCCTGTGTCAATGCCCTTAGACATTGCCCGAAGCGTAGTATCGGCAATTTGGGGGAAGTCGCTAGACCAGATCATTTATGCTCGCCTTTATTTTTTGTGGAAATCTTGGGCGGCAGGTCCGCCCTCTGGTGAGGGCGGACCCGCTGGTGCTACCGGCGGTAGCCAGCGGTATTACAGCGCTGCCTTGACTTTGGCAGCCACGTCAGACGGTACCCACTGTGACCAAACGGCTTCATGGTTCTTTAGGAACCACTGGGCGGCGGCTTGACCGTCAGCCTGCTCAGTTTCCATGTAGGTCAAGATCTTGCCGAAGGCGTCTGCTGGCCAAACCCGTGCCTTCAAATAGCTCATGGCTTCTGGGCTATTGTTGGCAAACTCGGTAGAGGCGACGGTTTTGATCTCGGAAATGGCAAAACCGTTGGGCTTGGGATCAGGGCAGTTGGCAACGCCAATGCATGATTCAAACTCGGCCGCATTGTAGGGTGCCAACTCAACACGAACCATGTCGAGCTCGGCTAACAATGAGGTTGGTGCCCAGTAGTAAGCCAACACACCTTGACCGCGGTTATAAGCTTTCTTGATGGCGCCAGCCAAGGCTGCGCCTGAGCCTGGATCTACGAGGTTAAAGCCAGCTTGCTCCATCTCAAACGCTTTGAACAAGTTGTCTGTGATGATCTGGCATGCCCAGCCGGAGGGGCAACCGACGACACGACCTTTGCCTGGATCTTCAGGATCTTTGAACAGCTGAGGATTCTGCTTGACGCCTTCGATGGTAGCAAGCTCGGGGTTCTTCTCGAGCATGTAGCGGGGGATCCACCAACCTTCACCCGCATTTTTAGCTGGGTCTTCCAAGGTGTTACCGACAATGGTTAGGCGGTCCTCACTGACCGCACGGTCGATTTGCTCTTTGATGGTGTTCATCCAGAGTTCGGGCGCGATATCAGGACGGCCTTTTTCTGTCATTGATGTGGCTGTCGGCACCGTATCGCCAGGAACGGTCTCGGCGTTGCAACCGTAGCCGTTTTTGAGGATGAATTCGTCAACCCGAGCAGCAGCTTGTGCGCTGGCCCAGTTCATTTCCGAGATGGTGACGTTGCCACATTCGGCTTGGGCAACGCCCGTGCCGACTGCACTAATGGCAAGTGCCATGGCTGCAAGATAAGATTTTTTGACTAGTTTCATAAATACAATCTCCGTTTTTCAAACCAGATGGCTTGTGGACACGATCAGATCCAATAGATCTGAACGCCGCTGCGCTAATTACTGCATTGCACAACTTGTCCGGTGATGCGCCACAAGTGACGCTGGTATGCCCCTAAAGGGACAACGGTTGCTCGATGAGCATTTGACACCCCACCATGTGGGGCATATTGACGCTTCGTGTTAACGAAGCAAGATGTGTTTATATAAAAACACAAGCAAACTAAGTGCTAGTTACGACTCGGTGAGTCTAACCAACTTTCCGAGTATCTGCCAACTTAACCCCTAATTAAGATTCCATATTGTAAAAAATGTCGATGCAGCCTATTTCATCTTATCCTTTACTTTATTCCTACCGGCGATGTCCTTATGCTATGCGAGCCCGCATGGCACTTAGGGTTGCAGGGATCCGGTATGACTTGATTGAAATCAGTTTGCGTGACAAACCGCCACATATGATTAGGGTATCTCCTAAAGGAACTGTACCGGTTTTGTGCCTAAGAGATGGTGAGGTTATCGACGAAAGTCTCGATATCATGCACTGGGCGTTGAGTCAGCATGATCCTGGGCAGTGGTTAAAAGGGCTGGACAACAAAACGGCTTGCCACTTATTAACGCAAACCGATGGGCCTTTTAAGCAAGCGCTTGATCAATATAAGTACGCCTCACGCTCACCGGACACTGACCCCATCATGGCGCGTGATCGCGCCATGCAGACGCTGATTGAACCGCTTAACTTGGCGTTAGGGGCACAACCTTTTATCGGTGGTCAGCAGCCCGTGCTGCAAGATATTGCTATCTTCCCGTTCGTGCGCCAGTTCGCCGGCGTTGACCCGAGTTGGTTTGAGCGCCAGGCACCCGAGTCAGTCAGGCGCTGGCTTGGCGTTTGGGTTGAGTCCGAGCTGTTTAAAACGATCATGCAAAAACAGCCACCTAATCAAAGCGGGGCAGGATAAGCCCAGCCGAGATCACCGCCCGTGGTGATGCATGTGGTGATTTAGGCGGCTGATCTTTCCTGGGCTGACTTTGCATGGGCCACATCCATGTCGCGTGGCAGTGGAACGCCGTTTTTGACGGCAAGCACTTCAGCCATGACGCTGACTGCAATCTCGGCAGGCGTCTTACTACCAATATAAATACCAATTGGTCCGCGCAGTCGTTTCAAAGATTCCTCGGTTTGATCGAAGTGTTCAATCATTCGTTTGCGACGTGCCCCGTTGTTGCCCCTTGAGCCGATGGCCCCCACATAAAAGGCATCGGTCTCGAGCGTCTCTAGCAAAGCTAGGTCATCTAGTTTTGGATCATGCGTTAGCGCCAACACGCAGGTGCGACGGTCAGGTTTAAAAAGTTTAACGGCATCATCTGGCCATTGGCTCATGCGCGCCACGCCCGTGGTGGTCCAGCCTGAGGCATATTCTTCACGTGGATCGCAGACGGTGACGCTAAAGCCATTAAAAATAGCCATGGTGGCGATGTATTCACCAAGCTGGCCAGCACCAATCAAGAGCATCCGGTATGAGGGACCAAAGGTATTGACCAGTTCGGTGTCGCGGATCTTCAAGCTGTCGGCAGTCTGCGTGGCTTCAAGCGTGACTTGACCGTTATCCATATTGGTTACACGACGTACCAACTCGCCTTGCTCGAGGCGGTCAATCAGATGAGTCAACAAAACAGCGTCAGGGTTGAATTCCAGCAACAGCTCAAGTGTGCCACCGCAAGGCAACCCAAACCGATGCGCTTCATCGGCTGTGATGCCATAGCGCATGCGTTTGGGCAAGCCCGACATGGTCATGCCGGGTTCCTGGTCTTGGGCTGGTTGGGTAAACTCGCGGATCAAGTCGTCTTCAATGCAGCCACCCGAGACCGAGCCCACCACCGCACCTGTTTCACACATGGCCATAATGGAGCCGATGGGGCGCGGTGACGAACCCCAGGTGCGCATGACTGTCACTAAAACAGCACGCTGCCCAGCGTCACGCCACTCTTTCAGGCGTTTGAGTACGATTAAGTCCTGATTCTGCATGGCGTGTCTCCAGTTATGCGCAAAGGCCACTCAGAAAATTGATACATCTCTTTTATGAACCCGAGCTAAACACCACCACCGCGGCGACTGCGACTGCAATGGCAATCCACAACCAGCGGGGTACGCCACCGCTTGAGGCGGGCGGTGTTGGTGAAGGTGCCGATGAAACCACCTCTGTGTCGTTTGCGCCCTGCGTTGGTACGCCTTCACCTTCTGCTGGTGCGGAGGGTTCAGTGTTTGCACTGCCTGTCTGTTCGGCTAACGCCTTTTCAAAACGCTTAAAAAAGTCATCCGCCATGGATTTGGCGGCACCGTCAATTAATCGTTGCCCGAGTTGAGCGAGTTTGCCGCCGATTTGTGATTCGACGGTGTAGCGTAATTCCACGCCTTCGGCGTTTTCTTCGAGCTCTACATGTGAGAGGCCCTTGCCATGACCGGCCACGCCACCTTGCGCCTCGAATTTGAGCGAATACGATGTAGGGGGATTGATGTCAGACAACTCGACTTTGCCCGTGAACTTTGCCGACACCGGTCCAATCTTAATGGCAGCGACTGTCGTATACACATTCTCGGATTCGAGCTCAAACTTTTGACAGCCGGGAATGCATTGCTTAAGAATTTCAGGATCATTTAAGGCATCCCATGCCTGTTGTGCGGTGGCCGCGAGTTGTCGGCTTCCTTGCATTTGCATTGTCTAGTCCTCCGGACGGATACGTCGTTCGATCATCGAATTTGTCTCATCAGCTTGGCCAAGGCGGTGGCCAGCATGCTTAAGTGTTCTAAGTTGTGAATGGCCAGCATTTTGTCGACGTGGCGATCCAATACCTGTGCACCACCGGCTAGTGGCTGATAGCTATCGTAACGCAATAGTGGGTTAAGCCACACCGTTGCGCGTGCTTGGCGGGTGAGCCATCCCAGTTCGTGCGCCAGGGTCTCGTGGTTACCTGTGTCAAGGCCGTCGGTAATGAGCAGTACCAAGGTGCGATTACCGATGATGAGGTTGCGATGGCGTTGGCGTATGGATTGCAGCGCATGGCCGAGCTGCGTGCCACCGCCGAAGTCGGCGATGGCGGCGTTGGCTTTGACCAGCATTTCGTCAGTGTCACTTTCGTTGAACGCATCACTTAGGTCAGTCAGTTCAGTACCAAACGTAAAAATGCCCGGGTCGTGGTGTTTAGTGGCTTGATGCAAGAAAGATAGCATCAGCCGTGCATAGCGCTCCATGGAGCCTGAGACATCGATAAGCGCGAGTAACGGCAGTTCAGTTGGCCGACGCTTACTCATGGGTAATGCCAAGAAATCGCCGTCGTGGCGTGCGGCAAACTGCATCAGTTGCGGCCAGTGCAGTCGGTCGCCTTGGGCACCCAAACGTCGGCGCCGAGCCGCCACCGTGGGCAGGCGCAAGGGAATTTCACGCACCAGGCGCTCGATGAGCTTGAATTCGCTGGCGCTTAACTGATTGAAGTCGGCGTGACGTAGTCGCGCTTGATCGCTTGCGCTCATGGCGGCATCAAGCTCGATTTTCTCATCTTGTCTGGGGGGTGGGGCCTGCGGTTTGGGTACGTGCAAAGCCTCTTGGGCCCGTGCGCTGCGCGCTGGCGGTTTGTTCTCGGCCTTGGCTTGTGGCAACAATTGGGCCATGAGTTGTTTGGCAATTTCCGGATTTCGGAAATAGGCTTCAAACAAATCCGCAAACACCTGCTGGTCTTCTTGACGGCTAACCAGCACAGCCCTAAGTGCGGCTTCGACGTCGCGCTTTTGACCAATATCGACCAGTGCCAGTGCTTGTTGCGCTAGGCTAATACGTGCGCTGTCGACCGGCAAACCGGCGCGCCGCAACAATCGTCCAAACCCAGTGAGATTGGCAGCGAGTTTGCCGGTGCGCGCGTCTCCAAGCACCATGGCATCACCTAGACATCGGTGGCTAGCAGCTCTTGCATCATGGGCTCAAGTGCCGCCACGTCGTCGCGCTGCTTAAAGAGCACGCCAGCGGTGTTTTCGATGACTTCTGGGTCAAGCGCCAGCGTTTCCAGGGCCACGAGTGCTTTGGCCCATTCGACACTTTCGGCAATGCCTGGCGAGCGACTAAAGGCATCAGCAAAGGGCTTGTCTCGCAGACGTTGCACAAAGCTGGCGACTTGTTCGCTTAGTTCTTTAGAGATGTCAGGCACTTGTTGCGCGATGATAGCCAGCTCTCGATCACGATCGGGGTAGTCGACCCAATGATAAAGACACCGGCGTTTAACAGCATCATTTAAGTCACGCGTGCGGTTGCTCGTTAATATCGTCAGCGGTGGGGTTTGAGCCCGTATGGTGCCAAGCTCAGGAATACTGACTTGATATTCACCAAGGTACTCCAGCAAGAAGGCCTCAAACGGCTCATCAGCGCGGTCGACTTCATCAATGAGCAATACAGCACCGGCACCCGTGGTTTGCAGCGCTTGTAACAAAGGGCGCTTGATCAGATAGTGGGCCTGATACACCTCACGCTCGATTTCCTCGGGGGTGCGACTGGTTTGCGCGGCTTTTAGATGAATGAGTTGTGCGGCATAGTTCCATTCGTAAAGCGCATCGCGTTGTTCAAGTCCGTCATAGCATTGCAGTCGAATCAAGTCACGCGCCGTGATGGCCGCAAGCGCCTTGGCCAATTCGGTTTTACCCACACCAGGGTCACCCTCAAGTAACAAGGGGCGCCCAAGCTTGACGGCCAGATGCACTGCTGTCGCAAGCCTGCGGTCAGGGAAGTATCCAACTGACTGCAGGCTCTCTACCCACGCATCAACGCTGCCCGGTTGTTGCGTGTGTGCCAATCAGACCTCCTTGCCTAACGCTTGGTTCACCGCACGTTGGGTCTGGATTTTGATGAGATGCGCACGGTATGCCGCGCTTGCGTGCAAGTCACCGCTTAAGTCTGATGCGTCAATGACGATATCCTCGATGGCATCAGCCGAGAAGTTGGCATTTAGTGCCGCTTCGAGACCGTCGTGACGGAACACGCCGTTGCCAGCACCGGTGATGGCCACACGCACACCGCTATCGGTCTTGGCAACAAACACCCCAACGAGCGCATAACGTGAGGCTGGTTGCTTGAATTTGGCGTAGGCTGACATTTGGGGCACCGGGAAACTGACGGCGGTGATGAGCTCATCAGGCTCAAGCGCGGTGGCATACAGCCCCTGAAAAAACTCGTCAGCCGCGATCTCGCGTTTGTTGGTTCTAACCGTGGCGTTTAAAGCCAGCACGGCGCTCGGATAGCAAGCAGCGGGGTCGTTGTTTGCCACAGAACCACCAAGTGTGCCCATCGCCCGCACTTGTTTGTCACCGATACCCGCAGCAAGCTTGGCTAGTGCCGGGATTTTGCTGTTGACCAAGGGGTCTGTTGCGACCGCTTGATGGCGTGTCATGGCCCCGATCACAATGGCATTGCCTTGTTCGCAGATGCCAGCCAAGTCGGTCAAGTCTTGCAGATCGACTAGCGTCTCCGGTTGCATGAGTCGCTGTTTCATCGAAGCCAGCATGGTTTGCCCGCCGGCTAACAATTGACCGCCGTCACTTAGTAATTGCGCAGCTTGATCCAAGGATTCGGCACGTTTGAATTCAAATTGATACATGATGATCTTCTCCCTTTAGGCCTTCGCCTTGGCCTGCTCAATGGCTTCCCAGACGCGGTGTGGACTGGCCGGCATATCTAGGTCCTTGACGCCGAGTGGTGCGAGGGCGTCGAGTACGGCGTTGATGACCGCCGGTGGTGACCCGATGGCGCCTGCTTCACCACAACCCTTGGTACCCAGAGGATTGGTGGTGCAGGGCGTGCAGACGTGTCCGATTTTGAAGTTGGGTAGATCATCAGCGCGTGGCATGGTGTAGTCCATGAAAGAGCCGGTCAGTAGCTGAGCGGTCTCACGGTCATAAACACAGTTCTCCATGAGTGCCTGACCAATGCCTTGGGCCAGACCACCATGTACTTGTCCCTCGACAATCATGGGGTTGATGATGGTGCCAAAGTCATCCATGGCGGTGAAGCGATCGACCCGCGTTTCGCCAGTCTTGGGATTGATTTCCACTTCACAGATGTATGTTCCAGCCGGGAAGGTGAAGTTCGTGGGGTCATAAAACGCGGTTTCGTTTAGACCGGGCTCCAAGGTCTCAAGCGGATAGTTATGTGGCACGTAAGCACTTAATGCCACTTGTGCAAAGGGCACTTTCTTGTCCGTGCCTTTGACGGTGAATTCACCATCGGCAAACTCCACATCGGTGTCACTGGCTTCCATCAGGTGTGCCGCGATCTTCTTGGCTTTAGCCTCAATCTTGTCGATGGCGCGCATGATCGCTGAGCCGCCCACTGAAATCGAGCGTGAGCCATAGGTGCCCATGCCAAACGGTACGCGCCCGGTATCACCGTGCACGATGTCAACGTTATCGACCGGAATGCCCAAGCGAGCGGCTACGACCTGAGCAAACGTGGTCTCATGGCCCTGTCCGTGGCTGTGCGAGCCAGTAAAGACGGTCACACTACCCGTGGGATGCACCCGCACCTCGCCGCATTCAAAAAGACCGGCGCGCGCGCCAAGTGCGCCTGCAATGTTGCTTGGCGCCAAGCCGCAGGCTTCGATGTAACTGGAGTAACCGATGCCGCGCAATAGGCCTTTGGCTTCACTTTCTTTGCGACGAGTCTCAAAGCCTGCCACATCGGCCAGTTCCATGGCCTTGTCCAAGCACTGATGGAAGTCCCCGGTGTCGTATTGCAGAGCAACTGGCGTCTGATAAGGAAACTCGTTGATAAAATTACGGCGACGGATTTCGTCTTGGCTCAAGCCGAGTTCCCAACCGGCACGCGAGACGATGCGCTCAATGAGGTAGGTGGCTTCAGGTCTGCCCGCACCACGGTAAGCATCAACGGGGGCGGTGTTGGTGAACCAGGCATCAACCTCAACGTAGACCTGAGGCGTGGTGTATTGGCCAGCCAAGAGGGTGGCGTACAAGATGGTTGGGATACACGTCGAGAAGGTTGACAGGTAAGCACCCATGTTGGCATCTGTGTGCACGCGCAGTGCGAGGAATTTGCCATCCTTGTCCATGGCCATCTCAGCGTGGCTGACATGGTCGCGACCATGAGCATCCGATAAAAACGCCTCGGTGCGGTCAGACGTCCATTTAACCGTGCGGTTCAGCTTCTTGGCAGCCCAAGTCACGCACACATCTTCGGCGTAGAGGTAAATTTTTGAACCAAAACCGCCGCCCACATCCGGGGCGATGACTCGAACCTTGTGCTCGGGCAAGCCCATCACAAATGCCGTCAACAGCAAGCGTTCAACGTGCGGGTTCTGATTGGCAACATACAAGGTGTACTCGTCAGAGGCTCGACTGTATAGACCAATGGCTGCGCGTGGCTCCATGGCGTTGGGCACCAGCCGATTGTTCACCAGATCAAGTTTGGTGATGTGCGCTGCTTGCTCGAAGGCCTTGTCCACGCCTTCTTTTTCACCAATGGACCATTTGTAGCAATGATTATCCGGCGCTTCATCATGAATTTTTGGTGCGCCTTCTTTACCGGCATCACGGATGTCAGCCACGGCTGGTAGCACGTCATAATCAACATCCACCAACTCAGCAGCATTGCGCGCTTGCTCTAAGGACTCGGCGATAACCATGGCCACATGGTCACCGACATAACGCGCTTTGCCATGGCAAAGAATCGGGTGTGGTGGCTCTTTCATGGGCTCACCATTGGTGCTGGTGATCAGCCACCCGCAGGGCAAGCC
>P_2C_Liq_1_UnCtyDRAFT_1000964_pt1 | contig 11377 bp, 8 predicted proteins | sample Pon2CUnioCityCA_2_FD_10234 | JGI IMG/M metagenome (IMG submission 10234)
TCGGTCCAGCGTGGTGTTGGTGGCGATGATGGCGGCGACGCCCGCCGATTGCGCGACCTCTGCCACGTCGCCCAACCCGGCCTCGTCAAGATCAGGCGCGATCTTGAGAAACACCGGGACCGGCTTTTGCAACCAGTCGCGCGCCTCCATCACCCCCCTGAGCAGGGCCGACAGCGCCGCCGCGCCCTGAAGGTCGCGCAACCGTTCGGTATTGGGCGACGAGATGTTGACCGTCGCGAAATCGAGATGCGGCCCGCAATGGGCCAGCACGCGCGCGTAATCCTCCGCCCGGTCGGGGCTGTCCTTGTTGGCCCCGAGGTTGAGGCCGATCACCACGCCGTGCGGGCGTTTGACCAGTCTGGTGCCGATCGCCTCCATCCCCTCGTTGTTGAAACCAAAGCGGTTGATGACCGCGCGATCCGCCGTCAGGCGGAACAAGCGGGGGCGTGGGTTGCCGGGCTGGGGTTTGGGCGTGGCCGCGCCTACTTCCAGAAAGCCGAAGCCCGCGCGGCCAAGGCCGGAAAGCGCCACCGCGTTCTTGTCAAACCCCGCCGCCAGCCCCACCGGGTTGGGCAGGTGCAGCCCCGCCAGATTGCAGCGCAGGCGCGGGCTGCTGACCAGCCCCGGNAGCGGTACCAGTCCCGTGCGCAGCGCCATCAGGGCAGCGCCATGCGCGCGCTCCGGCTCCAGCCGGTGCAACAGACCAAGGCCGATCCGGTCTGCAAGTGTCATGGCTGATCCGAAAACAGGCCGGCGGGAAAAACATGTGCGCCATCACGCAGCTCAAGCGGTTGCGCCCAGACAACATCATCCATGCGCAAGACGCGGTAAAGATGCGGGAAAAGCGCGCCGCCGCGCGACGGCTCCCACCGCAGGTCGTCCCCCAGGCGATCAGTTTCAACGGCGACCAGCATCAGCCCATCCCGCCCAGCAAAATGTCTGGCGGCGGTCTCGGACGCCTGTTCAGGTGTTGAGAAGTGGACATAGCCATCGGCCAGATCGACGGGCGCGCCATGGGTTTGCCCATCACGGCGCAGCGCCTGCCATTCGTCTTCGTGGAAAATCTTGAGGATCAGCATACACTGGTGATGCCCCGCGCAAGAGAGCCGGTCAAGCGATTTGGCGCGGCGCGCGCGCATCGGCGTGGTTCGCGCAGGAAGTTCCAATCAATCATCATGCAGCGCGAAAAAACACCGTTCTGCGTCTATTCCAAAGCGTTGCGCGAAAAACCTGGAACACAGATTGTCACGAAACGCAGTGCTCCGCTCAATCGTTGCACGCGTTCCGATTTTAACCGACGTCTCAGGTTGAAGGCGCAACGCTTTAGACACTCGGAGTCTCTACTGGCTATGTTGATGGCGTGCACATCGCCTCGTTGCGTCCGATGAAGACACGGTTCAGCTCAGTGGAGATACGCTTTGGATTTTAAATCCAGTAATTTGCATAGGTATAATGGAGTTCATAAATGGTCGCGAACCCGGTCACGTATAAAGTAAAAGGGTCCGGTCAAAGTGACGCCAGGTGGGCCATCGCCTTGACCGGACAAGGTTCTGAGGTTGCAGGCCAACGTCGCGAAAAATCTTCGCAATGACCTGCGAGGTCACGAGCGTACTTACTAAGTGACACCCACACAGATGGCCGAAGCGTCACTGTGCGGCAACGTATCTTAAGTTTTCCAACACTCCTTAGAGTCTGCTGAGGGCGTTTCAATTCGCGGCACGCACGCTCACCGGCGCCCGCCCGAGAAACCGGCGCAAGGCAAGGATACCGTTCGCGGCCTTGCTCAGATGATCCCGGCTTGCGTCGCGATGATGACAGCATGGGCGCGGTTTCTTGCATTCAGGCGTCCGCAGATTGCACGCATCTTCATCTTGATCGCAATTTCCGTCTGATCCAGCTCGATCGCGATTTCCTTGTTGGTCTTACCATGCGACACCGATTTCAGGATCAAACGGTCCTGCTCCGAGATGGTCGATGCGTCGCTGGTCTTTTCCAGTTTACGACGGGTCAGCGACAACGGGACGAATTCATGGCCATCCGCAATCAGGCGCAGGGTGGTGGGCAGGCTGCGTAGGGGCTGGTCCTTCGAGATGTAGCCTTTTGCGCCCAACTCGATGGCCTGCCAGACGAAATCAGGCTCGGCGGTGCCTGAGAATATGACCACAGACCCACGCCCCGACGCCTCGACCACATGCTTGACCGAACGCAGGCCCTGCATACCCGGCATCGACACGTCCAACAGCACCAGGTCGAACCCGTCAGGCTTGTTGCGCAACATGTCCAGCGCCTCTGACAGGCTGTCAACCAGCACCACCGAAAACAACCGATCCTCTGACAGCGTACTTTTGAGCGCCTCCGCGATCATCTTGTGATCATCCGCGATCAGAACGGCAATGTTGTTGTCGTCATCTGGCATGGCTTTGGCGTACTCCGCGATGTGCATTTCCGTTTTCATCATTCCTTGATGGATCCTTCTTGTGCTGGGCGCACAACATTGCGCTTTACTCGCGTGACGCACTGAAAAAGAGCGTATGTGCTTCGGGGCCGATTACTCCAGGAACCAACTCATAGGATGTAAAGACGGTTCCATCGTTGCCCGCAGCTCCGCTCTTGCATGTATCCTCCCCAGATAGCGCGGTTTGACTAACCGGCGATCTTTTGTCCGCCCTATTGCACTATGCTTTAGCCTAGAACTCCAGTAATTTGGAGAGGTGTGCGAGGAAGAACAAAATCTGACCGCGTAAGCATCACAAAAAATACCCTTTAGAGTATATTTNAACTTAAGTTTNTTATTATCAATCACAAGACCGGTCGAACTTTTGCTCCTTTGCGTCAAGATGGGATCGAATGCGACCGGCCGTGCGCTTGTGGCGCTTCGGCCTCGGAGCAAAGATTGGGCAAACGGCAAAAAACGTGCGTCGGCTGCTTTCGCAAAACGCTGTGATTCACGTTTCTACGAAGCGCCTTATGTCGGCCGCCGAGGACGTGACCAACGCAGGCGGCACCAAACAGTAGATGGGTTACACTCAAACGATCAACAGGAGATTGCCAGTGATACCAACCACCCTGAGACGTCTTGGATACATGGCGACGCTGATCGGCCTCGTTTTTGCATCAACACAGTTCGTAGCCGCTCAGAACAAGCCAGTGCTTTTGACGATCCATCCCGGACAAGGCGCGGATCCGGTCGTGTTTACGGATGACGATCTGACGGCAATGGACCAGGTAAGCTTTGTGACCTCGACCTTGTGGACGACATCCGCGCAAGAATTTTCCGGCCCGTCCCTGCACAGCGTCATCAAACAGGCCGGCGCCAAGGAACCATTCTGGGTGAAACTCGTGGCAGCCAATGATTACAGTGTCGTGCTTGGGCCCGATCTGATCGACGAGACCTATCCCATCATCGCCAACCGGATTGACGGTGACAGCTTTACAATGCGCAACAAGGGTCCTCTTTGGCTAATCTATCCGTTTGATCTTGAACCGGAATACAAGCGCGAAATCCACTACAGCGCCTCTGTATGGCAGTTGACGAATATCGAGATGACCACGCCGCAGGCTGGCGCGCTCACGGAAAACCAGTAAGTTGGGCCAGACCGGATGAAGACATGGCAAAAGGTTGCAGGGGTGTTGGCGTTTCTAATGGCCACGTCCATCCTTGTCAGCGTCTCGCACCAGTTGGCGCAGAAGGTAGAGAATTTTTCCTTTGCCCGGTCTGACAGCGATTCATGGAATTTCGCACAGGTCGAAGTGGCCTATGACCGCTTTCAGATGGCCTTGCAGGACGGTCTGATCGAACTTCAGGCAGAGGGTCGCATTTCCGGTGAAATCGAAAATGAAATCGTCATGCGGTTCGACATCTTCTATTCCCGCGTGGACACGGTCGCCGACAGATACGGGATATTCGTGGATCAGCTATCCATTCAGCGGACGCTCGCCGAAGTGCAAAAGGCCCGCGATCAATTGACCATTCTCGTCGACAGGCGCACATACCTGTCCCCGTCCGGGCTACGGCAGCTTCTTGACCTCGCCGAGCAAAAGCGCCCCTTCATGCGCGACTTCGCGCTTAACGCCATGCAAGCGGCCATCGTCGATCAAGAGCGCGAGCGCACCGAAGTCTACGCTTCTTTGCGGAACTCGACACGCTCTTTGACAGGACTGGTCTTTTTTCTGCTCGCTTTGGGTACCGTGTTGATCTTTCTTTGGCGCCGACTTGCGGAAAAGAATGCGTCTGAAAGAAATTTGATCACCTACCTCACAAAGCTGCTGGAGGTGTCCAGCGACGGTATTGTGGTGGTAGATGAAAATTTGCAGATCAAGGACGTCAACAAGGCCGCCCAACGCACATTCGGCTATGAACGCGATGCGCTTTTGGGGGCTGACGTGGTGCGGAAACTTGGCACGCTCAGACGTCACAACCGCATCACCACGCAGTTGCGCGCCATTCTGGAGGGCAAGCTGAATCCAGAGCACGGCTTGCGCAGCTTGCCAATCGTGGCCCGGCGCGAGAATGGCAGTGTTTTCCCGGCCGCCCTGAGCGTCGTCCGAGTGCGCGATCAAACCCGCAACAGGGTGCTTGTCGGCTTTGTACGCGACCTGTCCACGGAACGACAATCCCGTCGCATCACACGGCGCGCACTGGCGCAGGCCCGCAACGATGCCGCCGCGAAGCAGCGTTTTCTGGCGACGATGAGCCACGAGATGCGCACCCCTCTGCACAGTATCGTGGTGGCTGCGGACATGGCGCAACATGCCGATACGGCCGCGGAAATGCTGGAACATCTGCCGACGATCCGCGCGGCGGCGCAGACGGCGCTTTACCAGGTCGAAGACGTGCTTGATATCGCGGCCGACGGTGGAAAATCTGCCCAGAAACAGGCCGAGAATTTCGACGCAAGAAGCGTTGCGCAATCCGTCTTCCTGCAAATGACACCGTTGGCCGCCGCCCGTGGCAACACGCTTGTCTTTGATTGGGACGGCCCCGCGCATCTGCGCGGATCACCGCAAAACCTGTTCAAGATCGTGTACAATCTGGTGTCCAACGCGATCAAGGCGACAAAGAACGGCACGGTCAGGATCAGCGCGCAGGAAAGCACCCTGAAGGGCAAGCCCGCCATGCAAATCGCAATCACCGATACCGGGCGCGGGATCAGCGAGGGCGATCAGCAGAAGATCTTTGAAGACTTCGTGTCACGCTTCAAAACCTACGAAAACGGCTGCACGGGCACCGGTCTTGGCCTTGGCATCGTCACGCGGGCCCTTCAGGCGATGGACGGTCAGATCGAGCTGCAAAGCAAGCTGGGTCAGGGTTCCGTCTTTCGCGCGACGATCCCGCAATCTTTTGACGGCATAGCGCCCGTGCAGGAAGCCAAACCCATATCAGACGCCAGCGACATCGGACCTGCCAGTGATACCGCGCCCACATCCCACGCACCGCGCCAAAGCGGCAAGGTGCTGGTGATCGAGGATCACGCAACCAATCGCAAGCTTCTTGAGCATATGCTGATGAAATTGGGATATAAGGTGACATCCGCCGCAGATGGGCTGGAAGGGCTGCAAAAGGCGCTCGAACAGACATTCGACCTGATCCTGACGGATATCAACATGCCGGAATTGACCGGCGACAAGGTCGCAAGATGCCTGCGCCACGCAGGCGGATCGGGAAATGCCTGCATCATTGCGGTGACCGCCAAGGCCACCATCCCGATGACGCAGCGCGCCTCGATCATCGAAGGGGGCATAGATGCGTTTTTGTACAAGCCCTTTGACAGCGCAAAGCTGGAGGATGTGCTTCACGACGCCGTGGAAGAATGCACCTTCGACACCCGCTACAAAGAACCCAAAGAGACGGATCTGGATCTGTATATCGGCCCTGAACTTTTGGCAAAGGCCGGGCAAGATGTGCAAGAGCTGCTGGCGATGTTGCCCGGCGTTACCCAGCCTGGCAGCAGCACAGCAACCATCGACGAACTTGGGCGCTTTGCACATTACGTGGCAGGAGGGATTCTNTTCGCGGGTTTTCACCGGCTTGGGAATGCCCTATTGGATCTTGAACGCATGTGCCATGATCGCGATACAGACTGCATACGCGGGATGCAGATCGTTCTTGAGGCAGAGGCAGACAGCTTTCTGTCGGATATCGCGCACAAAACGATACCTGACTGAGGGCACCTTCTCTCTTTAGATTGTCCGCGCCGTCATTAGACACCCCCGGAAACTTAGGTTGGCCCGATAAAGCGCAAGTTGCGCAGCCAAGGCTGTTTGCTTGGTTTAATATTAACTTTAACGGTTTGAGGATACACAGCGGGGATGACATCCGATGTTCAGCATTTTTGACGGGCCTGACGCGCATTGCGTCCTTCTGAGCAAACGACCCTATGTGATTTCAAGAATGGTACAAGTCTTTCAGGCAAACGAGGCCATTATTCATCAGGTTGATGACTACGCGGCGCTGGAACGTGCTATCGCCAGTGATGATCGCATCAATTTCGTCATGATCGATGTGGACACGCACGACAATCTTGGCACTCAGGTCGATCGTCTGCGCCACATCCGGGATACCTATCCTGACAAGGCGACGATCATCTTGTCCGATGAATTCGAAACGAACGAATTCGGAACCCATCGCATGATGCTGGCCGATGTGTCGCTGCGCACACCCGTTCTGGACGCGTCTCTGGAAATCGCTCTGCTTCAGGCACCGGTGAACAACCTTGTTTGGCGTTCCCGACTGGAGGCGTTGCGCGCCGAAAAAGGACAGCGCAATATCCGAACCCTTCACGTGACCGAACCCGCCTCGGTCGGGTAAACGAATGGTGGGAGCGGGTGCCAGTGCTATGCTCCCCATTCAGAATAGAACACGCTTCCGAGAACAACGCCAACCGTAACAAAACTCATGAAACAGGCAGCCTTCGCAGGGTCGCGCATCACCTACCGGGGGCGACCATATGAAAACAACCTTCCTACAGATAAAAAACTCACATCTGCTCGCGCCATTCATGAATGCCGTCACATATAGACGTGTCGAAATAAAGTAACATCAGGGAATAACCAGTGAACAAGACCTCCGCCAAGCCGACACAGTTTTCGTTCTTGGAAACCCAACATGTATTGATAGCTGATGATCATTCCTTCGTGCGCGATCTCGTGTCCAATTTCCTTTTGGCAGAGGGTGCGCTGTCAGCCGAAACCGCAGCCGATTTTGACGAAACCAAAGCTCTGATCAAACAAAAAAACTTCGACATCCTGCTGCTAGATTACCAGATGCCCGGCATCACGGGGATCGCCGCCATTCAAGAGCTGAGAACCCTATCACCCGAGACCAAGATCCTGATTTTTTCCGGTAACATAAATGAAGCCACCGTCTCAGAAGCCTTATCCATGGGGGCCGTGGGCTACATCCCCAAGACCATGCCGGCAAAGACCATCATCAGTATCCTGAGCCTTGTGCAGGACGGGCAGCAATTTCTGCCCGCCTCTTTTCTGCAATACCAGGACCGCCGTGCGAAGGTGAAGCAATCCCTGTCCGCCGTGGAAACAGAGACGCTACGCAAAGTGGCCACCGGGGCGACGAACAAGGAAATCGCGCGCGATCTGAACATCACGGAAACCACGGTGAAGATGCACCTGCGCGTGATCTGCCAAAAGCTGGACGTGAAGAATCGTACCCAGGCTGCACTGCTGGCGCATAACTATACGCTGGTCGACTGACCCGTCGCGATCTGCCCTGATGGGCCGTCTGCGCTGGTCGGTCCAAGACTATTCATTCGGTCCGTACAACCTGGGCTGAAACGGTTTGTTGCCAGATTTGCGCGATCCGGGCTTTGCTCTCGCGTTTAGTCAAGACCATGTTCTGGGTCTTCAGGCGGTTCAACACCCTCGACGACCCGGCGCTATCCGCATTCAAGCGGTGAGCACCGGTTCCCGATAATCCTCTTCTTTCACCAGCATCGCCCCCAGTCATGGGCAGTTGCACATGCGTCAAGCGCCACCATGCACCGCGGCTGCTTTTCCAGGAAGGTGAGAACCTGAGAGCGTGACAGACGCTTGCGAAACAAAACCGAGCCGTCCGAACACGCTCCATGAAGCTGAAAGACCTGCTTTGCACGGTCGATACCGATAATGCTAACCTATGACATGGATGCCTCGCGTTTGCTGTTGGTTTCATCCAACATGGCACATTGCGATGTCGTCGAGTGGGGGCATCCACTCCATCAGGTCAAAGGCGGAACGCTTTGGGCGGCGCTGAACCGGCCAGGCGCATAGGGGGCCAGGTCTGTGTTCGGGCGTTTTCCCGAGATGAGCTGGGACAGGATATACCCTGTCCTTGGCCCGGCGGTCAGGCCGAGGTGGTCGTGGCCGAACCCGGCAAAAACGCCCCGGCATCCCGGCACCTCTCCGATCAAGGGCAGGGAATCGGCGATTACGGGCCGATGGCCCATCCATTCGGTGGAATCAGCCCATGTCAGGTCAGGCATGACGCGGGCGATGTTGCGGCGCAACAACTTGAAGGGCGCACGCGATGGTGCGGCGTCAAGCCCGCCATATTCCACGATCCCGGCCAGCCGCAAACGCCCTTCCATCGGGTTTGCCACGAACTTGCCCGCCGCCACCATCACCGGGGCGCGCGGCATGACCGACGGCTCCCACAGCTCGATATGATAGCCGCGCTCGCTTTCCATCCGCACCTGGACGCCAAGCGGCGCGACAAGGCTGGCCGACCACGCGCCGCCCGCAACGACCGCCGCATCGAACCTCAGCGTTTCGCCCCCCACGCGCAGCCCGGACAGGGCGCCGTTTTCGACCACGACCGCCTCGACCGCGGCGTTCAGAACTCGCGCGCCCTGCCTCTCGGCCTTCGACGCGAGCGCCTTGACATAGGCCCCCGGATCCGAAATGCGCCCATGTCCCGGCAGCCGCACGGCGCAACCGATGGCACCCTTGTAGGCGGGGTCATAGGCGCGAAACGCGTCCGCATCCATCACATCCCAGCTAAAGCCGTTTTCGCGCCGCACCTGCCAAGTAAACGCATCTGCATCAAAACCGGCGCGATCAGGATAGCCATAGATGTAATCGCATGGAACCACGTAGCGCGCCGCGTCCGACCCCTCGGACAGGGCCTGATGATCGGCCAGACTGTCGGCGATCAGCGGCAGTTGCGCGGCAGCCCGTTTGCGCACCCCCGCCGCCGTGGCATGGCCAAGATAGCGCATCAGCCAAGGTGCCAAACGCGGCAGGTAGCCCCATTTCAGAAACAACGGCTCGCGCGGGTCAAGCAACATGCGCGGCGCGCGCGCCCATATCCCAGGCACAGGAACGGGCACGGTCGCAGCCGACGCCAAAAGCCCCGCATTGCCGTAGCTGGTACCGCCCGCCGGGCCCGCCGGGTCGATCAGCGTCACGTCATGCCCCGCGCGTTGCAGCCAGATCGCGGTGGACACCCCCACGATCCCGGCCCCGATTATGGCGACGTTTTGCTTGCTGTGCGGCATGTCTGCAATGATCCCTGCGATGTTGCCCGCAGTTAGGGGGGCGCCTGCCTTGCTGTCAACGCATCGCCGCCGGATTGCGCCGCAGGGCGCGGGGGCTTGCCCCGTATTGCCGGGAAATGGCGCGGCTTAGCGCGGCCGAGGAGTCGTAGCCGCAGCGCACTGCGATTTCCGCCAGCCCGAGCCGTGTGTCCTCGATCAGCTTGCGCGCTTCGGCAAGACGCAGGTGCCGGTACACCGTGCCGGGTGGCGCGCCCAGACGGGCGCGAAACCGGCGATCCAGCGTGCGCGGCTGGCAGGACAGATGCCGCGCCAGCGCGGTCACCGGCAGTGGGCGTTCGAGATGGTTGCGCATCACCTCCAGCGCGCGGGCAACCAGCGGGTCGGCGGGCGGCTCGTCGGGGCCGCGCCGCAACGGCGGATCGCCATGCAGGAAAAGCGCCTCCACGTCCAGCCGCGTGGCCGTGCCTACATGGTTCGAGATCAGGTCAAGCGTCAGATCAAGCGCCGACATCGCCCCCGCGCAGGTCACGATCCCGTCGTCCCGGACGATCCGCGCCCGCGCCGCATCGACAGACAGGAACCGCTCGGTGAACGCGTCCAGAAGATCCCCATGCACCGTGGCACGCTGCCCGTCGAGCAGCCCCGCCGAGGCCAGAAGCCACGGCCCGGCATCCAGCGCCACCAGCGTTTCCGCCTGGCGCGCCGCCGCGCGCAGCTTGCGCCGGATCAGGGGCGTGTCGTGGCGGTCATGCTCATAGCTGGCCAGAATGAAAAGGTAATCGACCTGCCCCATCCCGCTCAGCGCACCATCCGGCACAATCTCAATCCCGCTGGAAGATCGGCACCCCGCACCCTCGACCGACAGGATGGACCATGCAAAAGCCGTCTCGGATCGCAAGGTGTTGGCTGCGCGCAGCGGCTCGATACAATTGGCCAGACAAAGGTTGGAAAACCTGTCGAAGAGCAGCAAAGCGATGCGCGTGGGGCGCGGCTGTGATTTTGTCCATTCCAGCATGATTTTTGTCGTTTAAAGCAAAATCAAATCGGAGGCCAGCACCCTAGGATCGATCCAACACCAAAAGAGGACGCCCCAATGCCCCTTGCCATGAATCGCGATGTTTTCATCACCTGCGCCGTGACCGGATCGGGCGGGACGCAGGACAAAAGCCCGCATGTGCCGCGCAGCCCCGAACAGATCGCCGACAGCGCCATCGCGGCGGCCCGGGCCGGGGCGGCGGTGGTGCATTGCCACGTGCGCGACCCCGAAACCGGCGCGCCCTCGCGGGATCGGGGGCTGTTCCGCGAGGTGACTGACCGCATTCGCGCGTCAGAGGTGGACGTGGTGCTGAACCTGACCGCCGGGATGGGCGGGGACATCATCTTTGGCGACGTGGAAAACCCCCTGCCGCTGAAGGAGGCAGGCACAGACATGGCGGGCGCGACAGAGCGCGTGGCCCATATCGCGGAATGCCGCCCGGAAATCTGCACGCTTGATTGCGGCACGATGAATTTCGCCGAGGCCGATTACGTCATGACCAACACGCCCGGCATGTTGCAGGCGATGGGCCGCATGATGACCGATCTGGGCGTCAAGCCCGAAATCGAGGCGTTTGACACCGGCCATCTGTGGTACGCCAAGCAACTGGTCAAGGAGGGCATTCTGGACAGCCCCGCGCTTGTGCAGTTCTGCATGGGCGTGCCGTGGGGCGCGCCCGATGACCTCAACACTTTCATGGCGATGGTCAACAATCTGCCCGACGACTGGACGTTCTCGGCCTTCGGGCTGGGGCGCAACCAGATGCCATATGTAGCGGCCTCTGTTCTGGCAGGCGGCAATGTGCGCGTGGGGTTGGAAGACAACCTGATGCTCGACAAGGGCGTGCTGG
>P_2C_Liq_1_UnCtyDRAFT_1000965_pt1 | contig 11373 bp, 7 predicted proteins | sample Pon2CUnioCityCA_2_FD_10234 | JGI IMG/M metagenome (IMG submission 10234)
GATCAAGTCGTTTCTAGTAGTATGTTAAGAATATTTCCTAAACCCAATGATCCTGGAAATAGATGGTATTCCTATCCAGAATTAAATGAAGCTGGATTTAAAGCAACTGACTCTGTGCTTACTAAACAGTTAATACCTGCTTATTTACAAACATTGCGCTATGGTAAAGCTAATGGAACTTATGAAGATGCAGATAAAGTTCTTGCGAGTTTAAATCGTTTTCAAAAGGCTTATGGTGAAGAAGTAATGCCTACTGATAACCAAATAGAGGCAGAGATATTTTATAATAAATATGATGTATTCAAGAATCTATACATGTGGTATGGATGGTTTGGAATCTTTTTAATCATCTTATTAGTTGCACAAATTCTAATGGTAAAACCATTAAAGGAAATGCGCTACGCGATACAGTTTCATAAAATTGTTATTTACGTTCTATTTCTCGCACATATTGCCGGTTTAGCAGTGCGCTGGTATTTAAGCGGTCATGCTCCATGGTCTAATGCTTATGAATCTTTAATTTATGTTGCTTGGGCAGTTATGTTATTTGGAATTTTATTAGGACGTAAAAGCGAACTCACCATGGCAGCTGCCGCCTTTGTAGTTGCGATAATTTTATGGGTTGCACACCTCAACTGGCTTGAACCAGATATTGCAAATCTAGTAGCTGTACTGGATAGTTACTGGTTAATGATTCATGTTTCTATTATTGTAGCTAGTTACGGTCCATTTGCTCTAGGAATGATTCTAGGACTGATTACGTTTATTTTAATGATTTTTTCAAACGAGAAGAACAAGAAGCGCATGGATCTTAACATTAAGGAGCTTACTTATATTAATGAAGCAGCTTTAACCATAGGTTTAATTATGCTTACCATAGGGAACTTCTTAGGTGGAATGTGGGCTAATGAAAGTTGGGGACGTTATTGGGGTTGGGATCCTAAAGAAACTTGGGCGCTGATTAGTATTTTCATTTATGCCTTTGTATTGCACTTAAGACTAGTACCAGGATTAAAAAGTCGCTGGACTTATAATTTATGGTCTATACTCGCATTTTACTCTATTTTAATGACCTACTTTGGTGTGAATTTCTACTTGTCTGGCTTACATAGTTATGCGAGTGGTGATCAGATTATTTCTTATCAGTTCATTATAGGATCTCTGGTTGTGATAGCAGCTTTTGCTATTCCAGCTTATATAAAAGATAAGAAAATATTTAAAAAGAAGAGAAGGGAAGAGTAAGGATTTCTATTCTAAACTAGAATGACTTCAACTAGAACGATTCAAAATATAAAAACCATCATTTACCATTAGAGGAAAATGATGGTTTTTTCATAAATCAATTTTTTAACGTGATTTCTTGCGTTCTTCTTTTTCTCGCTGAGCGATACGCTGAATTTGAAATCCTTTTAAAAACTTACGTAAGTACTGATCGTTTAAATACTTATACTTAGCATGTGTTTTCTTGCGAAAGAATGCAGTAAGTTCTGTCTCACTGATTTCTACACCTGCCTTTTTCCAGATGTAAATCATTTCATCAGACTTGAAGTTGAAGGCTATCTTAAGTTTGCGTAGTATGGTGTTATTATCCAGTGTCATTTCTGCCTCTGGAGTGACTCCATCTTTTTTACCTCTATAGTTTACAATTACACCATTTAAGAAAGTTGCTAGATTTACATCTACGACCTCTTCAAAATCTTCGTGATCTTCTTTCTTGAGCCAGTCACTTACTTCGGCACGTGTTACTGGTGCACCACCTTTTGCATAAGTATCGATCATCGCATCATCACTCAGGTTGAGGATGAATCGCAGGCGTCTTAAAATGTCATTGTTATCCATGATTGCAAAGATAAGGATAGTGTGTTGTTGATACGCTTTTGCGAAAGCGTGATGAAATTACCCTAAAACCTCAATAATCTGATCTGCTAGTTCTGTACCGATACGGTCTTGAGCCTCACCAGTTGCAGCACCAATGTGCGGACTTAAAGAAAGCTTAGAATTCATCAACAATACCATTTCTGGAGTAGGTTCTTTTTCAAAAGTATCTAGTGCAGCAAAGGATATGTGTTCAGACTCCAGAGCATTTACTAGCGCTACTTCATCAATAACACCACCACGTGCGGCATTAACAATAGCAGCACCTTTTTTCATTTGGTTAAATTCATGTTCACCGATTACATAATCTTTTTGTGCAGGAACATGAAGGGTTACAAAATCAGATTGTGATAATAACTCTTCTTTACTCACTAACGGTATTTCTACAGAAACTGTCTGTCCATCAAATAAATCCCAAGAAACCGTAGGAGCAGCACTCGCATAAGAATCATGAGCGATAACTTTCATTCCTACACCAGCAGCAATCTTAGCCACTTCTTGACCTATACGACCTATACCGATGATTCCTAAAGTTTTTCCACGTAGTTCTACACCTTTTGCATATTGTTTTTTGAGACCTTTAAAGTTAGAATCTCCTTCTAGTGGCATATTGCGGTTACTGTCAAATAAGAAACGTACTCCACCATAAAGATGTGCAAAAACAAGTTCGGCAACACTAGCGCTACTGGCCGCTGGTGTATTGATCACTTTTAATCCTTTTTCACGAGCATATGCCACATCTATATTATCCATTCCTACACCACCACGACCTATGATTTTAAGGCTAGGGCAGTTGTCTATTAATTCCTTGCGAGCTGTAGTAGCAGATCGTACAAGCAATACTGCAATTTCATGTTTGTTAATATAACTTTCTAACTGGTCTTGTGCTACGTTAGTGGTAATTACCTCATAACCAGCTGCGGTTAATTTATCTATTCCAGTTTGTGATACGCCGTCGTTAGCTAATACTTTTTTGCTCATTACTTTTATGTTTTGTTTTCAGTTATGATTTACTGATGTTTTAATTTTTTATTCCTGTAAAATGAGTTTCTATTACTTTTAAATAATTGTTTCATTTACATTTTCAAGTTCACTAAGCTTTCCTCTCTAATTCCTGCATCGTATCTACAAGTGCTTGAACACTTTCCAGAGGCATAGCGTTATACATGCTCGCTCTATAACCGCCTACAGATCTGTGACCGTTAAGACCGCTGATGTTTGCGGCGTTCCATAGTTGATCAAATGCTGTTTTATGAGCTGTATCTTTTAAAGAGAATGTAGCGTTCATGTTAGAACGATCTTCTACTGCAGCAAATCCTTGAAACAGTTCATTACGATCTATTTCGTTATAAATTAGTGCAGCTTTTTCTTTATTTACCTTTTCTATGGCAGTAATTCCACCATTGTTTTTTAACCATTCTAGGGTTAACATGCTCACATAAACAGGAAATACTGGTGGTGTATTAAACATAGAGTCTTTACTGATGTGTGTCGCATAGCTTAGCATAGAAGGAATGTGGCGCGTTACTTTACCTAACAAGTCTTCTTTAACAACTACTAAAGTCGCTCCAGCTGGTCCCATATTTTTTTGAGCACCGGCATAGATCAAATCAAATTTAGAGAAATCGAGCTGACGTGAAAAAATATCACTGCTCATGTCACATACCAAAGGTACGTTTACATCAGGAATCTCTTTAATTTGTGTTCCAAAAATGGTATTGTTACTCGTAATATGAAAATAATCAGCATCACTTGGGACTTGATAACCTTTTGGGATGTAATTAAAATTTGCGTCTTTTGAAGAAGCTACTTCTATGATTTCTCCAAAAGCTTTTGCCTCTTTAATCGCTTTTTCTGACCAAGTTCCTGTATTTAAATAAGCTGCCTTTTTCTCTAATAAGTTATAAGCCGTCATTAAAAATTGCATACTGGCGCCACCGCCTAAAAACAGAGCTTTATAACCCATATCAGTAAGTCCTAAATGTTCTAGAGCTAGTGATTGAGCCTTTTCCATAACCGCTACAAAATCTTTGCTACGGTGCGATATTTCTAAAATACTTAATCCGTTAAAGTCTATGACTGACTTAGAGGCCTGTTTAAAAACGTCTTGTGGAAGAATACATGGGCCGGCTGAAAAATTATGAATGTGCATTGCAGTTTTTTTAATAATATTCACAAAAATGCAAATAATCATTACAATGCATGTTAGAAAATCATAAAATGATTAAGATAATGTCAACAGGAAATCAACCGTATCTACACCATCTGCATAATCATTTAACATAGGACACTGTGTTTTCCCAAAATCTACAACAGCTGGTGCTTTTACCTCACCTAGTTCCTTCTTAATTACTTGACTAGCTGTTCCCTGGGCAACTACACACTGCAAGTGATCAGCATCATTTTTAATTTGTTGAGCTAGTTCTTCAATATTTTCATAATAACTATATCCTAGCGCTGCGATAGGCGAGGTGTAGCTATTGTTTTCTTCTTTGATTAATAAAAATTCGTTATCTAATAAGTTAAAATCACTCATGAGATAAACAGCTTTGTTATAATCATAATTATTAAGGTACTTTTCGTTTTTAATGAGTTCTTTTTGAACAAACATTCCATTAAAAAACAGATCAAAGTTATAATCTTTAGGAACTTTTAAATGACTTACACTACGACATCCTAGGCCAAAATATTGAAACACATCTTTACTCAGTGCTTTCATTTGTTCTAAGGTTTCTGTTCCAGTGAGTACCGCAATACTATTACGGTTTTTACGTATGATATGAGGCTTACTACCAAAATAATATTCAAAATAACGCGCTGTGTTATTACTACCTGTTGCGATAACGGCATCATAACCTGTTAATCTACCGTCATTATAACTGTAGGATTGTGACAGTTCTGGTACATGTTCTGTGGCGAGTTGTAACAACATAGGTGTGAGCACATCATCATTACTACTGTTTTTAATCATGGCATGATGACCCGTTATGATGACAGAAAGCACATCGTGAAAACCTACTAATGGGATGTTCCCTGCGGTAATAACAGCAACTGTTTTAGGAGAAATGTTATCTAAATGATAGGATGCTGTCCACTTGTTAAGTTCTTCTAGGGAAAGAGCCTGCGACCATTGCTCCATAGCGTGATATAAATTATCATCTGTAAACCATGAATTCTTGGCTTGTGCTTTGTGTAAAGCAGCCTCAATTAGGGCAGTACTATCTGTAAGTTCTTTATGTAAGTAGGAGGAAAGTAGTGATCCCGCTTTCGCGAAAGCGTAAATCCTATCTTTTAACGTTGTATTTATTGCCAGTGAGCTCAATGGGCATTATTTTTGTGCAAAAGTAAATAAAACAGCTATGGCAATCATCATAACAGACGAATGTATTAATTGCGGTGCGTGTGAACCAGAATGTCCCAACACAGCAATATATGAAGCAGCAGATGACTGGCGCTATGCAGACGGTACTGATCTCGATGGAAATGTGGTCCTTCCTAATGGAAAAGAAGTAGATTCAAATCAAACTCAAGAACCTGTAAGTGACGAGTTTTATTACATAGTTCCTGATAAGTGTACGGAATGTGTAGGTTTCCATGAAGAACCTCAATGTGCCGCAGTATGTCCAGTAGATTGCTGTGTTCCAGATGATAACCATGTAGAAGACGAGGCAACACTTAGAGCTAAGCAAGCTTTTATGCATAAAGAGTAATCCTGCTAGACGATTACTATTTTGGGTTTATGAGGTTGTGATATGCACTTCGTATATTCATGCTACACTTTAGAAACAAATCTTCTCCGGAGCTATTATTTATGTTCTCAATTGAGGTTTATTGAGGTACTACAGGTTAAGTTTTAAAAAACGAGTGAGTTATTTGTAGTGTTTTTAGTTAATCTAGTTTTTTAATAATTAACTCGCTGAAATCGGACTCGATATTATTAAAATTACCAAATGTTTCAGGAAATCCTAAATAGATTTCTATAGTATCACCAATATCTAGGTAATGTAGCCCTGTAACTGACCTTCTAATAAAATCATCAAACTCGCTATTTCTTCCTTGTGTAGCCTGTATTCTTATCCCATTTTTGTAAATGGCAAGCCCATAAAAATCCTGGAGACCGTTACCCATTCCATCATTAGCACCGAATGTTGATTGGATATGAGCAGAAATATAATAGTAACCGCCAGTGCTAGCTGTAAAGGTTCCTGCATTATATTCTGTTGTGGTAGTGATTTCATTATCATAATTTAAACGAAACCATCTTATAACATCACGATTTGATCCTGTACCAGTATTATTAACTCCAAAATCATTACTATACATAGCGTGTATTACAAAATTTTCACTTTCTGTAACACTAACCATATTACCACTTTCAGAAACAGAAATACCATTACCACCGCTAATGGTAACTTGATCAGCGGCATTGGCATCGGTTTGAATGACGGCTAGGTTATCACTAGTACCGGTGTCTGCTTGAACAGATAAGTTCCCTACATTCATAAAATGAACACCATTACTGTAGTAAAACCCTGCGTCAGTTCCAGTGTTTACATAAATTAATGTTCCAGCTGGTGCTACATTAGTAGGTATAGCGGTTACTCTGGGAATTAAAACACCATTAAACTCTCCAGGCGCAGTGCTTCTAGCTTCTATGTCTAGATCTGTTTGTGGATTAGTGGTTCCTATCCCTACTTGAGCATGAGTGTATGCATAAGTAATCGTTATTAACAGTATTAAAAATTTCTTCATATCGCACGACTTATGAGGTTGATTCAATTAAAAGAATAAGTAGATTACTAAATTTTTTGTCTCAAAGATTAAGGGTTATGTCATTATAAAGAAAAAACATATAATAAATGTAATTACCTTAATTTCAAATCGTTACTAAATTTATGATACTTAAACTTCCTTAAATATATTATTGAGGAATAAAAGAGATGTCTTCTAGAAGTGTTTTTAACGAAAACGATTTCGTGACTTCGTTATAAGGTAAGTATTTATCGTTTATTGTTAAGTGTTACCTTATTAGTTTCAAACCTGAGTCAGTTACAACTCCATAAATTTATTGGTTTTCAGAAGATTTAGATTGCAACATCTTTAACTGATCACGCAAACGCGCCGCTTCCATAAAGTCTAATTCTTTAGCAGCTTTTTCCATTTGTTTGCGTGTGTCACGTATTTTTTGATCTAATTGATTCTTTGAGAGGTAGGTTGCTTCTTCCTCAGCCGCAGCTAGGCTTAAGTCTTTTTCTATGGTGTATACCGCTTCTCGTTTACGAGCAAGCGCAGTTTCTAGCGATTTCTTAATTGCCATAGGTTTTAATCCATGAGCCTCATTATATGCTATTTGTTTAGATCTTCTATACTCAGTTTGATCTATGGTTTGCTGCATGCTGTTAGTAATTTTATCAGCATAAAGTATAGCAAGTCCGTTTACATTACGGGCAGCACGACCTATGGTTTGAGTCAGTGAGCGGTTGTTTCTTAAAAAACCTTCTTTATCTGCGTCTAGAATGGCGACTAGTGAGACTTCAGGTAAGTCCAGACCTTCACGTAATAAGTTGACTCCTATGAGTACATCAAAAATACCGCTACGCAAATCGTGCATAATTTCTACTCTTTCTAGCGTGTCTACATCACTATGAATATATCTACATCTTATAGAAATACGGGATAGGTATTTAGTCAGTTCTTCTGCCATGCGTTTGGTAAGCGTGGTTACTAGTACGCGTTCATCTTTATCCACACGAATATGTATTTCTTCTACGAGGTCATCGATTTGGTTTTGACTAGGTCGTACTTCTATAACCGGATCGAGCAGGCCAGTAGGTCTTATGATTTGCTCTGTGTACACTCCTTCAGTTTTAGCGAGTTCATAATCTGCTGGTGTGGCACTTACGTAGAGTACTTGATTTTGAAGGATTTCAAATTCTTCAAACTTCAAAGGTCTGTTATCCATAGCAGCTGGTAAGCGGAATCCATAGTCGACCAAGTTCTCTTTTCTGGAGCGGTCACCTCCATACATGGCACTTACTTGTGGCACGGTTACATGACTCTCATCTATGACCATTAAAAAATCATCTGGAAAATAATCTAGTAAACAAAATGGTCTAGTACCAGGTAATCTACCGTCTAAATATCTACTATAATTTTCAATTCCAGAACAGTAGCCTAGTTCTCTAATCATTTCTAGGTCAAATTCTGTACGTTCTTGCAGTCGTTTTGCTTCTAGTGGTTTGCCTATTTCCTTGAAGTAATCTACTTGTTTTACTAAGTCCTCTTGAATAGCATGTATGGCATTTTGTAACACATCTGGAGAGGTCACAAACATGTTTGCAGGATAGATGGTTATCTCTTCCCATTGCTCAAGTAGTCTACCATCTACGGGATTAAAAGTCTCTATTAATTCTATTTCATCGCCAAAAAAATGAATCTTAAACGCATAATCTGCATAGCTAGGGAATACATCTATCGTGTCTCCTTTTATCCTGAAATTTCCTCGATTAAAATCGGCAGTGGTTCTGGAATAAAGACTTTGAACAAGTTTATGAAGTAATTGCGTGCGAGCGATAACTTCATCACGTTTGAGCCTAATCACATTTTTTTGAAATTCTACTGGATTTCCTATTCCATAAAGACAGGAAACAGAAGCTACTACAATCACATCGCGACGTCCAGACAGTAAAGCAGACGTGGTGCTTAGTCGCATTTTCTCGATATCTTCATTTATAGAAAGATCTTTTTCTATATAGGTTCCACTGCTAGGAATAAAAGCTTCTGGCTGGTAGTAGTCGTAATAAGAAACAAAATACTCCACAGCATTATCAGGAAAAAAAGCTTTCATTTCAGAGTATAATTGAGCAGCGAGTGTTTTATTATGAGATAATATTAAGGTAGGTCGCTGTGTTTCTTGAATGACATTTGCCGCAGTAAAAGTTTTACCACTACCGGTAACACCTAGAAGTGTTTGATATTTATCACCATTATGGATTCCTTCCACAAGGGACTTTATAGCTTTAGGTTGATCACCAGTAGGCTTAAACTCTGATTGTATTTTGAATTTCATGAGTGGTAAAAATAAGATTTTTTGAATTCCGCTTTCGCGAAAGCGAGATTTTAGATCTTAACAGTTATGAAAACACCCCAAAGATTCTAAAATCTTTGGGGTGTTTTGCATTATAGACTTTTTTAAAAGTTATCGTTTCAAGGCAAAGTGTCCTTTAAAACTGCGTCCATCACTTAATTCAACGACATACCAGTAGTCGCTTGATGGCATAGGGTTACCATTATAAGTTCCGTCCCAACCTATTCCTTGTGGATCTATTTGCTTTAATAGTTTTCCATATCGATCAAATATATAGATGTTTGCATCTGGTACGGTATCGATAGCAATCACTTGCCATGTATCGTGGAATCCATCTTGATTAGGTGTAAAATATGGTGGTCCTCCTATGATAACGGCTTCCATGGAAACCGTTCCACAACCATTTTTATCTCTTACATATATGGTGTAATATCCTGGATATAGATTGTTAAACCTAGGGCTGTCCTGGTAAACAAAGTCGTCTAGAGAGTATTCATAATCTCCACTACCTGTTACGATAGCTGTTAATTGATTTGTGTTTACTTCAAACTGTTCTACATCTATACGTTGTATTACAGCCACATCAGACTCTATAACTACAATTCTAGCGGTAGAGTCACAACCATCTGCATTAAATACAGTTACTTCATAATCATCTCCTCGATTTACTGTAATTGTTTGTGTGGTTTCTCCTGTAGACCATAAATAGCTGGTATAGCCTGGTCCTGCATCAAGTACTTCATTTACTCCAGCACAAATGGTTATAGGGCCTTGGTTTGAAATCACTGGTCTTTCAAATACTTCTATACCAAAAGTAGAGGTGTCATAACAATCTGTATTCAGATTATTCTCGACTCTAGCATAAATAGTTTGTGCTTGAGAAACGTTTGTGTATGGGAAATTTAGAGCATTTGCACCAGTATCAGCATCAGTCTGTGAGCTGTGATAAGTTACCGTGAAGTCTGCTGGGTTTAGTCCATCAAGAATGTCTACATCTACATTGCTAAAATCAAATTCCTCAACACCATCATTACTTGCATCATCACAACCACGCTGGTCTAGTGCTACTCCTGCGGTAGGTTGCTCACTTACCGTAAGTGTAAAGTCTGTAAAGTCTGCACACTGCACATTATTTACATTTTCTATTCTTACATAGATGGTCTCTGGTATAGTGGTAGGGTCGCTAGCATAAGATAATGGAAGTGCTCCTACATTATTATTAGCATCATTTTGTGAGCTGTGGTAGGTTACATTAAAGTCTGCTGGATTCTGTCCACCTAATACTTGAGGAGTTGCGATAGAAAGGTCAAATATTTCAGAACCATCATTACCTGGATCATCACAAGTGATCATGTCTTGAACGGTATTTGCTGTAGGTGTAGGACTTATGACAAACTGAAAACTAGTGGTTGTATAACAGTCGTTATTATCTACATTATCTATTCTTGCAAATAAATTAGGAGTTGTAGTACTTACTGTAAATGGACTTCCTAAAGGCATAGCATCAGCATCAGCATCAGCTTGCGATGCGTGATAAGAAACTATAAAGTTAGGGTTAGTCTGTCCATTTAAGATAGCAGCATCAAACTGAGCAAGGTTTACATCTTCTACACCATCGTTAGACGGATCATCACAAACTATTACATTTGGTGGGGTTCCTGCGATAGGTAGTTCATCTACAAAGATGTTAAAGCTAGTAGTGTTTGCACAATCTGTATTTGCCACAGTTTCTATTCTCACAAAAATTTCATCATCACTGCTGTTGTAAGGAGAGACTAAAGGTGTTGCACCACCTACAGATCCTAGATCAGCATCAGCTTGTGAAGTGAAATATTCAATGTTAAAGTCAGCCGGGTTTTGTGTTCCTAATACTTCTGCATCTTTAGTAGTTAGGTCAAACAGTTCTGTACCATCATTTGTCAAGTCATCACAAAGTCTGTACTCTGTTACGGTATTTGCGACCGCTTGCTCGTTTAGAATAATATCAAAAGAAATGATTGAATCACAAGTCTCATTATCTGAATTATCGATACGTGCCCAAACCGTTGTCGTTCCTACAGATACTTGATAAACNCCTGNAAGTGGATTAGTATCTGCCTGCGCATCTACTTGTGTATCGTGATAAGTAACTACAAATGTTGNTTGAGTCNGTCCATTAAGTACAGCGGCATCAAACTGAGATAGTGTGATGTCTGCAACACCATCATTAGTATCATCATCACATTCTATAAAAGTTGCTGGTGCTNCTGCTACTGGAGTAGCATCTACTATAATGTCAAAAGAAATGGTGTCGTAACAATCTGTATTTGCCACNGTTTCTATTCTCACAAAAATTTCATCATCACCGCTGTTGTAAGGAGAGACTAAAGGTGTTGCACCACCTACAGATCCTAGATCAGCATCAGCTTGTG
>P_2C_Liq_1_UnCtyDRAFT_1000966_pt1 | contig 11367 bp, 11 predicted proteins | sample Pon2CUnioCityCA_2_FD_10234 | JGI IMG/M metagenome (IMG submission 10234)
CTCCAGCGCCTGCGCCGCGCTCACCGGCTCGGCGGTATAGGTCATTTTGCGGATCACATCCGAGCGCGCGAGCGCGGGCATGAGGACCATCCCGCCCATATCGGGCACAAGCCCCCATTTCATTTCCATCACCGCCAGTTTCGCATCAGGGTGCGCAATCCGGATATCAGCGCCCAGTGCAAGCTGGAACCCGGCGCCATAGACCGCGCCGTGAAGGGCTGCGATCACAGGCACAGGGACGCGCCGCCAGACCATCACCAGCTCTTGAAAGAGGTTGGTGTTGCCAAAGTCGCGCGGCATGATCCGCGCTTCGGGGTCGCCTGCGGCCAGCACAGCGAAGCTCGCCACATCAAGCCCCGCACAAAAGGCGCGCCCCTCGCCTGCAAGCACAACCGCGCGGAGCGTTTCTGTCTCAAGAAGCGCCTGCCCCGCCGCGACGAGCGCCTCGGCCATCTCGATATCAACCCCATTCATCTTGTCAGCGCGGGTGAGCGTGACATAGGCGATATGATCTTTGATCTCGGTGGTGACGCGGGGCATAGGGCAAACTCCTCTTTTGTCAGAATGCTAGCCCCGCGGCGCATTTCGGGAAAGCCTAACGCAGCGGCACGCGCCAGCTTGCCCCCCGTCGCATAGGGCGTTTGGTCTGGCGGGCCGTCTGCGCTCACAAGCCCACTTGCCGCCGCGCCCCGCTTTGGCATAGTCAAGAGCCATGACACACACACGTTTTACAAAGCTCGCCGAGAGCCTGCCCGCCACCGTCCCTTTTGTCGGCCCCGAAGCGCAGGAGCGCGCCAGCGGCACGGCCTTTCAGGCCCGTATCGGCGCGAATGAAAACGCCTTTGGCCCCTCGCCCCGCGCGCTTCTGGCCATGGCCGAGAGCCTCAAAGACATCTGGATGTATGGCGAGAGCGAAAACCACGATCTGCGCGCAGCACTGGCGGCGCACCACGGTTGCGGCCCCGAACATATCATGGTGGGCGAAGGGATCGACGGGCTGCTGGGCTATCTGGTGCGCCTGATGATCGAGCCGGGAGATGCGGTTGTCACATCCGACGGTGCCTATCCGACATTTAACTACCATGTCGCGGGCTTTGGCGGCGTGCTGCACAAGCTGCCCTATCGTGACGATCACGAGGATCTGCCCGCCCTTCTCAAGAAGGCCCGCAAGACAGGGGCGAAGCTGGTCTATTTTGCCAACCCTGACAATCCGATGGCCACATGGCATCGCGGCGCGGATGTGCTCAAGGCGCTTGAGGGCCTGCCCGAGGGCTGTCTTCTGGTGCTCGATGAAGCCTATATCGAATTTGCCCCTGAGGGCACGGCGGCCCCGATCGAGATCAATGATCCGCGCGTGATCCGTATGCGCACCTTCTCCAAAGCCTATGGTCTGGCGGGCGCGCGCGTCGGCTATGCCCTCGGGGCCGCCCCGCTCATCCTCGCCTTCAATAAAATCCGCAATCACTTTGGCATGAACCGCACCAGCCAGATCGGCGCTTTGGCCGCCCTTCAGGATCAGGACTACCTTGCCCAGACCCGCAGAAATGTCAGCGCTGCGCGCGCGCAGATCGCCGAGATCGCGGCGGCGAACGGGCTGGTGAGCCTGCCCTCGGCTGCCAATTTCGTGGCCATTGACTGTGGGCAAGATGGTGCCTTTGCCAAAGCGGTGCTCGACGGGCTGATCAAACGCGGCCTCTTCGTGCGGATGCCCTTTGTCGCCCCGCAAAACCGCTGCATCCGCGTGAGCTGCGGCACAGAGGCCGATCTCGCCGCCTTTGCCGCCGCCCTGCCAGACGCCTTGGCCGAGGCCCGCGCGCCCTAGCTCTTTCTTTTTGCCTTAAATATCCAAATCACGCAGCCTCCACAGGCGCCAGATCACTTAAGGCATAACCCCATCAGCCAAACATAAGGGGGCGCGCCAGCGGCCCGCCCCCTTGGGCGATGCACGAAGTGCAGCGCAACCCCTGTCTAGATCAAAGACACCGCAACCGCGGCGATCAGCAGCCCGGCGCCAAGTTCAAGCGCAGCCGAGAGCCTGAGGCCAGAGGCGCGCCCCGCGACAGCGCCAAAGGCGCTTTCACGCATCACAACCGAAAGCACCGCCACCAAAACCGTCACACTTGCAGTGCCAAGCCCCATGACAAAAGCCCCAGCAATGCCGACCCAGTCGATCCCGAGCCGCCATGTCAGGATCAAAAGGAACAGCGCGCCTGTGCAGGGGCGGATCGCCACCGCGCCGATCACCATGAGCGCGTCGCGCAGGCTGTGCACGGCGCCGGCCTCTTGTGCGCTCGGGCCATGCTTGTGGCCGCAGCCACAGCTGCCGTCAGCCTGATGGCCATGGCCACGGTGCTGCCATATCCCGTAGAGCTTGCGCGCCCCGCGCAGGGCAAGCCAGAGACCCACCAGAGCAATCGCCATATAGGACGCCGGCGCGAGCCAGTCTTCGGCAAGGCCCGTCATCGCCTCGCGTGTGAGGCCCAGCAGAAAGACCCCCGCATAGACCAGAACAACCGCCGCCGCCGCTTGGCCGAGGCTTGAGAGCACTGCGAGGCTCGAGAGCCTGACCACGGGCACACGCCGCGCCGCGCCGTAGCCGCCAATGATCAGTTTGCCGTGGCCCGGGCCTGCGGCATGAAAGAAGCCATAGGCAAAACACAGCCCCATGAGGCCCCAAAAGGCGCCGGGCTCGCCCGCTTTGAGCGCCCGCAGGAGGCCCGCCATGGCGGTCTGGACCGAGCGTTGGCCCTCGGCCGCCCATGCCGAGAGGCTTGACGCGCCACCAGCCACCCAAAGCCAGAGGGCAAGTGCCGCCAGCGCGGTAAGGGTCAGGATCAGGAAGGGGGTGCGCATTGAACTATGATCTCATCTGCAAAATCTTCGCCGACTTCAGGGTAGTCGGCTTCGGGGTCATCCATGCTCTCGCCCATCAGGCCCATCACCTTTTCAGTGGCCGCAGTCACATCGGCTTTGATCACTTTGGCTTCGCAACCTGCGGGCAGATCTACGCCGAGACCAAGGTCATAGGCGGTGTAATATGTGGGATCAAAGGCCTTGAGGCTGAAGGTTTGGGCGGGTGTTGCGAGGGCGCGGTAGTGGCGCGAGACAATCTCGCCTTTCTCAAAGCCTGTGCCAAGGCTTTCGGGCGGGCCGAGCGGCAGTTTGCCGTTCGCTGTTTGGGCGTAGAGATCGCCTTCAAAGCCCTCGACCCAGTTCAGGTCAAACCCGTCCAGTTGCTGTTGTTCGCTCGGGGTGAGGCGTCCGTCAAAATCGTGATCCAGCTCCATATCCTCCAGCACGAGAAGCGAATAGAGCGCATCATAACGCCATGTCACTTCAACGCCTTTGACCATGCCACCCTCAGCGCGCACGAGCTTGAGGCCTGTGGAGACAAAAATATGCGGATGCGCCGTGAGGGGCGTCGCCAGTGAGGCCGTGAGCAGCGCGAAGGCAACACCCAGAGTTCGCATCAGTCTTTCCTTGCGCCTTTTGCTCTTGCCTTGAGGGCCAAATATCATCGCCAGAACCTTTAAGGGGCAATCCGCCGCCTCGCAATGGGAGGGGCAGAGGCTTGGCAAGAAAGCGCCCGCCCCCCGCAGTCAGCCACAGCCTCAGAGCGCAATATGGCGAGCACAGCGTCGCAGCCGCAGGTTTTCTGACCGAGTATAGGGGGAGCTTTGTGCCTTTATTACCCTGAAAATTAACCAAATTTTAATCTTTAAGCATTGTAGAATTTACAGAGCCTTCAGACTATGGCAATGTTTGCGCGTTAAAGCGCCGACCATAAGGCGCGGCAAACAAAAGGCGAGTGACGTTGGTAAGTTTCGATTTTTCTTTGTTTCGTGAAAACCTTCTTTTCCATATGAAGTCCAAAAACCTAAAGGCAGCCCAGCTTTCAAAGATGGCAGGGCTCAATCCGCGCGCGGTAAAGGACATTGAAGAAGAGCGGATCAAAAACCCGCGCATTCAAACGGTCCTGGCGCTGGAGGCGGCGATGGAGCTGCCGTTTGGCAAACTCCTTGGCAAATCCATCGACGAAGTCGACGGCGAGCTTCTCAGCCTTCTTGGAGAGCTTGACGCAGCAACCCAGAAACAGCTTCTGATGACTCTTCAATCTTTGTCGTCGACGAAAACCCATTCTCTTTAAGCTTTAAAAGAAAATTCAGCCTCATTTCCGGTGTGGTCTTTGCAAGCAACTCTTTGAAGAACTGTGGCTCCGCTGACCACTTGGCAGAGTCTGGGTTACTGTCTTGAAGTATGTTTGGAAAATTTGACATTTGCCTGACTTTCTTAGTGCTCGATCACTTTATCGAAACGACTAACTTGCTAATGTCCCCGAGGTCTTAATCGCTTAAGTTGACTCTAAGATCAATAATAAGTTTGCAAATTGCTCAAAAAACTTGCGTTTCGCTTCGTTTCGTTGGCGGGTTTTTCCCTGCTCTTTGGCTGCTTTCTGGCGGGGTTTTAACAGTCTGCCCCACCCCCAGTGGTCACTAATTATGTTTTTTTACACATACCACGATCAGACCTCTGGCTCAAGAAACTTACAATAATTTAACACATCTGTGAGCGATCAACCGCCGCCACCTTGGGGAAAACGCTTCCAAAAGAGGTCGTTACACCCTTGTTTTCGACCGAGCATATGAAGCCAGAATGCAACACCGCTTCACTGAAGACAACTTTGCCAAACCTCGAATTGTTGAATTATGTGAGAAAACACAATATTAACGCCGAGGGTTGTAAGAGGCAGAACTATGTTCGCAAACACATCACTCAAGTCAAAACACTCCGCGCGCAGCGAAGGGCTGCTTGCACGGCTGATCCGCGCTGCGGGCGTGCGGAGCGCGAAAACCGCGCGATTTGCGCAGCCAGATGGAAACCTTCTGGACGATTTATTTGCCGAAGCAGGACGGCGCGCCTCCGCGCCGGTGTTTCAAAAACCGCGTCAAACCGCCAAGGTGTTGTCTGAGTTTGACAGCCTGCGGCGTGGGTTTGTCTATGTCTTTGCCAACCCGTCCAACCAGACCCAAAACCTCAAAATCTGGCTTGAGGACACTTTTGGCGCGAAGGTTATTTTTGTTTATGAATGTGCGATTTATCAGGAATGGCTGCAAAGTGCCAAGATAGATGCGAGCATGATTTTCGTCGATCAGGACAGCTTTGAGGGCGATGCGCCGAGCTTCTCGCGCTTTATGACCTCGCTGAACCGCGAATGTGAGAACAAGCCTTTGGTGGTGTTGTCGCGCGATGCGACGCTCAACGACTTTGCAGATGATAACGAAAAAATCTGGGATGTGACATTGAAAAGCCCGCTGTCAAAAACAGCTTTGTGGCTGGGTATCAATGTGGCTCTGGATTATGCAGAACGGCGCCAATAACGCTGTTTCGGCGGCGGGCCATGGTCTGCTCGACGTGGCCCGCCAGCCTTGAATTGACCTCCCCTGTCGTGCGTGTCACGGATATGGCAAGCCATGCCAGCAAGGGGAGCGGAATATGAGAGCGCTACTGCAACGCGTCAGTGAAGCCCAAGTCAAAGTCGACGGAGCCGAAATCGGCGCGTGCGGGCGGGGGCTGATGATATTGGTTTGTGCCATGCAGGGCGATACGGCGGAAGACGCCACGCGGCTGGCGCTCAAAATTTCCAAACTCAGGATCTTTACCGACGCGGCGGGCAAGATGAACTTTTCGGTGCTTGATATTGCGGGGGAGGCGCTTGTGGTGAGCCAGTTTACGCTGGCAGCAGATACCTCGCGCGGCAATCGCCCCGGCTTTTCGGCGGCGGCCCCGCCCGAGGAGGGCAAGGCGCTTTATGAGGGCTTTGCGCAGGCTTTGGCGGCGCTTGGTGTGCCTGTGGCCACGGGCGAATTTGGCGCGGATATGAAAGTCTCGCTGATCAATGACGGGCCTGTGACGATCTTTATGGAAAGTTAGGCCAAGGCCGCGGCGGCGGCATCTAGAGCGCCCGATCCGCGCGGCACATTGAGCGAGGACAAGGCCGCCTCGATGCTGCCAAGCGTGCCCATGACCATCTGTGCATTGATATGACCCATATGGCCGATGCGGAAAAATCCGTGGCCCTCAGGGTCTTGGGGCGTGGACATTCCGAGACCGATGCCAAGGGTGAGGCCCGCCTCGCCTTCTGTCCATTGGCGCAGGCGCAGGCCGTGCTCTGCCCCGATATGCAGCGCGGTGACGGCTGTAGAGCGGTGCGCGCGTTCGGCCACATTGAGCGTGAGAGGGCCATCTTCGGCCCATGTTTCACAGGCGGCCCAGATCGCCTCAGCCATGCGCGCATGGCGCGCCCAAACGGCCTCCATGCCTTCGGAGTGGATCATTTCAAGGGCGGTTTGCAGCCCGTAGAGGTGATGGGTGGGGGCTGTGCCTGCGAAATACTGCCAGAAAGCCTGCGGATTGGCGCGCGGGGTCCAGTCCCAATAGAGGCTGACGCGGGGCATGGCGGCGCGCACGGCGGCGGCTTTCTCGCTGAAGAAGACAAAGCCGAGACCGGGCGGAACCATGAGACCCTTTTGGGAGGCCGCGACCATGACATCAACGCCCCAAGCGTCCATTTCAAAGTGATCACACCCCAAAGAGGCGATACAATCGACCGCGAGGAGCGCATCATGGCCTGCGGCGTCGATGGCGGCGCGCAGCTCGGCGATATTGTTTTTCACCGAGGTCGAGGTGTCGACATGGGTGCAGAGCACAACTTTGATTTTGCCGCCCGTGTCGGCGCGCAGCGCAGCTTCTAGCGCTTCGCCTGTGGCGGGGGCCTTGAGGCCGCAATCCAGCGGGATAACTTCGGCCCCGAGGCCTTGGGCGACTTCGGCCCAGCCCATACCAAAGCGGCCATTGAAAATGCCAAGGGCCTGATCGCCCTCGGCCAGGATATTGCTCAGCGCGGCTTCCCAAGCGCCGTGGCCGTTGGCGATATAGATTGTGGCGTGCTGCTCGGTGCGCGCCACGGCTTTGAGGCCTGCGATCAGCTCGGGCATCATATCGGGCAGCTCGCCTGCGTAGATATTGGGCGCAGCGCGGTGCATGGCGCGCAAAACGGCATCGGGCATCACAGAGGGGCCAGGAATGGCCAGATATTCACGTCCACCTGATGCTGACATTATGCTCTCCTTTGCCGCTTTCGGGGCGACTTTAGACCCATGTTGCGCCGCGTCAACACCGCTTGAGCGCCGCTCTCGGGCGCGCAAACCTTGCCAGCCCGCCCGCCCTTCTCTAAACGCATGGGAAAGGCAACAAAGATTGGCCCCTGATGAGCGACACTTCAAACCCGAGTGACAAACTGTTTGGCTGGCTCTGGCGCAGCTATCTCAAGCGCTTTACGCCTTATCTGCTGATTGCGCTGATGTTTATGATCCTTGAGGGCTCAATGCTCGGCGCGCTGAGCTACATCATGCGCCCGATGTTTGACACGGTGTTTATTGCGGGCAATGAGACGGCCATTAAGTGGGTCGCTCTAACTATTTTCGGTATTTTTGCCTGCCGCGCCGTCTCGGCCGTGGGGCAGAAAGTGACGCTCGCCTATATCGTGCAGAAGATGGCGGCGGCCCTGAGGACAGACCTTCTGGCCCATATCATGCGCCAGGACGGGGCCTTTCATCAGACCCATCCGCCCGGCTTTCTCATTCAGCGTGTGCAGGCCGATGTGATGGCGATCAATGATGGCTGGCGCGCGCTGATTATGGGGGCGGGGCGCGACTTTATCACGCTTGCGGTGTTGATGGGCGTGGCTGTTTCTGTCGATTGGAAGTGGACGCTTGTGGCCCTTATCGGTGCGCCTGTTGTTCTGGCGCCGACGCGGCTTGTGCAGAAGTTTGTCCGCCGCCGTGCGCGCGAGGCGCGCGATCTTGGCGCCAAGCTTGCCACGCGGCTTGATGAGGTGTTTCACGGGATTGTGCCTGTGAAGCTCAACCGTCTTGAGCGCTATCAGAGCGAGCGCTACGGGGCGCTGACCGACAAGCTTGTGAAAGCCGAAGTGCGCGCCCATGCAGGCAGCGCTGTTGTGCCCGGGTTGATTGATATTATGTCGGGTCTCGGCTTTGTCGGGGTCTTGGTTTACGGCGGCTCCGAGATTATTGCCGGCGATAAGTCTGTCGGGCAGTTCATGTCGTTCTTTACGGCCATTGGCTTTGCCTTTGAACCGCTGCGCCGTCTTGGGGCGGTCAGCGGGCAATGGCAAATCGCGGCCTCAGGGATCGAGCGGCTGCGCGAGCTTCTGGAGATGGAGCCGAGCATGACCTCGCCCGAAACTCCGAAGCCTGCGCCCAAAGGCACGCCCGAAATTGCGCTGCGCGATGTAACGCTGGCCTATGGCGACACCACGGTTTTGAAAAGCGCGAGTCTGTTTGCCGAAGCGGGCAAGACGACCGCGCTTGTGGGCGCGTCGGGGGCTGGAAAATCAACCATTTTCAACCTGCTGACGCGGCTTGTGGACCCTGACAGCGGCAGCGTCACGCTGGGCGGCGTCGAGACGCGCGATATGACGCTGGAAGACCTGCGCGGGCTGTTTTCTGTGGTCAGTCAGGACGCGGCGCTGTTTGATGAGACCTTGCGCGAGAATATCCTTTTGGGGCGCACAGATGTGTCTGAGGCGCGCTTGAAAGAGGTGATTGAGGCGGCTCATGTGGCCGACTTTTTGCCCCAGCTCTCTGACGGGCTGGAGACGCCTGTCGGGCCGCGCGGCTCAAGCCTCTCTGGCGGGCAGCGCCAGCGGGTCGCGATTGCGCGGGCTTTGCTGCGCGATACGCCGATTTTGCTTCTGGATGAGGCGACATCGGCGCTGGATGCAAAATCCGAAGCCGTGGTGCAAGAGGCGCTGGAGCGGCTTTCCAAGGGGCGCACGACACTTGTGATTGCCCATAGGCTCTCAACGGTGCGGGACGCGGACAAGATTGTTGTGATGGAGGCTGGGCAAGTTGTCGATGAGGGCACCCATGAGGCGCTTCTGGCGGGCGACGGGCTTTATGCGCGGCTGCATGATTTGCAGTTCAAGACGAACGGCCAGACCGCCGATACAGCTGCGCTAGCGCGGCAGGGTCGGCGCCGCAAAAAAACCGTAGCAAAAGCCACAGATTCTGCGCACCGCGCCGCACCCAGCCTTCTCTCTCGTATTTTTGCGCGTCTGTCAGGGCGGTAAAGCCAAGCGGCATGAGCTGCCCGCGCAGAGCACGGGCGAGCGCGACATCTTCCATGAGCGGCAGTTCGGGATAGCCGCCCGCCTCGGCGAGGGTTTCGGCGGCGACCAGCAGCGCTTGGTCGCCATAGGGCAGCCCGAAAAGGCGCGCGCGCAGATTGGCCCAGCCCGCCACAAAACGCGGGGCAAAACCACGGGCGGCAAAGGCGAGCTGGCCATAGCCTGCTTTGGTCGGGGCTGACGTGATATGGTCAAGCAACGCCCTGCTCCAGCCCGCCTCCAGAACGGTATCGGCGTGCAGGATCAGAAGCCAATCGCCCTGCGCCGCTTTCACGCCACGGGCGATCTGCCCGCCGCGCCCTGCGGACCCTATAAGCCAAAGCGCGCCTGCGGCCTCGGCTATGGCGGCTGTTTCGTCCGTTGAGCCGCCATCCGTCAGGATCAGCTCGCGGATCAGCCCTGCTTCAAGCCCCTCGCCCAGCGCGCCAAGGCAGGCCGGCAAGCCAGCCGCCGCATTGAGCGTGGGAATGATCACCGAGACGGGTGCGCGCATGAACTGGCCCTTTCGTTTGCCCTCGCCTCCCCTATATTACGCATAAGCGCGAATGGGGAGAGCAGCGATGAGCCGCGAGATACTGAAAATTACGGGGGAAGACCGCGAGCACTTCTTGCAGGGGCTTGTGACCAATGATGTGGAACGGCTCAAGGACGGGCTGGTTTATACCGCCATGCTGACGCCGCAGGGCAAATACATTGCCGATTTCTTTCTGGTTCCTGCCGAGGATGCGATCTTGCTGGATGTGGACACGAGCCTTGCGGCCATGCTGACGCAGCGCCTCACGATGTATAAGCTGCGCTCCAAGGTCAGTATCGCGCCATCGGGGCTATGGCTGCACCGTGGCTTGGGCGCTGTGCCTGAGGGCGGGTTTGCTGACCCGCGCCATGAGGAGATGGGCTGGCGGGCGTATCGGGACGCGCCGCAGGGCAAGGACGGTGTCGACTGGGACGCGCGGCGCATCAGGCTCGGTGTGCCCGCGACAGGCAAGGAGCTGACGGCGGACAGTTTTATCCTTGAGATGGGCTTTGAGCGGCTCAATGGCGTCGACTTCAAGAAAGGCTGCTATGTCGGCCAAGAGGTCACCGCGCGGATGAAGCACAAGACCGAGCTGCGCAAGGGGCTGGCGCGGGTGAGCGCTGCGGAGCCACTCAGCGAGGGGACCGAAATTGTCAGCGGCGGTAAGGCGGCGGGCACGGTTCTGAGCGTGGCGGGGACTATGGCACTGGCCTATCTGCGCTTTGATCGGGCGGAGGCGGGGCTTGAGGCCGAAGGCCAGAGCCTAAGCTTTGAGCGTTTGGAGTGACATAAAAAAGCCCCCGCCAGAGGCGAGGGCTTTTACGGGCGCGGCGCGAGGCTTTAGGCGCGCTCGGAATATTCCATCGTGTCGGTGTTGACGATGATCGCCTCATCCTGCCCCACAAAAGGCGGGACCATGACTTTGACACCGTTTTGCAAGATCGCGGGCTTGAAGCTGTTGGCCGCTGTCTGGCCTTTGACCACTGGCTCTGTCTCGGCGATCACACAGGTGACTTTCTGTGGCAGGGTCGCATTGAGCGCTTCGTCGTCGTGGAACTCGACAAAGATTGTCATGCCGTCTTGCAAGAAGGGGCGACGCTCGCCGAGGATCTCGGCATCAAGCTGAACCTGATCGTAGGTTTCTGTGTCCATGAAGATGAGCTGGCCGCTGTCTTCGTAGAGAAACTGCATATCTTTTTGCTCAAGGCGGACGCGCTCGACTTTATCGGCACTTCTAAACCGTTCGTTAAGCTTTGATCCGTTACGAAGGTTCTTCATTTCCACTTGAGCGAAGGCACCGCCCTTTCCGGGCTTGACGTGATCGACTTTGACAGCAGCCCAGAGGCCGCCGTTGTGCTCCAGAACATTTCCGGGGCGAATTTCGTTTCCGTTAATTTTAGGCATTATGGCAAAACCGTGGCAAAAGGTTGATCGGACTGAGGCGGCACCTATATCTTGGGGGAACCCCCTTGGCAAGAAAGCCATATATCGTGGTGCATTTGCTGAAAGATATGCATAAAACGCAAGGGAGCTATGCAAATTCTCCCTATCCGAATCGGAATAAAGCGGTCATAACGAGCCTCACGCCGAAAAAGACAAGAGCAAAAAACAAAGGACGGATCATGAGAGATTTCGTTGACGGCAC
>P_2C_Liq_1_UnCtyDRAFT_1000967_pt1 | contig 11366 bp, 14 predicted proteins | sample Pon2CUnioCityCA_2_FD_10234 | JGI IMG/M metagenome (IMG submission 10234)
ACCACCTTCCAGCCGGCATTACCGGAGGCCGGGTCGAAACCAGTGGGCACATTGGCGTCTTTGGCGGGCCTGCCAGCGGGGCCTGCGGATCAGGGCGCGGCTCAGATCGCTCCTGTTGTACAGACAGCCGATCGCGATCTGATGTATCTGGAAATTGCCCGATCCAACGTCGTCTCGGCGGTGCCGCCGATGGTTGCGGCAAGTTCAAAATCCGGGCGTATGCGTGGTGGTGAGCAAGCGGATGGGCCGCAGGGCGATCAACGCGCGGGCCTTGTGACGCACACTTTGCCGGGGTCGGAGATCCTTGGTGTGCGAACAGCCGATACAGCCCGTGCAAACGTGACGCGGATCGCGCGCGGCGACGTGCCGGCGCTGGCCGAGACCAATCAGAAACCTGCCCTCGCTCCGGACCATAAGGCAGCCGCGCAGGCTGCCAGTGATATGGCCGGGCCGCCATCTGCGCAGTCGGGCACACCGACGCCGGCCGGTTCCTCNGGTGCNGCATCGCCGNTGCCAATGGCCCAAAGCAGCGGCCTGCCAGCCATGCTGGATGTCCGGCGTCAGGGCTGGACGCAGACGCTTGTTCAAAGAGCGGCGGGCATGGTTCAGTCCGGTGGCGTTCTGACCTTGAAGATACTCCCCCAGCATCTGGGGCAGATCACCCTGAAGATGAGCGAAGGCCGCCGCGGTCTGGATTTGCGGATCGTNACCGAAGTGGCATCCACCGCNGCCATGCTGCGCGGAGTTGAAAGCCAGATTTCAAGCGCCTTCGAGGGGGCTGGTCTGGCGCTCGGAGAGTTTTCCGCCAATACCGGCAAAGGCGGCGGGACCGCTTTTGGTGATGACGGCGATGATGGTGAACCGGCCTTGGCCGGAGAGGCCGACGCGGATGAAACCGACGCCGACACAGTCTCCAATGACACTGCACAGCATTCCTTGCTGAACATTATCCTTTAAGCACACGAACCGAGGACACCCCGATGGCTGATGATGAAGACGAGCCTAAGAAGAAATCTGGTATTATGAAGATTCTGATCTTCGTGGTAGGGGGGCTCGTGGTCCTTGGGATCGGGCTTGGCGCTGGCTATGTCCTTTTCGGATCACAGCCGAGTTCGCCCGAGCAACTGGCAGCAGACATTATCGAACGTAATGGTCAAGCCGCCGCCTCGCCGGAAGAAGAGGAAGACGCGGAAGGTGGCGAGGGCGAAAGCCGCCCGAAACCCGAGAAGGTGACCAAGGAAAGCCCGAAGGACGAGGTTTTCCAGACCCTTTACTATGAGATACCCGGAACGATGACGACCAACCTGCGGGATTCCCGTCGTTTTCTTCAGATCGGGGTAGGAATATCGACCCGGTATGACGATGAGATCCTTAGAAATGTCGAATCGAACTTGCCGGCCATCAAGGCTGCCATTCTTGCAACATTGAGCAGTTATGGCGAAGAGGACGTCATCGGGCTTGATGCGCGCAAAGCGATGTCCGCGGAACTGACCAAGGTGATCAACGAGGAACTGGAACTTCTTGAGGGCTTCGGCGGCGTCGAGAGCGTGTTGCTGACATCCTTTGTGATGCAATAGTCTGAGCGGTTTTTATGTCGTCAAAAAAACTCACTCAGGATGAGGTGGATGCCTTGATCAGCAGTCTTGATAAAGACGGCGCTGCATCATCCACGAAAAGGGCCATTGCCGAAGAGGATGTTCGGGAGTTCACCTTTGGCTCTGACGATCTGTCGCTTTTGGGCGATTACTACGCGCTACGGGTCATAAACGAGCGGTTTGCACGCCTTGCGCGATCAGTTTTCCAGCCGATGTTGCGCGTACAGCCGCGCATCGCATCGCTGATGCCAAAGGTCCAGACGTTCGACGAGTATTGCAGCGGTGCCAAAACGTTGATGAGTTTGACGACATCGCGCATCGACGAGTTGCGTGGCAGCAAGATGATGGTCATTCAGCCAGAGTTCATCTCGACCCTGACCAACGCCTATTACGGGGGCGATCTTGGGTTGAAATACCAAGAGCGCAATGACTTCACCGCGACGGAAGAGCGTGTGATCGAGATCATCACCGAGGGTCTGGATGCCATGCTTTTGACGGCGTGGCAGGATCTGATGCCGCTCACGTTTTCGGACCAGTCGCGCGAAGAGAACCTGCAATTCGCCTCGTTCGTGGATGGCACCGATACGGTGATCATCTGCTCGTTCGAGGTGCAGTTGCCCAAGATCGAGCCGGCCACGATCGATGTTCTCTACCCGCTTCAGACGCTCAAGCCGATTGCCGCGCAGCTCCGGTCGCGTATGCAGTCCGAGGTGATAGACGATGACCTGACATGGCGCGAGCGCCTTGAGCTGGCCGTATTGCAGGTCCACCTGCCGATGAACATTCGGTTAAGCAAACCCAAGGTCTCGCTTCGGCAGCTTCTTGAAATGGAGGCAGGGGACGTGTTCCCGGTTCATCTGCGCGAGGGCCTGACCGTTCTGGTGCAGGGCCACGAGATGTTCATGGCGGATATCGGCGAAGTCGGCGGTATGAGCGCCGTCACGATCACCAAGAAAATGGACTAGTCCCGACAACACGAGAGAGAGATTTCCATGTCTGAAGATGAAATCGAAGCACCAACCCGTTCGCGCGAGAGCGAAAAACTGCGCGCACTGGAAAATATCGAAGTCGAGATGTCCGTCGAAGTGGGCCGCACAGAAATTTCGATCAGCGATCTGTTGCGCCTGAACGAAGGGTCGGTCGTGGAACTGGATCGGCTGGCGGGCGAGCCGTTGGATATCCTTGTGAACGGAACGATGATCGCCAAGGGCGAGGTCGTGATGGTTGGCGAGCGGTTTGGCGTGCGGTTCTCGGACATCGTGGACCCGGAAAAGCGCGTGGACAAGCTCTGATGTCCCGCTTTGGACACAGTGTCATGGGTTGATGAACATGTCCTTTCTCTCCTCGGATCTGGAAAGCATCTTGATTGTTTTGGTGTTTCTGGGAACGCTTCTTGTCGTGCGTCAGATCATCGTCACCAAGGCGAACAGCATCAAGAAGACCCTTGGGACGCATGACCAACGGATACAGCTTCTGGAGGTGTACCGGGTCGAGAAAACCCTTAAGCTGTCCCTGCTTGATATCGAGGGGAACCGCGTGGCCGTATTGCATGGAGCAGGGCGCCATACAGCCCTGCTCAGGCTTGAAGGTGCTCCGGCGGAAAAGCGTGTGCCGGATGCGTGATCTGTGGAAAATCCCTTTGTCCGTGACGGTCCTGAAACCGTGCATCGGCCTGTTTTTGGCAAGCCTTGCGGTTATGGTGTGCTTGCCGTCGCAGCTTTGGGCACAAGCGTCTATTGATGGATTCCCGGCGCTGAACGTCACAACCGGCGAAGACGGCGAAACGACGTATTCACTGTCATTGCAAATCCTTGCCTTGATGACGGTGTTGACGATCCTGCCCTCGCTCGTGTTGGGGGTGACGTCTTTCACCCGGATCATCATCGTACTTTCGATCTTGCGGCAGGCATTGGGCACCCAGCAAACGCCGCCCAATCAGGTTCTGATTTCAATCGCGCTTTTTCTGACATTCTACATCATGGCGCCGACGTTTAACGAGATCTACACACAAAGCCTTTCACCCTATCTGGACGGGCAGACATCGCCGGTTGTGGCGATAGAAAGTGCCGCGTCTATCCTGCGGGAATTTCTCATTCTCAATACTCGTGAATCCGATCTCGCGATGTTCGCCGAGATGGCCGGGGATGCGCCCTATCAATCCAATGACGACGTGCCCTATTCGGTGCTTTTGCCGTCCTTCATCATATCAGAGCTGAAGACCGCGTTTCAAATTGGGTTCCTGCTGTTTCTACCGTTTCTGGTGATTGACCTTGTGATCGCGTCGATCCTGATGTCGCTTGGCATGATGATGCTAAGCCCGATGCTCGTGGCTTTGCCGTTCAAGCTGTTGTTGTTTGTTCTAGTGGACGGGTGGGCGATGACCGTCGCGTCGCTCGCATCCACCTATGTAAACTAGCCGCATGGAATTCGACTCCAACATAGAAAGCCTGCGCGGCGCATTCTGGCAAATCATCATGTCGGCGGGACCCATTCTTGGGGTGGCGCTTGCTGTGGGTCTGGTGATCGGCATCCTGCAAGCCGCGACATCAATCAATGAAATGACGCTGAGCTTCGTCCCCAAACTGGTGATCGTGTTGATTGCGATGGCGTTGCTGTCGACATACATGATGCGGGAAATGGTGGATTATTTCGCCACGATCTTTGATCAGATCCGTATGCTGCAATGATTGCGCAAGCACCGAACCTTGACGATCTTCTGGGGATCGGTGGCGTAGAGCTTCAGCAAGTCTTTGACCTTGGACTTGTGTTTTTCCTGCATACGCTGCGCCTGAGCGCCTTTTTCCTTTCCGCGCCGTTCTTTGGCGCGGCGGCCATTCCGCTTCAGGCCCGGATCATTATCAGCGTCACCGTATCGACGGCCTTGTTCGGGTTGATCGAGGTGCCAGACCCCAACAGCCTGCCCTTTCTTGCCCTGATCAGGGTCGTTCTGGTCGAAGTGACGATCGGTTTGTCGATGGGGCTGATCCTCACCATTCTTTTTGCCTCGGTTGCGTTGGCCGGTGAAAAGATCGCAGCCTCTGCGGGTTTGGGTTTCGCAGCGCAGGTAGATCCGAATTCGGGTGGTCAGACGCCGGTTGTCAGCCAGATTTTGAACCTGTTCGCGATAGCAGTGTTTTTGTCGCTGAACGGTCATCTTTACTGCATCGCGCTGATCCGCATGAGCTACGAGATCCTGCCCCTCGGCCAGGCTTTTGCCTTTGATCAGCTTGTCGGGGCTGGTCTGGATGCCGGAGGGCACATGTTTGCAATTGCGTCCACATTGATGCTTCCCGTGGTCTCTTTGCTGTTGCTGGCCAATTTCACCGTGGGGGTCGTGACTCGCTCGGCACCGCAGCTGAACCTGTTCTCGTTCGGGTTTCCGCTGACGATCCTTGCATGTTTTTTCGCGCTCTATTTCTCGACCACGCCATTCAGCCTGGCCATTCGTGACATGATTGATTTCATGTTCATGTTTCTCGAAGACAGCTTGATGGACGCGGGCTGATGGCGGAACCGGCAAGCGACGGTCAGGAAAAGACCGAAGAACCCACCCCGAAGCGGCTGGAAAAGGCCAAGGAAGACGGGCAAATTGCAAGTTCCAAGGAATTGTTTGTCTTCTCGACGCTGTTCGTCGGTTTTCTGCTTTACCTGCTTTTGTTGCCCTTCTTGCCGAATATTCTCATGGAATGGGCGTCGTTGTTCCGGTTCTCTGGCGAAAACGGGTTGCGTGATGAGATATTTCGCAATCTCTCTTCCGGGTTCGTTTTTATTTTCTGGAAGTCGGTCATCTTTGCGTTTCCATTGCTGATCGTCGTGATCCTGACGCAAATGACAATGTCCGGTTCGATCAACTGGTCCAATTCGGCGCTGGCCTTCAAGGCCAATCGGATCGACCTTTTCAAGGGTCTCAAGCGCATGGTGTCAGTCAAGGCGCTGGTCGAGATGCTCAAGGCGATCGGCAAGGTCGTGTTGCTTATCAGTGCCGCTGTTTTGGTGTTCGCATGGCAAAGCGACACGCTTTTGACATCCCAGCATACCCATCTTTTCGGGGGCGTGGCGCGTATCAACGATGTGTTTTTGTTGCTGCTTATCGCGTTTCTGCTGGTTCTGGCAGGCATGGGTATCATCGATGTGATCTGGCAGCAGTATCAACACACCCAGCAATTGCGCATGACCCTTCAGGAAGTAAGGGATGAGAGCAAACAAACCGAAGGTTCTCCCGAGGTCAAAGCCAAGATCCGCCGCTTGCAGATGACGGCCGGGTCACGCGCCAAGCAAAGAAAGGCCGCGATGGAAAGCGTGCCGACGGCGAGTGCGATCATCACCAACCCGACCCATTTTGCGGTTGCGTTGAAATATGAGGTCGGCTCGCCCGGCGCGCCCATGATCCTTGCCATGGGTCGGGGATTGCAGGCGCAGGAAATCATGGAGATCGGCAATACTGCCGGGGTGACGATTTTCCGCAACGAGCTTTTGGCGCGGGCACTGTTTTTTGCGGGCGAGATCGGCGAGGAAATTCCGCCCCCTCTCTACGCCGCCGTCGCGGCTGTGCTGGCCTTCATCTACCGGCTGAACAAGGAAGAAGATGTCGAGGCCCCCGAGGTGGACCTACCCGAAGATATGCTGTTCGACGAAAACGGAAAGGCACTGTCATGAAACACAAGCCGCCACCGCGCCGCCGCCATCGCAGCAGGGGTGAGATGATAAGCACCGCCACGTTTCTGGGCGTGGGAGTGTTCTTCGCCGGAGAAACCAACGTTCTTTTGTCGGAAGGCCAGCGGCTTCAAGCGCTCATGATGGGGCTTTTCAGTGTGTTGTGTCTGGCTGGGGCCGCGCGGTTTCATATCCACAATTTTTGGCACTATATCCAGAGCAGGCGAAGATGACCGAAGATAAGAAAAAACCGCGCATCGTATGTGGCGATTGCCGACACCTCGGGGTGACCTATCAACCGTCTCGGCCGTGGCGTTGTGGTTTTTTCGGCTTCAAATCCCAGGATTTGCCCGCGCGCGTCGTGCTGAGGGAGACTGGCATGGAATGTGCATATTATTCTCCGCGGGCGACGAGCCCAAGGAAAGCATGATCACAGGATCCGCAGACATGGCAACACGACCGCTCAAAAAGCCGAAGACACCCGATCTTGATGAAAGCATCCAGATCGCACTTGATGCGGCTGACGCGTCGATGGACGTGACAGCTGAATTCGAGCGTATTTCGTCGCAATTCAGCGAAACCGCCGAGTCCACAGCGCGGCTGGCCAAGGCATCCGGAATCGCGTTGGCGTCAGGTGTTGGCGTCGCGGTGCTGGCAGTGATCATCATGGGTTTCGTCTGGCAGCGTTCGTCGTCCGGGCTTGAGCGGCTGACAGCGACCAATACCGAATTGCTAACCATCCTTGCCGAGAATGTTGATGACCTTGGAAGCGGGATCCAAACCGTAGTCGACCTGAGTCAAAAGATCGACGACGCCAATGCGCTTATGGTCGAGATGCGAACAGAGCTTGACGGGCTGACCGTTGCCTTGGCGCAGGTCGAGGACATCCAGGTGCAGCTCACCCAAATGTCCGAGGGCCTTGCTCAGATCGAAACCGGCGATATGGCTACCGAGCGGACCGAGGCGCAGACCGCAGCCTTGGGCGACAGGATCGGCACTCTCAACGGTGAGCTGGCGATGAATGTCTCTACAAATCTGCGGGATGCGCTTGCGGAGCAAACCGGAGAATATCGCGAGGTGATTTCGGATTTGTCCGAGGCAATGGCGACAGCACCGGCGGGCGGTCTTGATCCCTCTGCGATCTCGGAGTTGGAGGCAAGCATCGAAAGCCGTTTGAACGGCTTGAACATGCGGTTGAACCAGATCACCAAATCGGTGTCACAGGCCCCCAGACAACGTAAACAGCCGAGCCCGACAGCCGATGTGATCAAGTTTCCGTAATGGCCACCGCAGCTGCTGACGCGGCCCCCGAAGACACCAAAGAGGCGCCCGCGCCGGGTCCGGTCAGGCTAAAGAAGACCAGTGGCAAGCGGGTGAGCAGGCAGTACCTGCTGGCCGACGATGACATCATACTTGCGGTGAACGGTACGCCCTGGAACAGGATTGGGTCCGTCACCGAGGCAATCGTGCGCGTGCTGGATCGTGGCAAACGCCCGGTGTTACTTACGGTATATCGCGACCAAAGGCTTTTCAGCCTTTTCGTGGATGCACCGATTGATTGTCAGACCGAGGTTCTGCCTGCTCAAGAGGCGCAGGGTTTGCCAAGCGACGGGCTTGCGCGTCCGGTCTGGGAGATACGCGGCATGTCGAATTTCGCCATCTTTGCCGATACTCTTGATGATGCCGATATTTTCGAGATGCGCATGTCCTTTCTGGCCATGGCCTTCCCTCCTTTCTGGCTTGTCGCGCGCAGATTATGGGCGGCGCTGGTCAGTCTGGTCTGTGTGGTTCTGACTGCTTTCATATTGAACACGGTGTTCGGAATTGTGGTCTACCTGATCCTGTGTATTTACATCAGCCGCAGACAGCACCAGCTGTTCGAGTTTGCGATGCGNAGCGAAGGCAAGCAAAAGCGCATGATCCTAGCTGCGCCTGCCGAGGCAGAGGCGCAAAAATCGGCCATGGCCTTTCACAGCGCATTCAAATTCAAGTTTCCACTTCCGGAATCGGCACAGTCTGATCCCGAAGAAGTCAGCGTCGTCTAAGGCGACATCACACCTATAGCCATAGCGTAGACCCAGATAGAAAACTTGCGTTTCACGCCGCCGGCTCGCCGTCAAAACTATGCCACGCGTCAAACGGACAGTCTTTTGCCCTCTGAAGCGTTTCGCGAACAACCTGCATCACAGCTTTTCTTCGCACACAACACTCCACCGTTGGACGCGTTTCGCGTTCGATTGGTGCCTCATGTTAAAGGCAACACTCTCTAAAAGAGCCGTGGTCGCGTTATTGCGCGAATTCGATTTCGACCTCGATGCGGCGGTTTCTTTCCCGCCCCTCGGCTGTCTGGTTATCAGCGATTGGACGCGTTTCACCAAAGCTGACCGCCGACATTACGCGTTCGGGGACTTCGTTGAGGGCTTCGATTTCTTGCACAACGCTCGCGGCGCGCGCCGCGGCCAGATCCCAGTTGTCACGGTAGAGCGCCCCAAAGGCGATCGGCACGTTGTCTGTGTGTCCGGCGACGACGACCTTACTTGAAGGATCATTGGTGGCATTTGCCAGTTCCGAAACAATGGACTGCGCCTGTTCTGTCAGCACGGCAGACCCGGACGGGAACGCGCCGCCAGTGCCAAGGCTGACAAACACCTTGCCGTCCCTACGTTCCACAGTGACAAGCCCCTGTTCAATCTCGTTACGCAGGCTGGCCTTGAGCTCGGCCTCTGCTTCACGGGCCTTCTCGTCGGCCGCGGCGATGCGGTTCATTTCTTCTGCCATGGTCGCGCCGCCGGTGGCTTCGTTCTGGCGTTCAATTTCCGACACCATGTTGATGAGGTCGCTCAGCGTCTGGTCCAGGCCGCCGAAAAGAACTTCCTGTTCGGCCTTGCCCGTCGCCAGGCCGGCAATTTCAACCGCCTGACCGACGCGTTGGAATTTCTCTATCAACTCTTGCGGGGACGAATCCTCTGCGTTCATGTCTATGGCGACCTTGCCGTCGACAACCTCTGCTGCAATGTCGACATCCTGGCCGATCTGCTCGAGTGCAGCGGCCAGTTTCTCGGCATCGGACATATTCTCGTTCTCGGCGATGTTCCTTGCATCTTCGCCGCCTTGACCCTCACGATCCCGCTCGCCTTCAAGCATCTTGTCCTCGCCATCCTTGTCGCGATCGTCGGATGGAATTTTCAGCTCAGGTTCGCGGATCTCTGTGGTTTCCTGTGTCATCTCATCGGTGACCGAAGGTGACGGTGACGGGCTGAAATTCATGTCCAGGACTGTCGTGCCCTTTGGTTGTTCGACCACGGGCACAATCTGTTGCACGCCGAAAGAGTCCCGCAGCGAGCCGGAAATCTGTTTGAATTTGGGTACGTTCATTTCCGCGAAGGAAAGGATGAGAACGAAGAACGCCATAAGAAGTGTCGCGAGGTCAGCGAATGTGGCCATCCAGGCTGGAGCGCCCACGGGGGGGCACTTCGGACATTCCTCGTCTTCCTGCTCTTCTTCTTCTGCTTCGATGGCTTCGGCCATGGTTTACACCTTCAGAATTGGACTAGATCAGGCGGCTTCCATCTTGGCTTGCATCTTGGGCGGCAAATTCGAGATCATCTGATCCTGAATGTTCCGNGGAGATTCCCCACGTGCGATGTTCTTCAATCCCAAAACGATCATCTCGCGATAGGTGACCTCGTAGACAGTGTAACCTTCGAGCTTGGTAAGCATCGGCATGAAAAGCACGTTGGCCACGATCGCACCGTACATGGTGGTCAACAAGGCAACGGCCATGGCAGGGCCGATCGCCTTGGGGTCATCCATGTTGCCAAGCATCAGAACGAGACCAATCAGCGTGCCGATCATGCCCATGGCTGGTGCAAGGTCAATCCACGCCTTGACCACGTTCTGGTTATTCTCATGACGAAGTTTCATAGCCTTGATTTCCTGGTTCAATTGCTGAACCAGCTTGGTTTCGTCGGCGCCATCGACCAGAAGCTGCATACCTTTTTCAAAAAACTTGTCGGGAACCTCCTGACCTTCAAGAGCCATCATGCCGTCCTTGCGGGCGATGCTNGCCAGCTCCACCATCCGTTCGATCATGACATTCTGTTTCTTGACTGGCGGAAGAAAAGCCTTTGACATGGCNCCGAAACTTCCCAGGAACGTAGGAAGCGGGGTCGTATACATGGCGGCAAAGAACGTGCCGCCAACAACGATCAGCATTGAGGGCACATCGAAGAATGGCGCAAGGCCGCCACCGACGACCATCGCCCCACCAATCATTGCGAAAGTGCCCAAAAGGCCCACTAGAGATGCAATATCCATGACGATGCTCCTGCGTTCGACCGGGTTCGGCATGAAATCTGCAAGTGTGGTGCCAAGTGGTTCGCGTAGGGAGGTGTTCTTGAAGAAATTTACAAACTTGGCAGGGCGGTTTTGCTGGTCTGGGCTGATCGCCGTCGTTCTGGCTGCCGTCGCGCCCNGCGCGCGTGCACAGGAAGGCATCACTCTCGTGGAACGGGGTCCTGTGGTGCTGGACGTGATGGGCAAGCTGGAGTGGATGCGATGCAGCATAGGTCAGGTTTGGGCTGGCGATCGCTGCGACGGGGAACCGTTGCTCGCGCCCTTTGCAGCAGGAGAGGCGATCATCGCGCGGGCGGCGGCCAGTTCTGGCGAGGGCTGGCGCATCCCGACTCGCGCAGAGATGGAGCGCCTTTTGGTGTCAGGGGATACGTCGCCGCTGATCGATAAGCGGGTATTTCCTGATACATATCGGGGCGGTTACTGGACAGCCGATGCCAATTGGATGCTGGCTGGCAGCCGATGGATCGTAAATTTCAACTCGGGGTTCAGTTACGGCCGAGCCTTGCCACGCCAGACTTTCGCTTTCAGGCTGGTTCGTGACCGGTGATACCCGGCCCTAATCGTCACGTCGATCAGACCCGATAAGGTCCATGGCCGCCTTGCCAACCGCCAACAGGCCCAAGCCACCGACAAAGCAAACAGCGAGTGTCATGGTGCTTGCGCCTTCGACCAGCCCGAATGTGTCGGGGCTGAGCACATAAATCAGCGCAATGGCGACGACTGCCATCAGAAAGAAGCGGATTACGATACACTTGTGGCACG
>P_2C_Liq_1_UnCtyDRAFT_1000968_pt1 | contig 11363 bp, 12 predicted proteins | sample Pon2CUnioCityCA_2_FD_10234 | JGI IMG/M metagenome (IMG submission 10234)
GGAGCCGCAAGGACTGGGGCGTCGGCGCGCTGGCGGCGGGGGCCTCTTATGGCGCTTATGCGATAGCTGTCTGGGCCATGACGGTTGCGCCGATTGCTTTGGTGACGGCGCTCAGGGAAACTTCGATTTTGTTTGCGGTGCTGATTGGCTGGCTCGTTTTTGGCGACAGGATGGACCGTGGCAAGGCGGTGGCAGCCTGTCTGATTGTCGGCGGTGTGGTGCTGACAAGGTTATGAAACGCACGGTTGAGACCCCACGGGTGCTGTCGAGTTTTTGGAGGCCTAAGAGTTTGGTGGGGCTTTTGACTTAGCCGTCTTTCCCATACATCGCCTGCTGCGCCGCGCCTGCGATAAGCAGGTAGATCGAGGTGATCATCAGGCCCCAGAAGACGACGGGGACGGGATCGAAGCTTTCCCATGCGGCGAAGCCTGCGAAGACGGTCCATGCGAGGGCCATAGGCAGGGTCAGGGCGCGCCAGCGGTCGGTGCGCACGGGGTGCACGAACTTGACGGGCACGAACATGGCCACGGTCAGCACGGCCACCAGCGCGAGGCAGACCTGCCATGGCGGCGAGAGCGCAAAGAGCACGAGCACAACCATATTCCAGCAGCCGGGGAAGCCCGAGAAGGAATTATCCGCCGTTTTCATGCGGGTGTCGGCGAAATACATGGCCGAGCCGAAGGTTATCACAATGATCGCGGCCCAGCCTGACCAGCCATCCATCAGGCCCGAAGCATAGAGCGCATAGGCGGGAATGAAGACATAGGTGAGGTAGTCAATGATCAGATCGAGCAGCACGCCGTCAAACTGAGGTGCGTTTTGCTTGACGTGGTAGTGGCGCGCGAGGGGGCCGTCCACGCCGTCGACCGCGAAGGCGACGATGAGCCAGACAAACATCATCGCCCAGTCGCGCTCGATCGCTTCGAGCATGGCCAGCATGGCAAAGACCGCGCCTGTGGCTGTGAGGAGATGAACCGCGAGGGCTTTGGCTTGGAGGGTCATGGGCTGTTGCTCGCGGATTTGGGATGGGATTTTTCGTATATATCAAGCAGGTGCCGGGCATCAACCGCTGTATAGGCCTGTGTGGTCGAGAGCGAGGCGTGGCCGAGAAGCTCCTGAATGGCTCTAAGGTCGCCGCCTGCGGCCAGAAGGTGCGTCGCGAAGCTGTGGCGCATGGCGTGAGGCGTGGCCGAGGCGGGCAGGCCAAGCTGGAGCCGCGCAGATTGCATGACCTTCTGGATCAGGCGCGGGCTGAGCGCGCCGCCGCGCACACCGCGAAAGAGCGGGCCGTCGTTTGAGGCAAAGGGGCAGGCCGTCAGATAGTGATCGACGGCAGCGCGGGCGGCGTCAATCACAGGCACAACGCGCTCTTTGCCGCCTTTGCCCATGATGCGCAGGACGGGGGGCAGGGGCGCGTCGGCCATGGTCAGGCTGAGGGCTTCCGATATCCGCAGCCCGCAGCCGTAAAGCAGCGTCACGACAGCGACATCGCGTGCGCCGACCCATGGCGCGCTGGACTGTAGCTCAAGAGCGCCGATCAGGTCGCGGGTGGCCTCGACAGGCAGGGGGCGGGGCAGCTTGGCCTGAAACTTGGGCGCGCGGGCGTTGAGCACGGCTGTCGCTTCAAAGCCCTCGCGCTCGCCGAGCCAGCGAAAGAAGCTTTTGACAGAGGAGAGCTTGCGCGCAATCGAGCGCGAGGTCAGCTCTTCGCGGCGCAAGGCCGCCATCCATGCGCGAATGTCTGTGATGGTCAGGGATTTGAGGGCTGTAAGGCCCGTTTCGCCGCCCGTATGCTGCGCAACAAAGCCGAGAAAGCTGTGAACATCATGGGCGTAGGCTGTGAGCGTGTTGTCTGACGCGCCTTTGAGGGCGCGGCGGGTGTTGAGCCATGTCTGCACTGCATCGCGCAGGGCAGGTGACACCATGGGCTCGCCCGCTGTCATGACAACCAGCGGCGCATCGCTCTTTCAAACACACCTGCAAAAAACGAGAGCAAATCTGTGCCTTGCTGTGGGGTAAACTGGTGCGGGTCTTCGCCGCCCATGAGCAACATTCCCGGCAGGCGGCCTGCGCCGAAATCAAGCTTGAGGCAGGCTTCCGAGCGGATCCAGCTTGCGGCCTCGCCATAGACAGGGGGGCCTTCGTTGAGCTGTCGCAGGGTGACTTGGCGTGGCTCGCCGCCGTTGCGCCCTGTGCGCAGATAGTCTTCGACAAAGCCCGGCTCGACCACTGTCAGCACATCGCCAAGGCGTTGCACGGCTGGATCCTGATCGTTCTGGACCGATTCGAGCACAAGCTTCACGCAATCAACCCGCAGGATCTCGGCGACAGGGCCGCCGAGGTCTTTGAGGAAGCCTTCAAACTCGATGGGGTCGAGCATCCGCAGGATGGCGCGGTGAACCTGATTTGTGCCTGCAAGGTTTTCATAGGCGGCAGCAATCACGCTTCTGTGGGTGTCTTCCAAGCGATCAAGGCGCGCCTCGAGGCGCTCCATGGCAATCCCGCGCAGATCGACGATATTGCCGCCCATCGTGCGCTCGTTGGCCGCGATAAGCGCGCGCATAACGTCCTGATCATCTAGGATAACATCAGGTTCGGTAATGATTTTTTCGCGCAGGATGTCATCCATGCGGGCCTTGCTGCTCATGTCTGCCTCATTTATTTTGTCGCCTTATAGCATGGCTTACAGAATTTTTTGACCAGTTTTTTCCCAATCGGCCATAAAGTCGGCCAAGCCCTTGTCGGTCAGCGGGTGGCTCGCCATCGCCTTGATCACTTTGGGCGGCGCGGTCATCACATCGGAGCCGATGCGCGCGCATTCGAAGGCGTGATTGACGGTGCGGATCGAGGCGGCAAGGATTTGGGTGTCATAGCCGTAGTTGTCATAGATCGTGCGGATGTCGGCGATCAGCTCAAGCCCGTCAAGATTGATGTCATCAAGGCGGCCAATGAAGGGGCTGATGAAAGTTGCGCCCGCTTTGGCGGCGAGAAGCGCTTGGTTGGCGGAGAAGCAGAGCGTCACATTGACCATGAAGCCCTCGTTGCTGAGCACATTGCAGGCCTTGAGGCCCGCCCATGTGAGCGGCACTTTGACGGCGATATTCTCGGCAATTGCGGCGAGCTTGCGGCCCTCGGCGATCATGGCGTCGGCCTCAAGCGCGACCACTTCGGCGCTCACGGGGCCATCGACCAGCTCGGCGATTTCTTTGGTGACCTCAAGGATGTCACGGCCTGATTTCATAATCAGCGAGGGGTTGGTTGTGACGCCATCCACCATGCCGAGGTCGTTCAGCTCGGCGATTTCGTTGATCTCGGCGGTGTCTACAAAGAACTTCATGGATAAGGGCCCTAATTGGAATTGTCGCTTGTGAGCTTAGCCCATAGAAAGGGGGTCTGAAACCCCAAAGCGGAGGGCCTGTGGGCCAGTCTGATTATTTTGACGAAGGCGCGCTTGTGGCTGTGCTCACCACGCAGCCTCTGGGCCGTGCGCTTGACTATAAAGCGCCCGAGGGCGGCGTGATGCGCGGCGCGTTTGTCGAGGTTCCGCTGGGGCCACGCAAGGTGATTGGTGTGGTTTGGGGCGCGGGGGCTGGCGGGTTTGACCTCAAGAAAGCGCGCAGCATTACGCGGGTTTTGGATGTTGCGCCGATGCGTGAGGAGATGCGCGCGTTTCTGGAGAAATGCGGGGCCTACACGCTGACGAGTCTGCCGCAGATGTTGCGTCTTGCGACCCGCGCGCCGGGGCTGAGCAATCCGCCGTCGATGCAAAAGGTCTACCGTTTAGGGCATAAGGCGCCTGATCGGATGACCGAGGCGCGGGGGCGTGTGCTTGCCGTTTTGGAAGAGTTCGGCGCGCTTGGCTTTACGCTGGGCGAGCTGGCGGAGCAGGCGGGTGTGACCTCTTCGGTGATCAAGGGCTTGGTCAAGCAAGGCGCTGTGCAGGAGGAAGACACGCCGCGTGACCTGCCGTTTGCGCGGCTTGACGCGAGCCGCGCGGGCAAGACGCTGACCGAGGCGCAGGGCGCGGCGGCGGACCAGCTTGTGCAGGGTCAGAAGGCGGGCGGCTTTGGGGCGACGTTGCTCTGGGGGATCACCGGCTCTGGCAAGACAGAAGTCTATCTTGAGGCCGTGGCCGAGGCGCTGCGCCAAGGGCGGCAGGCTTTGGTTTTGTTGCCCGAAATTGCGCTGTCTGCCGACTTTATGCGCCGTGTCGAGGCGCGGTTTGGCGCGAAGGCGGCCGAGTGGCATTCGGGCGTGACTATGACAGAGCGCCGCCGCGTCTGGAAAATGGTTGGCGAGGGCGGTGCGCAGCTGGTGATTGGCGCACGTTCGGCGCTGTTTCTGCCGTTTCAGGACTTGGGGCTGATTGTGGTCGATGAGGAGCACGACAGCTCTTATAAGCAAGAGGAAGGCGCGCTTTACAATGCGCGCGATATGGCTGTGCTGCGCGGCTCATTATGTGGCGCGCAGGTGGTTTTGGCGTCGGCCACGCCGAGCCTTGAGAGCTGGAGCAATGCGCAATCGGGCAAATACGGCCTGATCGAGCTGACGGCACGCTACGGGGTCGCTGTGCTGCCCGAGCTGCGCACGATTGATATGCGGCAAGTGAAGCTGCCGTCAAACCGCTGGATATCACCACAGCTTGAGAGCGCTGTGAAGGCGCGGATGTTCAAGGGCGAGCAATCGCTTCTGTTTCTCAACCGCCGCGGCTATGCGCCTGTCACGCTCTGCCGCAAATGTGGCGAGCAGATTGCCTGCACCGAGTGTGACGCGCGGATGGTGGAGCACCGCTTCCTCAAGCAGCTCATGTGCCACCAATGCGGCGCGACGCGGCCCATTCCCGAGGTCTGCCCGTCCTGTGAGGCCGAAGATACACTTGCAGTTGTCGGCCCCGGGGTCGAGCGGCTGGCGGAGGAGGCGGCTGAGCGCTTCCCCGAGGCGCGGGTGGCGGTGCTCAGCTCCGATCTCTTCGGCTCGGCGCGGGCGCTGAAGGCCGAGATCATGGCGATTGCGGAAGGCGCTGCCGATGTCATCATTGGCACGCAGCTTGTGGCCAAAGGGCATAACTTTCCGCTGCTCACGCTTGTCGGGATCATTGATGCAGACCTGAGCCTGCAAGGCTCGGATATGCGCGCCGCCGAGCGGACCTTTCAACAAATGCGTCAGGTTTCGGGGCGCGCGGGGCGGGCCGAGAAGGCAGGGGTCGCCATGCTTCAGACCTATCAGCCCGAGCACCCTGTTTTGCGCGCGATCATGTCGGGCGAAGAGCGCCAGTTCTGGCGTGCCGAAGCCGACGAGCGCCGCCTGTCGGGGATGCCGCCTTTTGGGCGCCTTGCAGGGATCGTGATCAGCGCGCCAGAGGAGCGTGATGCCTTTGACCTTGGCGAACATCTGGCGCGCAATGCCGCCCCGCTGGCCAAAATTGGCGCGCAGGTCTTCGGGCCAGCCCCTGCGCCTGTTGCCCGTGTGCGGGGCCGCCACCGTGTCCGCCTGCTTGTGAAAGCGCCCAAAGACGCGCCCTTACAGGCCGCTCTGAGAGCGTGGCTCAAAGGCCTCAAGCTCCCCAACCAGCTGCGCCTGTCGGTCGATATTGACCCGCAAAGCTTCTACTAAGTCTTTTTCTTTCTCTAAATATCCCGGGGGTCTGGGGGCAGCGCCCCCAGCGGGTCGGATTTTCGCGAAGCGAAAATTCGACCCAAAGCCAAGCTTAACGGGCGGCGCTTGCGCCTTTAAGGCCGCGCTGATCGACCAGCGCATCTGTCACCATGGCCCCGACCCACATGGCAAACAGCGCCAGCCACGCCGTGCCCGCAAAGATCGAGCCGCCTGTGACGCCTGCTCCAATGGCGCAGCCGCCGGCGAGCATGGCGCCAAAGCCCATCAGCACTGCGCCAAACATCGAGCGGCGCATATTGCTTTCGTCGGAAAAGCCCTGAAACTTGAACTCGCGTGTGACCAGAGCCGCCAGAAGCGAGCCGATGACAACGCCCGGCACAAGGCCGACATCAAACTCTAGAACGGCGTTGCGATCTAAAAAGAACATCAGCGTATGAGCCGAGGGGCCAGAGAAGGTCGTGCTTTCGATTTGCACTGGGTCAAAGGCCGACTGCGCGAGCGTATAAGTCAGCACCCAGCCGACAGCGACAGAAAAGCCGACGCCTGACGCGAAGATCAGCCGCGCCGTGCCGATCCGTTCTTTGAGCGAGAGGTAGAGCGCCAAGGCGGCAAAGGCGAGGCCAATGAAAAAGCCTGCGGAGGGCGGCAGGCTGAGCGCGGCCAGAAGGTCCATGTTGCGCCCGCCCTCTGTGATCCAGAGGCTGGCAAGCCAGTCGCGCGCGGGCGAGAGCACGCCTGCGAGCGACATTTGCGCCACCACTGCAAAGATCAGCCCCGCTACGACAGAGCGCAAGTTTCCTGTGGCGGCCAGAACGAGCAAGCGCCCCGAGCAGCCGCGCGCCAGCACCATGCCGACGCCGAAGAGCAGCCCGCCGATGATGGCGCCTGACCAGCTTCCGGGGACGGCCATCATGCGGGCCTCTTGGGTTTCCATCAGGCCGAGCAGCTGTGCGCCTTGGACCCAGACGAGGGCGGTTGAAAACGTCAAAAACCAGACCGCGACCTTGTCTTTCATCATGCCACGGGCAAATTCAACAGAGGCGGCGCGCAGGCAAAACCGCGAACGTTGGGCGGCGACCCCGAAGATCAGCCCTGTGATCAATCCGAACAGAGCCGCTGTGGGGGCTTCGCCGATGCGTTCGATGAGGGGTATAATATCCATAGGGTCTCGCCTTTTGGCTTTATGTTTGGGCTGTGTCGGCTGAGCGTTTAACATATATGTCATATTCATACTTTGACATGGATCAGATTTGCGCCTCTGTATTTACGGCTGTTTTGCTCTGTGCAAGCCGCAGGAAAAGGCGTAAGCGAAGCCATGGCCCGTATTGTAAAACTCGAAGACGCATCCGATCTGCCCGTGTGGCGGCGTCCGATTGCGCTGCTCTTTCTCATGGCGTTTGCCATGCCGATTGCTTTTGCGACATGGAGTGCCTTGCTCAACAACTTCGTGATCGAGGTTGGCGGGTTTGACGGCTCTGACAATGGCTGGCTCCACACCGTGCGCGAAATTCCGGGATTTCTGGCTGTTGGCGTTATTGCCATTATCATCTTTGTGCGCGAGCAGGTGCTTGGGCTTGTTTCGCTGATCATGCTGGGCGCGGCCACGGCTGTGACCGCTTGGTTTCCGTCGATGGCGGGGATTTTGACGGTGACGATGTTGTCGTCCATCGGCTTTCATTATTACGAGACGGTGAACCAGTCGCTTCAGCTGCAATGGCTGAGCAAGGAGCGCGCGCCCAAGGTGCTTGGCTATCTTTTGGCGACCGGCTCTGGCGCGACCTTGATTTGTTATATCTTTATCATGCTGCTCTGGGAGCCTTTGGGGCTGACGTATAACATTGTTTATATGATTTCAGGCGGGATCACAGCCGCGCTGGCTGTCTTCTGTTTGCTGGCCTATCCGCAGTTTGAAGCGCCGCATCCGCAGGTCAAGAAGATGATCCTGCGCAAGCGCTACTGGCTTTATTATGCGCTTCAGTTCATGGCGGGGGCGCGGCGGCAGATCTTCATGGTCTTTGCGGGCTTTATGATGGTTGAGAAGTTCGGCTTTGCGGTCCATGAAGTTGTGTCGCTCTATCTGATCAACCTTGTGATCAATATGTTGGTTGCGCCGCTCCTCGGCCATGTGGTGCACCGTTTTGGCGAGCGCAACACGCTGTTGTTTGAATATACGGGGCTGTGCCTTGTGTTTCTGGCTTACGGCGGAATTTATATGTTTGGCTGGGGTGTTGTTCTGGCGGCGACGCTTTATGTGATTGATCATATTTTCTTTGGCCTTGCGCTGGCGCTGAAGACCTATTTCCAGAAGATCGCCGATCCGCGCGATATTGCGCCGACGGCGGCTGTGGCCTTCACGATCAACCATATTGCGGCGGTGGGCTTGCCTGCTTCGCTGGGGTATCTCTGGCTCGTTTCGCCAACGGCTGTGTTTTTGTTGGCAGCGGCGATGGCGGCGGTCTCTTTTGGATTGGCGATGCTGATCCCGCGGCACCCTGAAGAGGGCAATGAAACCATTTTTTCGAAATTCACTGCGGCCGCGCCCGCAGAATAGACTTTAGACAGGATCACGACATGAGCACGAGCTATTCCGCCTTTACCACGATTGACAACAAGCCTGCCGCCGAGGCGCTGGGCGAGGCGCTGGAGCGGATGGAGCCTGAGCCCACAGGGGTTGGCGTCTTTGAGATGGAAGACGGCTCGGGGCTTTGGGAGGTTGCGGCCTATTTTATCGAGACGCCTGATGCGGCGGGGCTGGCTCTGCTGGAAGCGATGCATGGCGCGCGTTTTGTGGTCTCCGAAATTCCCGAGACCGATTGGGTTGCCAAGGTGAAGCGCGATCTTGCGCCTGTGGTGGCGGGGCGCTTCTTTGTGCATGGCAGCCATGATGCTGATAAGGTCCCTGCGGGGGCCGAGCCTTTGCTCATTGAAGCGGCGATGGCCTTTGGCACGGGGCATCACGGCACGACGCTTGGCTGTTTGCAGGCGCTGGACCATTTGGTCGACGCAGGCTTTCAGCCGAAATCTGTGGCTGACATTGGTTGTGGCACGGCGGTGCTTGCTATGGGGGCGGCGCGGATCTGGGATGTGCGCATTATTGCCAGTGATATTGACGAGGTGGCTGTGGATGTGGCCTTGGCCAATGCGCAGGCCAACGGGCTTGAGGGGCGTATCGAATGTGTCGAGGCGGCTGGCTTCGGGCATCCTGTGCTCGCGGAGGCGGCCCCTTATGATCTGATCTTTGCCAATATCCTCAAAGGGCCGCTTGTGGCGCTGGCGCCTGAGATTGCGGCGAATCTTACCCAAGGGGGCTATGCGATCCTGTCGGGGATATTGAACGAGCAGGCTGATGAGGTGATCGAGGTTTATGCACAGAATGGAACCAATCTGGCCGAGCGGCAGGTGATTGGTGACTGGAGCACGCTTTTGCTTCGGAAACGCTGACAAAACGTCGCTTTTTTTCGCCTTATTTGAGCGAATTGCCCAAATCTTGCCACAATTCAGGGGCATTTTAGAAAAATATTAGGGACCTTCGGTGGGGGCACTGGAGTTTGCCATGTCTGCCAACGTGCAAAATTTTGATAAACGTTTGTCGCGAATTACGCGCAAGCACCGTTCCATGAGCAATGGTTACGGGTTTCGTGTCGATAAAAGCGGTTTGATCACGATCAAGCCAAAGCGTGCCAAGGGCACATCCCCGATTTTTATTCTGGCTATAGCGCTTTGCGTGGGCCTTTTGTTCAAAGCTGTGGTTCTGGCGAACGTTGGCCCTGCCAAATATGCCGAGCGGTTGGCGCCGTTGCATGAGGGGACTGTTATTGAGCAGGCGGGGGCGTGGCTGATGGAGCCCGGTGTGGTGACCTATGCGGTGTCCGACTTTGTTGGCGGATTTATTAAATAGGGTTTTGCGCCACGCTCGGGCCAAAGAAAAAGCCGCGCTCCTTGATGGGAGGCGCGGCTTTGATTTTTGGGAGGGCAGGAAGGCCAGACTTGGCGGTCTTAGCGCTGTGCCTCGGAGATGGCATCAATGTCGCCACGGCAAAGGCCGATGTCTTCCAGTTCGCGATCGCTCAGCTGGGAGAGGGCGTTGCGTGTTGAACGGGCGTCATTCCATGCGACGAAGGCCGCTGTCATGTGAGCGAAAATCTGGCCGATACGGCCGTGTGTGCCAGCAATTTGCTGCGCGCGTGTATAGTCGAGGGCGGCCATATCTGTGTTCCTTCTCTAGAGTTATGGTCAGCGGTCTGATTGGCCGCATCTAGGGGCGGTTTTGCCGCCGCGCAAGGGGATATTTTTACATATGTCCTATGCGTTTTGTGCATGGGTCGATATGCGGGGAAACTCCTTAATTTTATAGCGAAACCGCCTGTGGAAAACGTCGCTTTTGGCGTCTGTAATGGCGGTTTTTGGCTGTAGATTGCTGCATTGCGGCAAAATTGCGACAAAAGCGCTTGGATATGTTAAGACTTGGCAGATGTTCCCCTTTCGTGCTAGTGCTTCAAAAAAGCAACAGATTTGGCTGTGAGCGCAAGCCGGCGAGACAAATAAGACAAGTGAGCGGGGCGAGTGGGATGCGTATTTTGGGAATCGACCCCGGATTGCGGAATATGGGCTGGGGTGTGATTGAAAAACACGGCTCACGGCTGAGCTTTATTGGCTGTGGTGTGGTGAACTCCGCAGGCGACGATCTGGCCGTGCGACTTTTGTCTTTGCATCACGGGCTGACGGATGTGTTGCGCGCCTATGCGCCCGAGACCGCCGCTGTGGAACAAACTTTTGTCAACAAGGACGCGGTGGCGACGCTGAAGCTTGGCCAAGCGCGGGGGATTGCGCTTTTGGTGCCGGCGCAGTTCGGGCTGGAGGTGGCGGAATATGCGCCCAACAAAGTCAAGAAGACGGTTGTGGGCGTGGGCCACGCCAGTAAAGATCAGATCAAGCATATGGTGAAGATGCAGCTGCCGAGCGCAGATGTGAGCAAGGCGGATGCGGCGGATGCGCTGGCTATTGCGATTACCCATGCCCATCATCACAGATATGCCGCGATGACGCTGGCCAGAACAGGAAGTTGAGCCGATGATCGGGAAAGTCGCGGGGCGGATTGATTATATCGCTGAAGATCATGTGCTGATCGACGTGAAGGGGATCGGCTATTTGGTCTATTGCTCCGAGCGCACCTTGCGTAGCCTGCCGCGGGCGGGCGAGGCTGTGGCGCTCTATACGGACCTCTTGGTGCGGGAGGACAACTTGCAGCTTTTCGGCTTTACCTCGCTTGTGGAAAAAGAGTGGTATCGCCTGCTTTTGACGGTGCAGGGTGTGGGCGCGAAGGCGTCATTGGCGATGCTCTCGGCGCTTGGCCCTGACGGGGTGAGCCGTGCGATTGCGCTGGGTGACTGGGGCGCTGTGAAGGCGGCCAAGGGCATTGGCCCCAAGACGGCGCAGCGGGTTGTGATGGAACTGAAAGACAAAGCACCTGCCATTATGGCGCTCGGCGCGGGGCCTGCGCCTGATATTGGGCAGGATGACGATGTGCTTGAGGAGATTGCCCCAATGAGCGCGCCTGTTGCGCAAGCGAGCGGTGCGGCGCAGTCGGAAGCCTTGTCGGCTTTGAGCAACCTTGGTTATGCGCCAAGCGAGGCTGCGAGCGCGATTGCGCAGGCGCAGGAAAATGGCGGCGGCGAAGATACGGCGGCGCTTATTCGTCAGGCGCTGCGGCTTTTGGCGCCGAAGGGGTAGAGCATGACTGCGAGAGA
>P_2C_Liq_1_UnCtyDRAFT_1000970_pt1 | contig 11354 bp, 8 predicted proteins | sample Pon2CUnioCityCA_2_FD_10234 | JGI IMG/M metagenome (IMG submission 10234)
TATTCTGTGTAGGTTTTGTCTTTTTATCTTGTCAACAAGAATCAAGAAAAAACATAAAAACAAAATTGGTTGTTGGTATTGTTATCGATCAAATGAGGTATGATTATTTAACGCGCTTTCAAGATAGATATGGAGAAAACGGATTTAAACGCTTACTAAAAAATGGATTTTCTTTAGAAAACGCTCATTACAATTACATACCCACTTATACCGCTGTTGGACATTCTGCTATTTATACGGGAACTACACCAAGTGAACATGGTATTATTGGAAATAATTGGTATGATAAATTTTTAAAGAAATCTATTTATTGTGTTGATGATACTGATTTCACTACAGTTGGAAATAAAAGTAATCAGGGAAAAAAATCACCTAAAAGATTATTTACAACAACCATAACTGATCAATTACATTTAGCGCAAAACATGAACGGAAAAACAATTGGAATAGCCATAAAAGACCGTTCTTCTATTTTACCTGCTGGCCATTCAGCCAATGCTGCTTATTGGTATTCTTCAGGAAATTTCAACAATTGGATTACTAGCTCTTATTACATGAAAGAGTTGCCACAATGGGTAACTGATTTTAACAATAACAACAAAGCAGATGAATATATTGATGCAGGTTGGAAAACTTTATATGACATCAATACTTATATTAAAAGTAGAGCTGATGATAATGTTTTTGAAGGAAAGTTTAGAGGAGAGAAATCACCAACTTTTCCTAAAAAACTAAAAGAATTAAGAGGTAAAAATGGGAATTTTGATATCATAAAAACAGTTCCTGCTGGTAATACCTTAACCACAGATTTTGCTAAGGCAGCCATAATTGGAGAAAATTTAGGCAAAACTAATTTTACAGATTTTTTAGCCGTAAGTTATTCTTCTACGGATTATATTGGTCATAAATACGGACCTGCATCTGTTGAAATTGAAGATACTTATTTACGATTGGATAAAGATTTAGAAAACTTTTTTAATTTCTTGGATCAACAAGTTGGAAAAGGAAATTACACAATTTTTTTAACAGCTGACCATGCTGCAGTTCATGTTCCTGCTTATTTGCAATCTTTAAAAATTCCTGCTCATTATTTTAGTACTAAAAACTTTAGAAATTTTATTTTAGGAGTCACCAAAAAATATTTTAATTCTACAGAGCTGATTGAAAACGTCTCTAATTATCAGATATTTTTAAATAAAGAAAAAATTGAGTCCCTAAACCTTAATCTAAATGATGTGACTCAGAAATTAGCCGATGAAGTTGTAAATTTTGATGGAATTTACAAAGCTGTTACTGCAAGGACAATGCAAACTACTCATTTTTCAAACGGAATTTTAAACTCACTTCAAAACGGTTACAATCAGAAATTATCTGGTGATGTTTTAATGATACCCTATCCTGCATCTTTAATTCGTGGAAGAACAGGTACAAGTCATGGTTCTGGATATTCTTATGACACACATGTTCCTATTCTTTTCTATGGAAATGGCATAAAAAGAGGTTCTTCTGCAAAAAGATATAACATTACAGATATTGCCCCAACCATAGCCAATCTTTTAAAAATTGAAGCACCTAATAGCACAAACGGAATTGTTATAGAAGAAGTTTTAAAAAAGTAATTATACTTTAAAGACAGAACTTTCTTGGTGTTTTTTTATTGCTTTTTTAGATAAAACGATTCCTATAATTAGCGATACAAAAGCACCTATTGAAATGCCAGGAATAAAGTTTATGAATAAGAAAAAATCGTAAGCTCCGTGAAAGAGTGTTGCCAAAAACAATCCTGTTAAATTTAAAATTACTTTATTATCAGAAAACTTTGCTTTTCCCATAAAGTAACCCATTAAAATTCCAAAAGTAGCATGAGCTGGAACCGCTGTAAATGCTCTTATAATTCCTGTTGCAAATCCGTATTGAAATACATAAAGTACATTTTCTAATGCTGCAAACCCCATAGAAACCATTACCGCATATACAATTCCATCAAATGGCTCATTAAATTCTTTATTTCTCTGTGCATAAAACCGAACAATAATATATTTAGAAAACTCTTCTACCAAAGCAACCACAATAAATGCTTGTAAGAATTGTTGAATTATACTTGTTTCATTATTTAAAGGAATTAACCTACTTCCTACACTACCAAGAATTGCAGTAAGTATAATACTTAGTGTAGCCCCTAAAAGAAAGTTTTTAAACAAGAAACCAATAGGTTCTTTTTCAAATTTATCTTTAAAATAAATATAAAGTATTACAATCGTTACAGGAGCAATAGCCAAAAAAAGTAATTGCATAACAGAAATATAGGTTTAATTCTTTTTAGGTAAAAATACTTCTGCCATCATACAACGAGCACTTCCTCCTCCACAAGTTTCAATAGTTTCTAAAGAACTAGAAATTATTGTACAATGGTTATTAATTTGTGCTTTTTGAGACTGTGTTAAACAGTCATGAGCAGACTGACTCATAATTAAAAACTTTTCATCGTTTTTTCCTCTAACCTGTAGCATATTTCCTGCAAAATGAGCAACTTGTTCTTCTGTAATATCAATTATTTTTTTTCCATCCTCTTTAAAATGTTTTAAGAGATTTTTTCGTTCTTTTTTGTCATCAATAGAAGACAAACAAATAACAACAAAAGTTTCTGCTACACACATCATAACATTAGTATGATAAATAGGTTCTCTTCTATTTACTACAGATTGATAAGCGTTAAAAATAACAGGAGTGTATTCAAAATCTTCACAAAACTCTATAAATAAGTCTTCATTTGCTCTCGGCGATAGTGCACAATACGCTTTGCGATGTTCGCGATCTAGAATCATACTTCCTGTGCCCTCTAAGAAAACTCCTTCTTCTTCAGCAGACGTATAATCTACAATATTATCGATGACAAAACCTTCATCCTCTAAAGTTACTAAAACATCTTCTCTTCTCTCTAACCTTCTATTTTCTGCAAACATTGGATAAATAGCCACAGTACCATCATGATGAAAAGATATCCAATTATTTGGAAAAACTGAATCTGGGGTATCAAACTCTTTATTATCAGAAACCACAATTACATGTATACCATGATTTTTTAAAGTAGCTGCATAATTATCAAATTCTTCTATTGCTCTAGCATTAATTTTAGAGTTCTCTAAATGAATTTCTTCTTGGTAAAAATTATTGACAGCAGTTTGTTCATTCATTCTGAAATTAACAGGACGAACCATCAAAATTGTATTTGTAGTCTGACTCATTTATAAAAAATTAGAAAAGCAAAATTACTCTTTTTTTAAGTTCAAAAAGATTTTTATTTTTAGTTCATTCGTTTTTAAAATGTTAAACTTTTTATTGATAAAATAAGGTTTGGAATTATACTGCCCCCTTTTCATTTACATTTACTATCGCGGTCATGATTTAACACAATTCCTCTAAAACCAAGTAAGATTAGTATTAACGCTTTTTGTATTTTTACAGATATGAAATTTGTATTTAGTGTTTTATTTCTTTTTTTACCCAATGTTATTTTCAGTCAGAATTTAGCTGATGGTTTTGTTTACCTATCTGATATTGATAACACCATTCAGTCTGAACTCAGATATTTAAACAACAATAACTTTATCGGAAAACCTATTGATGGTTACAAAAACAACTGCATTATTATCACCAGAGAAACCGCTAATCAATTAAAAAAAATTCAACAAATTTTATTAAAAAAGGGATTAACGCTTAAAATCTTTGACGCATACAGACCTCAACAAGCAGTTGATCATTTTGTAAGATGGGCAAAAATTCTGAATGATACATTAATGAAGCAAGAATATTATCCAGATATTCCAAAATCAAAATTATTTAAACTAGGATATATAGCTTCTAAATCTGGACACACTAGAGGAAGTACTATTGATTTAACAATCGTAAACCTCAAAACTAAAAAAGAATTGGATATGGGAAGTCTATATGATTTTTTCGGGATTCAATCTCATCCTTTTTATAAAAATATTACAGCGAGACAAAAGAGAAATAGGCTTTTTTTAAGAAAAATAATGCTAGAAAATGGTTTTAAACCCTATGATAATGAGTGGTGGCATTTTACATTAAAAAATGAACCTTTTCCGAAAACATACTTTAATTTTCCAATAGAATAGTAAGTTTTAACAAAACTTCAACGACTCCATTATAAATCGGCATTATATTTGTACTATAATTGCTAGAATTTTTTACAAAATGAAATTAAAAGTTAAACTAACTCTATTTTTTGCAATTGTATTATGTGTTTCTATTGGGCATGCCCAATTAGATAAAAATTCTGGTAATTCAAAAAAAGGAAAAATTAAGGCCATAGTTTTAAATAACTCTAAAGAAGTTAAAAAACCAAATTCTTTGAACTCTATAAATAATGATGGTTTTAAAGATGCTTATAAGAAAGAACAAGAAAAGTTAAAGAAACAACAAGCCCAAAACTCAATAAACAATAAAGGTATTTTAACAAAAGCTAAAATAACAGAACAACGATTTTTAAAAGCTTTTAAAAAAATAAACGGACAATATATTTACCCAAAAATAGATCAAGATTTAGGGAGTATTAGAACCAGTTCTAAAAGCGTAAACATTATTTGTAGAGACTTCCAATACCCTGATGGAGATAGAGTTACCATATACGTAAACGACATACCTGTTATAGTAAACATCACCTTACAACAAAACTACCAAAAATTTAATATTCCTCTTGAAATCGGCATCAATAAAATAGCAATTGAAGCATTAAACCAAGGTTCTTCGGGACCAAATACTGCTGCTTTTAAAGTCTTTAGTGATTCAGGAGCTCTTATCTCATCTAATGAATGGAATCTTGCTACAGGTGCAAAGGCAACATTGATAGTTGCAAAAGACAAATAAGTTTTCATTAAAATTGTAGAAAATACACTTCACTCGTTTTTTTATTCTATCTAAAACAGTTATTTTTGCTTTTCGATTATTAAAGTAATCTTAAAAACAAACAATAACAACTAGAATGAAAAAAATCACCAAACAAACCTATTTAGATTGGTACAAAAACATGCTTTTTTGGCGTAAGTTCGAAGACAAACTTGCTTCTGTTTACATTCAGCAAAAAGTTAGAGGCTTCTTACACCTATATAATGGTCAAGAAGCTATTTTAGCAGGTGCACTTCATGCAATGGATTTATCAAAAGATAAAATGATAACTGCATATAGAAACCACGTTCAACCAATTGGTATGGGAGAAGATCCTAAACGCGTAATGGCTGAATTATTCGGAAAAGTAACTGGAACATCCAAAGGAATGGGTGGTTCTATGCACATTTTCTCTAAAGAATTTGGTTTTTATGGTGGACATGGTATTGTTGGTGGACAAATTCCATTAGGAGCTGGTATTGCTTTTGGTGATAAGTATAACAATACTGGTGGAGTTACACTAACTTGTTTTGGTGATGGTGCTGCAAGACAAGGATCTTTACACGAGGCTTTTAACTTAGCAATGTTATGGAAATTACCTGTTATTTTTATTTGTGAAAATAATGGATATGCAATGGGCACCTCTGTAGATAGAACTGCAAATCATCCTGATATTTGGAAACTTGGTTTGGGTTACGAAATGCCATGTGGGCCTGTAGATGCTATGAATCCTATTAAAGTAGCAGAAGCTATTGATGAAGCTTTACAAAGAGCAAGACGTGGTGATGGACCAACCTTCTTAGAAATGAAAACTTACAGATATAGAGGTCATTCAATGTCTGATGCACAACATTATAGAACAAAAGACGAAGTAGAAGAGTACAAAAAAATAGACCCTATTACTCAAGTAAAAGATGTTATTTTAGACAAAAAGTATGCTACTACTGATGATATTGCTGCTATTGATAAAGAAGTAAAAGCAATGGTAAAAGAGTGTGAGCAATTCGCAGAAGAATCTCCATTCCCACCAGTACAGCAATTGTATGATATGGTTTATGAACAAGAAGATTACCCTTTTATAAGTTAAGATATGGCTACAGTAATAAATATGCCCAGATTAAGTGACACCATGGAAGAAGGTGTTGTGGCAAAATGGTTAGTAAAAGTTGGAGATAAAATTGAAGAAGGTGATATTTTAGCTGAAATTGAAACTGATAAAGCAACAATGGAGTTCGAATCTTTTCATGAAGGTACGCTATTGCATATTGGAATTCAAGAAGGTGAAACATCTCCTGTAGATAAATTGTTAGCCATTATTGGTGAAGAAGGTGAAGATGTTTCTGCTCTTTTGAGTGGTGGTGATTCAGAACCTGCAAAAAAAGAAGCTAAAGAAGAAGAAACAAAAGAAGGGAGTACTTCTGATAATTCTAGTTCTGAAACAGTTGCAATTCCTGATGGAGTTCAAGTAATTAGCATGCCTCGTTTAAGTGATACCATGACTGATGGTACAGTTGCAACTTGGTTAAAAAAGAAAGGTGATTCTGTAGAAGAAGGTGACATACTTGCCGAAATTGAAACTGATAAAGCTACAATGGAGTTCGAATCTTTCTATGAAGGAACTCTATTATACATAGGCGTTCAAGAAGGTGATACTGCTCCTGTAGATAGTTTATTAGCAATTATTGGTCCTGCTGGAACAGATGTTTCTGCAATTGTTGCCAACGGAGGAGCTGCTCCTGCTGCTGAAAAACCATCCGCTAGTGAGGAGAAAAAAGAAGAAAAACCTGCTGCTAAAAACACAGAAGAAGCAAAACCAACTGCTGCTGCAACTACAAATACAAATGGAGGGCGTGTTTTTGCATCACCATTAGCCAAGAAAATTGCTGCTGACAAAGGCATCAATTTAGCTGATGTTAGTGGTTCTGGAGAAAATGGAAGAATCATCAAAAAAGATGTAGAAAACTATACTCCTGCTGCTAAAACTGCTGAATCTTCATCTGATAGCTCTGATGCTACAAACGTTCTAGCTGCTAGTGTAGAAAAATCTGAAGAGGTTAAAAACTCTCAAATGCGTAAAGCAATTGCAAAATCTTTAGGAAATTCTAAGTTTACTGCACCTGATTTCAGCTTAAATATTGAAGTTGATATGGATAATGCTATGGCTTCTAGAAAAACCATCAATTCGATTCCTGATACTAAAGTATCTTTTAATGATATGGTTGTAAAAGCTTGTGCAATGGCATTACAAAAACATCCACAAGTAAATACTTCTTGGACAGATAACAATACAATTTACCATAGTCACATTCATGTTGGTGTTGCAGTAGCTGTAGATGATGGTTTATTAGTTCCTGTAATAAAACATACAAATCAATTAAGCTTAACTCAAATTGGTGCTGGTGTAAGAGATTTAGCTGGTAAAGCAAGAAATAAAAAGTTAGCTCCTACAGAAATGCAAGGAAGTACATTTACAGTTTCTAATCTTGGTATGTTTGGTATTCAGAATTTTAACTCTATTATCAATCAACCAAATTCAGCTATTTTATCTGTTGGTGCTATTGTTCAAAAACCAGTGGTTAAAAACGGTCAAATAGTTGTAGGTAACACTATGAATTTAACCTTAACTTGTGACCACAGAACTGTTGATGGAGCTGTTGGTGCACAATTTTTACAAACATTAAAAACGTTTATAGAAAACCCAGTTACAATGCTAGCTTAGTTTTGATATTGTTATAAACTAAAAAAACCGAAATTTCAGATTTTGAAATTTCGGTTTTTTTAGTTTATTTCTTTAGCCTAACGACTTCTTCTTCGCATTCTATTATTTCTCATTTCTAACATTTTCTTTTGTATTGTGTCTGTATAATCACTTTTAGTAATTTCAGTCCCTTTATCAGGAGCTGCTATTGTAATTTTTTCTTCTCCGTTAATTACAACTTCTGTACAGAGTAATGTAGTGTTTCCTCTACTAACCTCTAAAATTAAACCAGGTAATCCCCAATATTCAGCAGGACCTTGAGCAACAGGTATTTGAGTTGTATACCAAGCCTCTACAACAATTAAATCTTCTTCAGGCTTTTCACCATCTTTTTTTTCTTTAGCACGCAAATCGCTCCAAGAAAAGTTATACCAATCAAGCTCTTTTTTTGGTACAAATGCTTTTGCTTTGTAACAAGTATAATTGCCTATTTTTTTTGTCTCAGTACCTAAATTCCATTCTATTTTGTAAAGATTGTCTTTGACTAAAAAGCGTTTCCCATAAAACTCTTGCTCTTGTGTTAATGTTTGCTGTTTTACATTTTTATATTGATCACCTCTAGAGAAATATGCACCCCAACTATCTGTAGCTCCTGAAATGGCATCGATTTGATCATCTTCTAAGAACATAGATTCTGAACTATTGAACGTAAGCACATATGTTTTTTCTAACCTATTCTTTAAACGAGCTTGAATCTGTTTTTTCTGACCTTCTGATAACCTTGCTCCCCAACTCCCAAGTTCCATTTTAGATTTAGAAATGTACACAGCTTTACCTTGAAAACCTTGAGCAAAAGTACCTAAAGAAAGTAAAACAATAAACGTTAATAATAATGATTTGATAGTAGTTGATTTCATAATGGCTGTTTTTTTTGTTTAACAAATTTACATTAAATTTAAACAAAAAATGCTTTCTTAATAATTATTTAACATTTATTTGGCTTGATAATCAAAAGATTACAGAATACCTTTTTAAGCTCTAATCCTATTTCTGGGGATATAAACAAAAAAAGGACTTCATCAAAATGAAGTCCTATTTATATAAATTTCCTAAACGTTTACCATCTAATTACAACACTTCCCCAAGTAAATCCACTACCAAAAGCAGCTAAAACAACAAGGTCATTATCTTTTATTTTTCCATTTTCCCAAGCTTCAGTTAACGCTATAATTACGGATGCTGCAGTAGTGTTTCCATATTTCATAATATTGTTGTACACCTTATCATCAGTCAACCTAAATTTCTTTTGAATAAACTGTGCAATACGTAAATTGGCTTGATGCGGAATTAACATATCTACATCTTCTTTTTGTAAATTATTAGCTTGTAAACCTTCTACAATCGCTTCAGAAAAACGAGTAACAGCGTGTTTAAACACAAACTGACCATTCATATAAGGATAGTAAGAAACATCATCAGGGTCATTGGCTTCTAATATTTCTGGAACCCATCTTTGAGTTGAGGGTCCATCTAACATTAATTCTCTAGCATGTTTTCCTTCAGAATGTAAATGTGATGATAAAATTCCTCTACCATTCTCCTCACATCTTGATAAAACTGCTGCTCCTGCACCATCACCAAAAATAACAGTTACACCTCTACCTCTGGTAGATTTTTCTAATCCACCTGAATGATTTTCGGCACCAATCACCAAAATATTTTTATACATTCCTGTTTTAATAAACTGATCTGCAACAGACATTGCATAAATAAAACCAGAACATTGATTGCGCACATCTAACGCCCCAATAGTTGGCATTTCTAATAGATTTTGAACTTGAACTCCTCCACCAGGAAAATACATATCTGGACTTAAAGTTGCAAATACAATAAAATCGATATCATCTTTGGTTAAACCCGCTCTTTCTATAGCTATTTTTGCTGCTTTTGCACCCATAACTGCTGTAGTATCACCTGTTTTTGGGTCTATCCAACGTCTTTCTTCAATTCCTGTTCGTTCTTGTATCCATTCATCAGAAGTATCCATAAACTCCTTTAGATCGTTATTAGTAACAACGTTGTCTGGAACATAATACCCTAAGCCAGTTATTTTTGAGCTGTACATATATTTATCTTTAGTTAATTATTTGTTGTAATAAGCTAAAATAAGCATTTTTATACGGATAAAAAACTGACGAAATTTATCAGTTTCTGTCATCTTGTCACAATACCACATTTGGTATTTTTTTTGACTACTTGTACATCAAAATATAAATATATGTTGAAGTCATTTTGAGCATTACTAAAATCAAATATATTTGATTGTAAGTAGCTAGCGAAACTAAAATGAAGTCGAAAAATCTCTTTTTAGATTTCTCCATAAAGTCGAAATGACAGAAAACAACAAAAACTAAAATAAAACAACAAATTATGAGCAAAGGAAACATTAATGTATCAGTAGAAAATATTTTTCCGCTGATTAAAAAATTCTTGTATTCTGATCACGAAATCTTTTTACGTGAATTAATTTCAAACGGAACAGATGCCACTACAAAACTAAAACACTTAATTTCTATTGGTGAGGCAAACACTGAATTGGGTGATGCAAAAATTGAAATCAGTATTGATGAAAAAGCAAAAACGCTAACGATTAAAGATCAAGGTTTAGGGATGACTGCTGATGAAGTTGAAAAATACATCAACCAAATTGCATTTTCTGGAGCTGAAGAATTTTTAGACAAATACAAAGATGATAAAAACGAAACTGGTGTTATTGGACACTTTGGTCTTGGTTTTTATTCTGCTTTCATGGTAGCTGACAAAGTAGAAATCATTACAAAATCTTTTAAAGATGAAACTGCAGCTCATTGGACTTGTGATGGTTCTCCTGAATATACCTTAGTAGAACACGACAAAGCTGACAGAGGTACAGAAATTATTTTACACATTGCAGAAGACTCTACAGAGTTTTTAGAAGAAGGTAAAATTAGAGGTTTATTAACCAAATACAATCGTTTTAACCAAGTGCCAATTAAATTTGGAACGAAGAAAGTTAACGACCCAACTCACGAGCCAAAAACTACTAAAGATAAAGATGGTAAAGAAACTACAGAATCTCACAGACAGATTGAAGTAGATGATATCATTAACAATACAACACCTGCTTGGACTAAGAAACCAGCTGATTTAGAGAAAGAAGATTACGATAATTTCTACAGAGAATTGTATCCAATGCAATTTGAAGAGTCATTATTTCACATTCACTTAAATGTAGATTATCCTTTTAATTTAACAGGAATTTTATTCTTTCCTAAGTTATCTCAAAACCTAGACCTGCAAAAGGATAAAATCCAATTGTATCAAAATCAAGTATTTGTAACAGATAATGTAGAAGGCATTGTACCAGACTTTTTACAAATGTTAAAAGGTGTGATTGATTCTCCAGATATTCCATTAAACGTTTCTCGTTCTTATTTACAAGCAGATGGAGCAGTAAAAAAGATTTCGGGTTACATTACTAAAAAGGTAGCTGATAAATTATCATCATTATTCAAAAAAGATCGTGAAGATTTTGAGAAAAAATGGAACGATATCAAAGTGATTATTGAATACGGAATGTTATCTGAAGACAAGTTCTTTGACAAAGCCAAGAAATTTGCGTTATATCCAACTGTTGCAGATACATATTTTACATTTGATGAATTACTAGAAAAAACAAAAGACACTCAAACTGACAAAGATGGTAATCATG
>P_2C_Liq_1_UnCtyDRAFT_1000971_pt1 | contig 11344 bp, 8 predicted proteins | sample Pon2CUnioCityCA_2_FD_10234 | JGI IMG/M metagenome (IMG submission 10234)
TTATTATTTTATGGCTTGAATCATTCCTTTTCCCGTATTAAAATTATTTTCATGAACAAAAAAGTCATCGCTATAAGCGCAATGATGGTAGCAGTCGTGTCGGGAATTGCACAGGTGGACTCTACCGCAACAAAGTTAGATCAGGTACTCATAAGTGCTGATTCTAAGTTTGAACTTAAAAGAAAAGATAGCGGTAAACCCGTTATTAAAATCACTAGAGCAGACATAGAGGCGCAAGCTGCTGCCAGTCTAGCAGTTTTACTGAACCTGTATGCTGGTATAGAAATGAATGGCGCGCGCAGTAATGCTGGTCAGAACCTAGGTTATTTTATACGTGGTGGTAGCTCGCGACAGGTTTCATTTTTAATAGATGGTGCGCAAGTCAGTGATGCGAGTAACATAAGTAACGAGTTTGATATCAGACTCGTGGATGTCAATCAAATCGAAGAAATTGAAATTCTTAAAGGAGCTGCCAGTACCTTATATGGCGCTAACGCCTCTACAGCAGTTGTAAATATTAAATTGCGTAAAAACCCAAAAGCTGGAGTGCGTGTTACCGTTTCGTCTTTTATAGGGACTAATAAAAGTGTGGAACAGGCTAATAATGGTCCCGACGAATTTAATAACAGTGTTGAATTACAAGGAACTGCAAAAAACGGTCTCACCTATGGAATAGGTTTTAATCATCAAGCTACTAACGGTGGTTTAAGCGCTACCGAAGCTCCTGATGGTGCTCCAGCAAATGAACCAGATGATTTTAATAGAATCAATCTTTTAGGTAGAATAGGATATGATAACCGCACTAATTTTAAACTGACCAGTTATGTTTCTTTTGACGAGTTTACTACAGAGTTTGACGATTTCTCATTGGTAGATGCAGATAATGAAACTTACAACCGTCAAGTGCGATGGGGAACTAACATGAACTGGAAGTATTCCACAAATGGTGAACTCGTTTATGTCGATGTGAGCACACACACTCGTAGAGATACTAGAAGTAGTTTTTCCTCCATTTTTAATGCTGATGGGTATTCACTTGATTTGTATAATAAATACACGTTTAATTTAGGAGAAAACAACTCGCTTAAAACTATAATAGGTTTCAATTTTAGAACAGATCGTTATGAGGATTTCAGTATTCCATCAGGCAGTACAAGTTTTGAGCAAAATGCTAATCGAGATAATGTAAATGCACAAATTTATGACCCTTATATGAATGTGGTTTACATCAGCGATTTTGGGCTTAATGTGAATGCAGGAGTACGTTATAACGCACATAGTAATTATAGCGGTCAGTTAGTGTACCATATAAACCCTTCATATCGTTTTGATGTAGGGGAAAATGTAATTAAAGTATATGGAAGTTATAGTACTGCATACATCACACCATCGTTGTTTCAGTTATATGCCTCAAGTTTTGGGAATGAAGAATTAGAACCAGAAGATAATGCTACACTTGAAGGCGGTTTTTCCTGGACTAAAGATCAAAGTACTGTCACGCTAAGTGTTTTTCAAAGAGAAGAAGATAATCTTGTTCAATTTTTAACTATTGATGCAGCAAATTTTATCTCGCAATATCAAAATGTAGATGAAAAACTTATCGCAAAAGGAATAGAACTAAGCGGTCAGACTACTTTATTTGATAAATTAATGCTTACGGCAAATTACAGCTTTACAGAACGTAATGATCAGTCTCTTTTAAGACGTATTCCTAACCATAAAATTAATGCTAGTGCAAGGATACAAGCCATAGATAGAGGTTTTATTACTTTAAGATATCAGTATAATGATGATCGTGGTGATGCCTTTTTTAATAATAATACCTTTGCAACAGAACAAGTAGTTTTAAGCAGTTATCAAACTGTGGATGTGGACATGTCCTATGGTTTAAAGAATAAACCCGTCACTTTCTTTGCCGGAATTAATAATCTTACTGATGTAGATTTCCAAGAGATTTTTGGTTTTCAAACTCGAGGAAGAACTTATAAAGTAGGAGTGAGGTTGAGTTTTTAGTTTCAATTTTCAGTATCAGGTAAATGTTTATAATTACCTGATACTGAAAATAGATAATTATTTAACTTTTAATTCAATAAAAACACTAGAGCAGGAGCTACACGCTGTTGCCAGTATGCCTCGCTGTGCTCGTGTCCATTAAACTTTAAAGAACGATAATTATCATTATTATAACCTTTCAATTTGAAAATACTATCGACTTTCTTTTGATAAGGTTCATAAGAAGCGTCAAGTGTTTTAGTACCATAATCAAAGTAGATACGATGAAAACTAGGTTCAGGTATAGTTTGTGGTAGGCTTTCTATAAATGCTTCTCCTAGAACTGGAACTGGCCAGTGTGTGCTTAAACAACCTGCGTTACCAAAAACACGTGGATATTCCATCATGGCATAAAGTGATATAAGGCCGCCCATGCTGCTTCCCATAATCACATTATCTTTAGGATGCTCTGAGACTTGAAAATTATCACGTACAAAAGGCAACACCTCACTAGTGATAAATTTTAAATACTCGTTTGAGTACAGCTTATCGTAACCAGTATTTTTCTTTAATTCAGCTTTTGCAAAAGCGGTCTCTGTTACTTCTTTAGGTTGCTGTGGCATGTATTCATTAAACCGTTTTTTAGGATGACACCATGTGTTTACTACGATAGTAGGAGCAATAGCGCTGGCACTCGTTAAGGAGTCTATTTTTTCATCTATTTCCCATGCGGTACCATAAGAAGAAGTGTCTTTATTAAATACATTCTGTCCATCATGCATGTAAAGCACTTTATAAGATACTCCGGTGAGAGGATAGCCTTGTGGTAACCATATTTCGAGGTTACGGTCGTCTACATAACTAGATTTAAAGTCGTTATAGTAAAGAATAGTGTCACTAATTATAGGGTTTTGAATTTTAAAAATAGCTTTATTTGAAACAGCAGGAGCTGAGTAAACATTATGTGGTGATCGATCTTTACAAGAAATGAATAGGACTAAGGTGAGTAGTGATAATAATGCGGTTCTCATAAATCTAATTACTATAATGGCTGTAACGCTGTAGAGCATATTTATACAACTCATTTTTACCAGCTAAGCTCAATTTATGAATCATGTTTTTTCTATGTTTAGCTACGGTACTAACAGCGGTTTGTCGTTCTTTTGCAATTTCGGCACTGGTTTTTCCTTGGGCAATGAGTTTAAGAATATCTGTCTCGCTACGAGATAGTTTTTTTTCAGGTTGTTGCTTGCTATTCTCATTGATTAAATTCATGTCTATAGCGCTGTCATAGTAATTATTACCAGCAACCACTTCTACTATAGCTTTTTTAAGTTCTGTTAAAGGACTTATTTTAAGGATGTAGCCATCTGCACCGGCTTGTACCATTTCATTTATGGCTCCAGAATTATCAAACATACTTAGTGCGATTACTTTGATATCATATTTAGATTTTATGGCTTTACAAAGTTCTACACCATTCATATCTGGCATGTTAATATCTGTAAGGACCACTTGTGGTTTTAAATATTCTAATAATTCTAACATGTCTTTACCGTTTTGAGCGGTTCCTAAGACTTCTATATCTGTGTCCTGTTCTAGGAATACTTTTAGACCATCGCTAAGTGCTATATGATCTTCGGCTATGGTTATAAATATCATATCAGTGGAATTTCTATATTTATGGTGGTACCACGATTCAATTTAGTATCTATTTCCATGGTGCCTTCTAAATTAATAATTCTGGATTTTATGCTTTTTAAGCCTGTTCCTTCTTGATTCTTCAAATCTGGTGTAAAACCATTACCATCATCTTCTACTATGATGTCTATGTGATCCTCATAACCTGTAAGTATAATACTAGCGTGTTTAGCCTGCGAGTGTTTAATGGTGTTATTCAGTAACTCTTGTATAATTCTAAACAGCCCTAGTTCTAGACTATTACTTAAAGATCCTTTCATACCATGATGAATGATTTCTACGTTTAAAGATTTCCCAGCATTAATACGATCTGCAAATTCTTCTAGAGAACCTATTAATCCATGAGCATTTAATATGCTACTTTTTTGTGCATGAGAAATATTGCGCACCTTAGAATATGTTTCATTGAGTAAAGCATAAGCGTTTTCTAATACTTTTATAGATTCTTCTTCCTTACTTCTTTGAACAACATTTTCTATACACATACGCGCTGTGGTAAGAGAGCTACCTATATCATCATGCAAGTCTTGTGCTATTTTTTTACGTTCTTTTTCCTGACCACTAATCATGGCATCTATACTGGCAAGTTCTGCATTTTTTAAGAGTTTCTCTTCTCTCTGTTTTTGCGTTTCTGCTGCTGCTGCAAGTAGCGCCTGTTTTTGTCGCATTCTATTGAATAGAAAGAAACCTATTCCTACCACCATAACAAGTACAAATAATAGTAGGTAAATTTTATTTGTGTTTTCTAGGTTTTTAGATTGAAGTTCAGCGTTTTCTAGCTCCTTTTCTTTGGTTTCATATTTAGTCTGCATTTCAGAAAGACTTTTTGCAATAGAAGTTCTGTTTAAAGAATCATTTTCAGATATAAATTCATTATAATAATCTATAGCTTCATCTAGATTTCCTGCAGCTACTTGCGCATCAGCAATATTCCTTAAAAGGGTTACGCTAAAATCTCTATCCTTAAACTTTTTTGCCAGTTGCTCTGCTTTAATTAAGTTATTAACGGCATCTTCATTGAGACCTATGGCTGTTTGTAACATAGCAAGGTTATTCAATCTGGTAGCTATATTAAAAGTATCTTTCTTATGCTCAAAAATGGCCAGGTTTCTCTTATAATAATAAAGAGCAGAATCATTTACAGACCTGTAGTAATGTAGTGTTCCTAAATTAAACTCAACATCTAATTGCTGATCTACTAATTCATTTTGCTCACATATTTTCTTTAATTCATAGCATATTTCAATAGCCTTATCAAATTCCCCTGATTGAATTTCTTTAAACATGTAATGATGTTTAATCCTTATACTTAGTTTAGGGTCTCGAAGTTGTTGAGCTATTTCTAGATTTTCTTGCATTACAGATGCTGGAGCAAACTGGAGTTCTGTAGTTGCATTACTTATAAAGATTAATAAATCATTTGCTTTATATATGATTCTCTTATTGCTTTGGTTTTCTTTAGCTTTTAATAATTTTGAGTAAGCCTTTTCAAAATCATTATTAATGTAATCTATACCGCCAGCAGCTATATAATAATAGCCACGATCTACCTGGTTTAAGTCATTAACACTATAACGTTCTACTATTTGTTTTAACTGCTCATCATCGTTACGTTCTACTAGGCTAAAAACACTGTCTAAGGGTTTTACCTGACCATTTACCATGGAACCACAGAGTAGCGTTAACATGATAAATAGTAACTTCTTTAATTCTAGTATTTTGTAATTTATGTTAAGTGATTTCATGGAATGTAAGGAAGGTTAATAGACATTATAAAGTAATTATTAAAGAAACTGAAACTACATAATTTATTAAGTCGTTATAAAAATATTGTATTACATTTTTTTAAAACTTCTCTACAAGATGTTTAATTCTTAAATTTGGAAATATATAAAGATTGTTTATTACGCTTTCGCGAAAGCGTAATGATGAAACTATAATAACACTTAAAAATCATTAATTTATGAAATATGTAAAAATTACCAGTTTGCTGTTTGCAGGAATGGCTCTCTTTTCTTGTAAGGATAATGTGCCTGAATCCATGGAAGCACCTGTGGAAGAAGTAAATTTTAGTTATAACGTTACAGAATTTGCAGATATAGGAGTGCTGCGCTATCAAATTCCGGGATGGGATGAACTGGACTTAAAACAGCAAAAACTTGTGTATTATTTAACACAAGCGGGATTAAGTGGTAGAGACATTATCTGGGATCAGAACTACCGTCATAATCTAGCACTGCGCAAAGGTCTCGAGTCTATTTATATTAACTACTCTGGTGATAAGAATGATAAAGACTGGAAAGAGTTTGAAACATATCTACACCGTGTGTGGTTTGCAAATGGGATACATCACCATTACAGTATGGATAAAATGAAACCTGGTTTTGACGAGGTTTATTTTAAGAACCTCATGGATCAAACTAATGTTTCTATAGATGAAAATGTGTGGCAGTCCATCTTTAACGATGTAGATGCAAAGAAAGTAGATAAGGCCAAAGGAAAAGACATCGTACTAGCCAGTGCTGTAAACTTCTATGGTCCAGATGTTACTGAACAAGAGGCTAGAGACTATTATAAAAGTATTAAGGTAGATGCTAATGAGCCTATAGAAGTAGGATTGAACTCGCAGCTTGTTAAAGAAAACGGGAAACTCATAGAAAAACCATATAAGAGCGGTGGACTATATGGACCAGCTATGGATCAAATGATTTACTGGTTAGAAAAGGCAAAAGAAGTAGCTGAAACTGAACAGCAAGCTCAAGCTCTAAGTTTACTCATAGAGTATTATCAAACAGGTGATTTACATAAATGGGATGAGTATGCGATAGTCTGGGCTAAGTCTACTGAAGGTGCAGTGGACTGGATTACTGGTTTTGTAGAAGTATATAATGACCCAATTGCTTATAAAGGAAGTTATGAAACTATAGTTCAGATTAAAGATTTTGACATGTCTCGTAAAATGGAAGTGTTAAGTGGAAATGCACAATGGTTTGAAGATAACTCACCATTAATGCAGGAGCATAAGAAGGAAAAAGTAACTGGCGTAAGTTATAAAACGGTAAACGTAGCTGGTGAAGCTGGTGATGCAAGTCCTGCAACGCCTATAGGTGTGAACTTACCAAATAATGTCTGGATTAGAGAAGTGCATGGTAGTAAGTCGGTTTCACTAGGTAATATTATTGCTGCTTATGGTAGTGCAGGTAGTTCAGGAAGACTTGAAGAATTTGCGCATGATGAGGAAGAGGTTGCGCTGGAAAAAGAATATGGAGCCCTGGCAGATAAATTGCACACAGCACTGCATGAAGTGATAGGACATGCCTCTGGTCAGATCAATAAAGGTGTAGGAACACCTAAAGAAACCTTAAAAAGTTACAAATCAACCATTGAAGAAGGAAGAGCAGATTTATTTGGGTTGTATTATTTAATGGACCCTAAGTTAGAAGAACTAGGCCTGGTAAAGGACTGGAAGAAAACGGGAACCGCTGCCTATGATGGATATATAAGAAATGGACTAGTTTCTCAACTGGTGCGTCTGGAATTAGGTCAGGACGTAGAAGAAGATCACATGCGTAATAGACAATGGGTGAGTGCTTGGGTTTATGAAAAAGGACTTGAAGGTAATGTTATTAAAAAGGTTACTAAAAATGGTAAGACCTATTATGATATTCAAGATTATGATAAGTTGCGCGAGCTATTTGGAGAACTCTTAAGAGAAACACAGCGTATCACCAGTGAAGGCGATTTTGAGGCAGCACAAGATCTAGTAGAAGGCTATGGTGTAAAAGTAGATCAAGAGTTGCATCAAGAGGTTTTAGAACGTAATAGCCAGTTTAAAACACCAGCATATCGTGGTTTTGTTAATCCTGTGATCACACCAGTGATGGAAGGTAATGAAATTACTGGTTTTACTATAGAACAACCAGAGACTTTTGCTGAGCAAATGTTGATGTATTCAAAGAATTATGGTTTCTTAGACTAAGAAAATCTTATATGTAAAAAGTCTCATTAATTACAGAATTTGTTATTAATGAGGCTTTTTATTTTAGCTGAATTGAAATGCTATAAATAGTTCAATTTCTTAGCTTTTATGCGATGATGGAATGGAATTTTTAAACCTGCATAAAAATCTACAGCTCTGGAATCATCAGTCATGAGGTTGCTAAGAATAGATGCAGATCCTATGCTCAATGGTCCAAAACGTAAACCTGCGCCCCAAGTGAAATCTGCATATTCAATCATAGTAACATTTGAATATAAAGTAAATAGTCGGGATTCATATCTAGGAACTATGCTCGTATAATTGATATGATTGATGCTAAACCTTTGTGCAGTATCATTAAGAGCCAGTACTCCAGAGGCACCTATATAAAGATTGCGATCTATTCTCAAGTCCAAAGAATACCTCAATGCGGCAGGTAATTTAAGGGTAACATCTTCGGTTCTAGTAGTAGAGGTATAATTATCCTCTAATGCTTGTTCAAAGTTTTCATCAAAATCTTGCGAGCTTACCGTTCCAGAAACCGTATAAGTATTTAACTCTACATCATTATAGGTGATACTACCTATATCGGTAACACTTAGTCCTACTTTTAATCTGTATTTATTATGACCTCTCAAGGCTAGAGAATCCATTTTTTTATCATTTTTTAAGGCAGGTCTATACTCATAAATAAGACCTAAGTCTGCACCAAAGCTGCTACTACCGTTACTAAAATCAAAATTATCATCATCATCTGTAGCAGTGGTACTACCATAGGTTAAATCACCATTTGCGGTAATAGTTTCGGCTGCAGAATCGTAGGAACCATTAATACTGTTTGAATTGGTAAAGAATCCTCCAGCGCCTATTAAATATTTTGCGGTTATTCCACCTTTTAAAAAATGGCGTTCACTTTGAGCGATTACAAACCCATAAGTTAATCCTACTTCACCCCAAGCATGTGCGGTACCATTAAGATTCTCCATGTCGATATTAAAATCTTTATTGAGTATATCGCTATCCTGTAAGGTTTCAAAAAGATTTCCATTTATAGAATTTAAATTCAAATAGCCACGTACTCTAGTTGTAAAGGCGAGACTGTGTTTCTCAGATAAATTAAATTGAAAGGATGGTAATAAAACATCTAAGTTTTGGTACACGTTATTATTCTGACTGGGAGAACGAGTTCCAGATTCATCAAAGCTAATTCCAGAGAAATCACTAAATAACTCTGAAAAGTTAAAACCGTAATAGTCATTTGAGGTGGTGGAAGAAAAGTCAACTATATTAATATCTGTTTTAAAACGAGAGTCGGCAAGATTTGCTGGGTTATTTCTTAAGCTGGTGATTCCAGCATAGTTGTCGGTTTCTTTTCCAGCATAAGTCTGTGCTATAGAAATGTAACAAAAACAACAAAGTAAGGTGGTTAGTAAAGTCTTTTGCATGGTTTAAAAGTTTCTATAAAACTACTAGAAACTTATGAAACGAGCAATACCCTTTACAGGGTATCAATTTAAGGGTGAATGTGTTAGTGAAAAAAAGTGTATCTGAGTTCTATTTTTTCAAGACAATTTTAATCACAAATAGTAAAATTATAAAGGCTATAAAGCCTAATAATATCCATTTTACACCTTTATAATTTTTCTTGTGCATGCCTTTATCTTTGATATACATGAAAGAAATAAGAATACAAAAAGCTACAAAAAAGATAATACCAAATGTAATCTGACCACTACTAAACATCGGGTCTTTAAGCATAAGAGCTAAATAAGTCATAGAATAACTATTTTTGACAAAATTACAACTCAAATTTTCAATAGCCGCACATGAAGAAACAAATTAAAGCCGTAGAAAAATTTCACACCGCATTTCAACTAGGTATGAATCATAAACCTGTAGGTGATATTACAGAACGTCGCAATAAGCTGCGATTTGAGCTTATGAAAGAAGAAAACGAAGAATATTTTGAAGCCGCTCAAAACAATGACCTCGTTGAAGTAGCAGATGCGCTAGGGGATATGCTTTATATTCTTTGCGGAACTATTATAGAACACGGCATGCAAGATGTTATAGAAGATGTTTTTGATGAAATCCAGCGTTCTAACATGAGCAAACTAGGAGCAGACGGCAAACCTATTTATCGAGAAGATGGAAAAGTTCTCAAAGGACCTAATTATTTCAAACCTAATTTTGAGAAGATTTTGAATCCATAAATCCACCATACTATAAGAACACAAAAAATCCCATTTTGAAAATTTCTAAACGGGATTTTTTAATAGGTTAAAGTGACTCCTAGACAGAAACTCTCCATCCATGTTTATCTTCAGCTCTGTTGTATTGAATATCTTTGAGAGCTTCTTTAAAACGATTTGCATAACTATCCTCTATAATAGGTAGTTCATGAACAAAATCTTTATGCTTATAACCTTTAATAGGTACAATTACTGCTGCAGTACCAGAACCGAAGATTTCTTTAAGGCTACCATTCTTTGCAGCGTCATTTATCTCTTTTACACTCACACGACGTTCCTCAAATGATATTCCAGCATCTTTTGCAAGCTGTATCACACTACGCCTTGTGACACCATTTAAAATACGATCATTATTAGGCGCAGTAAATAAAGTATCACCTATGCGCACAAAAATATTCATGGTACCTGCTTCTTCTAGATATTCATGAGTAGCAGCATCAGTCCAAATGATTTGTTGATAACCTTCAGCAAGTGCAAGGTTGTTAGGATAGAAACTAGCTGCATAATTACCAGCAGCTTTTGCATATCCTACACCACCATCTGCAGCACGAGAAAAGTCAGATGCTATAATAACCCTTACATCTCCTTTATAATAAGCAAAGGCAGGTGACATAACAATCATAAATTTATATTCTGTAGATGGAGCGGCAGCCACACCATTTTCACTAGCAATCATGAAAGGTCTTAAGTAAAGAGATAGCCCTTCACCATAGCGTACCCATTCCTTATCTAATGATACTAACTTTTTAAGACCTTCTATAAAAACCTCTTTTGGGACCTCAGGCATGGCAAGACGTTTAGCACTTTGATTAAAGCGTTTCCAGTTATCCTCAGGTCTGAATAAAAAGACTTCTCCAGTTGCGTCTTTAAAAGCCTTCATACCTTCAAAAATGGCTTGTCCGTAATGGAATACCTTACAGCTAGGCTCTACCATTATAGGACCATAAGGTTTAATATGCGCTGTTTCCCACTTACCATCACGCCATGTACATTCCAGCATATGGTCCGTAAATGTTTTTCCAAAAGTTAAATTATCAAAATCTGTAAGAGTGATTTTAGAAGATTCAACTTTATCGATAACGATTTCGTGAGTGTCTATCATAACGTTTTTAATTTTTGCAAAGATACTCGATAATTAAATATAAAAAGACTAAACAAATTCTTAAATTTGCTGTAAACTATCAACAATATGAAAAATATATATCTAGTATTATGTGCTGCAATATCATTTGTAGCTTGTAAAGAAGAGGTGAAAACAGAGTTAATACCTGCTGTTAATGAGGAGCAAGTTGAAGAACTAGCTTACATGAGTTATGGTGCAAAAATTGATGCTAAAGATGCTATTGAAGCTTTTAAACTTGGATCTTTTTATGAAGGAATGAAACAAGGTGACACTATGGATGTTAAAGTACGCGGTGTA
>P_2C_Liq_1_UnCtyDRAFT_1000972_pt1 | contig 11341 bp, 13 predicted proteins | sample Pon2CUnioCityCA_2_FD_10234 | JGI IMG/M metagenome (IMG submission 10234)
GCGAGCATAGGTAACGTTGTCTCCGCCGACCTTACCTATGCCAACAACCTCGACCGGATCGAAACCATCCGCGCGGATGGCAAAATCGACGGGGCGGACCCATCCATTGCCGCGCTTAACGGCAATATCGTCGTGCGCTTCGCCGATCAGACGCTGGTGCAGCAAGCCATCAATGGCGAGGCCTGCGCGCTGGAGTTTTCCTACACGCTGGCGACGGGTGAAAGCCTGACGCTGACCGCCCATGCCGTCTATCTGCCGCGTCCGCGGATCGAGATCTCCGGGCCGCAGGGCGTACAGGCAACCTTTGACTGGCAGGCGGCCAGCGATCCGGGTGTGGGGCGCATGTGCACGGTGACACTGACCAACACCCGGGAGGACTATTGAGATGCTGCGACTGAATCTGACCCATGAGGCGCACTGGCTCGATCTTGGCCATGGCGTCGAGATTCTCGTCGCGCCCATGACCACGGCGCTGATGATGGCAGCACGCAAGGAGGCGCAAGGGCAGATCACGCTGCCCGATGCGCCTGACGCAGATGCCAGCGACCTCGACACCGACAGTATTGCGCTGGCCATGGCCAAGGCCGTGGCGCGCATCGCCATCCAGGACTGGAAAGGCGTTGGCGATGACAACGGCTTTTCCATTCCGGTAAGCCCCGAGGGCATCGACGCGCTGCTCGACATCTGGCCAATCTTCGAAGCTTTCCAGACCAAATATGTCGCTCGCGCGATGATCCTGGACGCGGAAAAAAACGCCTCACCGCTCTTGCCGACTGGGAGTTCGGCGGGGGCGGCGACTACTGCCAAGCCTGCAAAGGGTCGTGCCCGGACTGCCCGCAAAGCCTGAATGCACCCAGAACGTTCGAGGGCTGGCAGGTCTGGGACCTTGTCCAGCGCCTCGGTGGCCAGCTGCGGGTCTCTGGTAATGCCGTGATCGGATGGGACATCGGCGCGGCACTGCTGCTAGGTGCTGCCCTTGGGATTTCTACCACTGCCATCGCCGAACTGCTGCCGCCCATCGAGGCGGTGATGGTGCGCAAGGTCAATGACGAGATGGCTGCCATGCGAGGGTGACCCTCAGGCAGACAGCTTTGCGATGAGCGTCACCCCGGGAAGCCCTTCAAAATGCGCGTCGCAGGTCAGGACGCTCGCCCCTTGCGATCGGGCAGTCGCAAAGATGACCGCATCTGCGGTGGCCAGCCTGTATTCCCGGCAGGCCTCGGCCGCTGCCAGCGCAATCTCGGTGTCGAGCGGCACGATTTGGCAGACTTGGGTGAAGGCGATGGCCTGATCTGCCTTGTCCTCGCCAACTTCGCGCGTCAGCCATTTAGCCAGCTCAAGCTGAACCATGGTTGGCACGAGCCAATCCGACTGCGCAGGAAGATACTCGACCAGGCTTTCACCCGTGGCGGAGCCAATCAGCCATTCGATCCAGGCAGATGTATCGACGAGGATCATCACACCCGGTCCGAGCGGTCGCGATAATCGCTGGGGGCGGCGCCGCGCGCCAGGCCCTTGAGGGCATCGCGTTTTGGGACCGGGACCAGAAGCACACCAGTTCCCTTTGGAATGAAGGCAAAGGTCAGACCAGCCTCCCAATGCTGTGCCGCCCGAACGGCCTTCGGGATCGAGATTTGGTACTTGGCAGACAAGGTCGCTGTCTCTGGCATGATCATACGCCTCCGTGATCGATAAGAGTAACGTAAGACAAGTAGTCCCCTGATTCAAGGACCAAGCCCGATGGCCACCAAGCAAGTCTCTGTCCGCTTGTCCGCCACGGGCGGGCGGCAAGTGCGCGCTGAACTGGAGGGCGTGGGCGAGGCAGGCGCGCGGGGTTTCGGCCGGCTCTCTGCCGAGATGCGCGAGGCTAATGCGCGGCTGACGGCCTTCGCACGCCGTGCCCAGATTGCTGCCACCGCTGCGGCGACGGCGCTCGCGGGTGCCGCATTGTCGATGACGCGCTCCACGGTGACCGCTGCCAATGAGATCAGCCAGCTCTCCCAGGTCGCCAATGCCACGCCCGAGGTGTTTCAGCGCTGGTCGGCCGCCTCCAGCACCGTGGGCATCGAGCAGGAGAAGCTGGCCGATATCCTAAAGGACGTGAACGATCGTGTGGGAGATTTCCTGCAAACGGGCGGCGGGCCGATGGCGGATTTCTTCGAGAACATCGCGCCGCAGGTCGGCGTCACGGCGGAGCAATTCGCCCGCCTTTCCGGCCCCGAGGCGCTGCAGCTTTATGTCTCCAGCCTCGAGCAGGCCGGCGTCAACAGCCAGGAGATGACCTTCTATCTCGAGGCCATGGCTTCGGATGCCACGCGGCTCATACCGCTGCTGCAAAACGGCGGGGCCGAGATGGGCCGCTTTGGCGAGCAAGCGGAGCGCCTGGGGGCGGTGCTCGACAGCGACGCCATCGCCGCCATGCGCAGGTCGGAATTGGCGCTGGTCAGCATGGGTCAGGTCTTCACCGGCATTCGCAACAAGGTCGCCGTGGCGCTGGCGCCATCGCTGGAGGCCATGGCCAATGCCTTTGTTGCACTGGCCTCGTCTACAAGCCCCGTGACCCGCGCCTTTGATGCGGTTCTGGCCAACCTCGACCGGCTGGCGATCTATGCTGGAACTTTCGCAACCTTCGTAGCGGGTCGCTGGGTTGCGGCCATGGCCGCCGCCGCCCTATCGGTGCGCGGGCTGGCCACCGGGCTGGTGTTTCTGCGCGGCGCGCTGATCCGCACCGGGATCGGCGCACTGATCGTGGGCGCGGGCGAGCTGGTCTATTGGTTTTCACGGCTCGTGGACGGGGCCGGTAGCTTTGGCGCTGCCATGGGGCTTTTGAAAGATGTGGCCTCTCAGGTCTGGTCCCGGGTCTCGTTATCCGCTCAAGCATCTTGGGCGCGGGCGGAAAGCAGCTGGGCGGCGGCGCAGGCTGTCATTCTGGACGGGTTTCAGAGCGCCACCGATGCGGTGACCGGCTGGGCCAATGCCACAGTCAACACCTTCGAGGGGACTTTTCTGGCGGTCCAGGCCATCTGGAACGCGCTGCCCGAGGTCTTCGACCGGATTGGCGCGCTGGCGATCAACGGACTGGTCGCGGCGATGGAAACCGGTCTCGGGGGCATCACCGAAGCGGTGAATGCCGTCCTGACCTTGGGCGGGCGCCGTCCGGATTGGGCCATTCCCGCGCCGGATCTGTCAGAATGGCAAGTCACGGTCCCAGAGGCCGTGGAACTCGGCGAACGCGCCGCCGAAGCCTATGGGCGAGCCTTCGAGGACAATCCGTTTCAAGCGCCGCAGCTCTTTGGCGGCTTGGCTGAAGAAGCCCGCGGCCGCTCAGCCGGATATGCCGAGGCCGCCCGGATGCTGTCAGATGCAGCCGCGCGTCCGCTGACGGCCTGGCAGGCCCTGCGGGCTGCCATGACAGGCAGCGCGGAAGATGGCGCCGCGGCGCTGGAGGACGCGGCAACCTCCGCCGATCGGCTGAGCACGGCGCTGGCCGGTGCCGAGGAGCAGTTTTCGGGTGAGGAGGTCGCAACAGAGGCCGCGCGCGCAGGAAGCGCTGCTCAATCTGCCGCCGAGCAGATCCGCGATGCCGGCGAAGTTGCCGCCAGCGGTTGGGCCGCCGTCAGTGAAACGCTGGCCTCCTACGCGCGCGACGCCATGGATTGGGGCAAAGGCCTCGGCGAGACGCTGGTAGGCGCGTTTCGCGGGGCGGAGAATGCGTTTCGGGAATTCGTGCGCACCGGCAAGCTCGATTTCAAAGGTCTGGTGGCCTCGATCCTCGAGGATCTGGCTGTGCTGCATTTTAGGAACGCCGTGCTCGGCCCCATCGCCAACGCCCTCTCCAGCGCCTTTGGCGGCTGGGGTGGAAGTTCCGTCACCGCAGCAGTGTCGCATGCCGGCGGCATGGTGGGGATTTCAGGACATTCCCGGCAGGTCCCTGCGTTGGCGTTTGCCGGCGCCCCGCGCATGCACGCTGGCGGCTGGGCCGGGCTACGACCGGACGAGGTGCCAACCATCCTGCAGCGCGGGGAGCGGGTACTTTCGCGCCGGGAAGTTGCCGCCGGCACCCAAAGTTCTGGGCCGCAGCGACTGGAGATTTCCGTCAATGTCGAGGGCGCGCGTGGCAATCGCGAGATCGAAGAAATGGTGAATGCAGGCGTCTCCGGCGCTCTGCAGGAATATGATCGGCTGGTCGCGCCCCGCACGCTCGCCCGCGTCAGCCAGGATCCGCGGCGGAGGGGCTGATGGCGCTGAGTTATCCGCTTTCCTACGCCCAGTTCCTCGGCGCGCTGCGTGTGGAAGAGGTGACGTTTCGGCTGTCGCATCCGCAGGAGCACACACGGCTTGGCGACGGCACGGTGATCAGCGCGAGCCTTGGGGCGTCGCTCTGGACAGGCAGCATCCGGCTTGCGCAGGCAAACCATCCCCGTCACGCCGAGATGGAAGCGCTGATCGCGCTGATGGATCAGCCAGGGGCAAATTTCCTGTGCCATGACCCTCGATATCTTGGGCCAGCGGGCGATCCGACGGGGGCGATTCTGGGCAGCCGAACGGTGACCATCCATTCGGTCGCCGGTACCATGCGCGAGTTGCGACTGGCCGGTCTGCCCTCGGGATATGTGCTCTCAGCTGGAGATATGCTGGGGTTTCAGTACGGAATCAATCCGGTACGCTATGCGCTGCATCGCATTGTGGTCGGCGGCACGGCCTCAAGCACCGGGCTCACGCCGATGCTGGAACTGGTTCCCAACCTGCGGTCCGGTGCTGTGGCGGGGCTGACGGTTTCGTTTGTACGCCCCGCCTGCAAGGCACGGCTGTTGCCAGAACCGACCTATGGATCTGGCCGCCAAGGGCTGAGCCGCGGCGCCAGTTTCGACTTCATCCAGACCCTGAGGTGAGGTTTTCATCCAAGGATGTTTCAGCTTTCTTGATGGCGCGGGCGATATCTGTCTCAGCTGCCGCCAATAGGTCGGGGTCGCCGAGTTCCTGTGCCGCTTCGCGATAAGCGGCACGGGCCTCGTCGGTCTTGAGACGATCAACTGGGTCCCAGGGGGATGTCTTCATCTTCATGTCGCGCGGGTCAGAGCCCCGCGGCCTTCTTGAGATCCTCATCGATCCTTGTCTGCCAGCCGGGTCCGGTCGCCTTGTAATGCGCAACCACTTCCGGGCTCAGCCGAATAGAGAGCGGCACCTTGGTCGGCGTCTTTTGCGCGCCCCGGGTCGTACGTGGAAATGCCGCCAACACGTCGGGCGGCAGCACCGCATCAGGCCGCCCGGCCTTGGCAAAGTCGGCTTTGGTCCATTCAGGATTGTCGAGGTCAGCTTTCTTCTTGGTCTGCGACATAGCGCTTGATCTCCTTTGCATGGGCTCGGCGAAGGCTGATTGGCCGGATCTTCTCGCCCCGGACCGTAAAGGCCAGCGCAAAATACACACCGTCGATCACGCCCCAGGCCCGATATCTTGGCTCGCCATAGTCAAACCGGTCGTCTTCCAGAACGGCCAACATCTCAAGCTTCACGGCCTCTGCCAGTGAGACACCGTGTTTGGCGCGGTTCGCCGCGTCCTTTTCGGCGTCAAACTCCAGATCCATCAGCGCTGTATATACGATTTGATCGCCCGTTCGTCAAGGTGACGGAAAGAAAGACCACCATGCGCATTCTCGACCCGAACTCAGCGGCGTATCTCGCCGCCCGCACCGGCGTGGCCAGCCGCCACATGGTGCATATCATCGCTAGGAATCGTGAGACCGGCGCGCAGGAAGCGCTCGGCCTCTGGCAGGGCGATGACCATCTGACGATCGCGATCGGTGGCACCAACCGCACCTATTACGGCGCGGGCGGCTTGATCGGCGTGGAACCCATCCGGGCGGGCATAGGGCTTGAGGTGCGCATGGTGCAACTGACACTGAGCCCACTGACGCCGGAGGTGGCGCAGCTCTTGCGCGGCTATGATGCGCGCCTTGCCCCGGCCGAGGTCCACCGTGCGCTCCTCTCGCTCGAGACCGGGCAGCTGATCGCGGAACCGATCCGGGTGTTTCGCGGCTGGGTGGATGAGGTGAAGATCCGCACCGGCGAAGTGGGCGGTACCAGCGAAGCAACGGTGACCTTGGCCAGCGCCGCCCGTGGCCTGACCCGTGCCCTGACGCTGACCCGCTCAGATGCCGAGATGCGCCGACGGAATGCGGGTGACGCGTTTCGCCGCTACACCGATATCGCGGGAGAAGTCGGCGTCTGGTGGGGCGAGAGCCGGGAGCGCGCTTGATGGACCGGCTTTCAATGCTCATCGCCTATGCATCCGAGGCCGGTACCCGGCCGTTTCGCCCCGGTCGCCATGACTGCGCGCTCTTTGCGGCTGGCTGGGTGAGGATCGCCACCGGCCATGACCTCGCACGCGGCTGGCGCAGCCGTTACCGCAGCCTGCGCCGGGGTCAGCAATTGCTCGAAGAAGCGGGCTTTGCCGACCATGTGGCGCTGGCCGCCGCCCATCTGCCCGAGATCGCACCGGCCTTTGCGCAGGTTGGCGACCTCGCCGCCCTCGATGATAGCGCCCTCGGCATCGTCGCAGGCGAGATGATCTATTGCCTGAAGCCCCAGGGCCTCGGGCTTGTTCCGCGCAGCACAATGCGCCGCGCCTTTCAGGTGAGGTCTGACTGATGCCCCCCGTTGGTGCAGCAATAGCCGCCATTGGCACTGCCATTGGCGGGGCGATCTCGGCTGTCTCGGCCTTTGCAGCAAGTTCGTTTATCGGCTCCCTTCTGGTCAATACCGCGATCTCGGTTGGGATTTCGCTGATCGCGCGGGCGCTGACGCCCAAACCCACGATCAAGCAAAGTGGTATTCAGACCGCAGTCACCACCACTGGAGGGACGGAAACGCAAGGCTTCATCCTCGGGCGCACCGCCACCGCAGGCCACCACGTCTGCCCACCCATGAGCCATGATGATGCTGGCACGCCGAACGGGTTTCTGACTTACGTGATCGAGCTGAGCGATCTGCCGGGGATTGGTCTGTCGCGCGTCATCCTGAACGACGGCTATTCTGACGTGGGATCCACCGCGCATGCGGACTACGGATTTCCCCTGCTGAAGCAGCGCATCGGCGGTACAGACCATGCCTGGATCACATTCTACGACGGCTGGCAGACCGTGGCCGATCCGATGCTCGTGGCCAAATATGCGAGCTACCCTGACCGCCCCTGGAGCAGCAGCTTTGTCGGCCATGGCACCGCCTATGCCATCTTGACCTTTCGGTACAATCGCGAGGTCTTCAACACGCTGCCGACCGTCCGCTTCGAGCTGGACGGGATCCCGCTCTACGATCCGCGCTTCGACAGTTCCGTCGGTGGGTCAGGCAGCCAGCGCTGGTCCAACCCTGCCAGCTGGGTGCGCTCGGCCAACCCTGCGGTGATGATCTACAACATCCTGCGCGGTATTCGCCTGCCGACCGGCGAGGTCTGGGGCGGCGATGTGCCCGCCGAAGATCTGCCGCTGGAAAACTGGATCACGGCCATGAACGCCTGCGATGCACCGATCGGCGGGCGGGCGAGTTTCACAGCTGGTCTCGAGGTCAAGCTGGAGATGGAACCGGCCGAGGTGATCGACGAACTGGCCAAGATATGCCTCGGGCAAGTGAGCGAGATGGGCGGTGTCTTCCGCATGCGCGTGGGCGCGCCCGCGGCGCCTGTGCAGTTCATCACCGATGAGGATATCGTCATCTCCGCGCCGCAGGAACTGGATCCTTTTCCGGGGCTGGCCGCCAGCGCCAATGCCATCGCCTCGGACTACCCTGAGCCCGCCAGCCTCTGGACCTCGCGCGCGGCACCGCCCCTGTTCAACCCGACCTGGGAGGCGGAAGACGGCGGTCGCCGCCTTTCAACGAGCCTCAATTTCCCAGCCTGTTCGGATGTCTCCCAGGTCGCACAGCTCATGTCGGCCTATATAAAGGACGCGCGGCGCTTCCGGACCCATCGGCTGGTCTTGCCGCCCGAGGCCTTCCTGCTCGAGCCGCTCGACACCATCGCCTGGACCTCTGCGCGTAACGGCTACACCAACAAGATCTTCGAAGTGGTCGAGATCACCGACCAGCCTGGCACCATCAACCAGGAGCTGGTGCTGCGCGAACGCGACCCCGGCGATTATGGCTGGTCTTCCGCGCAGGACCTGCCAGCGGTCGTTCCAGTCACCGGTCTCTCCCCGCGGCCAGCGCAAATCATCGCGGGCTGGTCCGTGGCGGCCAGTACGCTCAAGGACGCGCTTGGCCTCGACCGCCGCCCGGCCATCACCTTGTCCTGGGCCGGCAGCGCCGCGCTGGATGCGATCCTCATACGCTATGAGATCCGGCTCAAAGCCACGGCACAGGTCGTGGCCGCGGGGCTGGCGGATCGCGCGGCAGGATCCGTGTTGATCTCGGACGGGCTTTTGCCCGAGGCGGAATACGAGGTGCGGGGCCGCTATATCCTCGATCGCCCCACCGAATGGTCGAGCTGGCTGTCAGTGACAACGCCCGGGATCTACCTTCAGGGGGACGACCTCCGTGGCGGGCTGAAGGGGCTGATGGATGAGGCCAACCTTGCCCCGGTCGAGATATTGGCGGCGCTCCCCGAGATTGGCAATATCCCCGGCCGGATCGTCTTCCTGACCAGTGATGCCAAGCTCTACCGCTGGACCGGCAGCGCCTGGAGCAGCGAGATCGATGCGGGCGACATCAGCGGCGAATTGGGCGCGCCCGGCAGTCGCACCACGCTCGCAGGTGATGCCGTCATCGCGGGACTCATCTCCGCGGGCGGGATCAGCGCCGAGGTCATGAGCGTCACCCAGCTTTCCGCCATCACCTCCGATATAGGCACGGCCACCGCCGGCGTGATCCGCAGTGCCGACGGCAAGTTCAAGATCGACCTCAACGCCAAGACCATCACGATAACTGTGTGACGACCACAAAGATCAGAGCGCCATGACCATCCACGAACTGCAAGACCTTTCGCCCCTGATCGCGGCGAGCGAATACTGGGCCGAGGACCCGAGCCGCCCGCTCTGGCTGCGTCACGAGGCGGGCCGGATCAGTCTGGCGCTAAGCGAGCCCCAGACGCTGTTCGCCCATCTGCGCACCGTGCCCGATATCAGCGCCGTCGCGCAGGACGTGACAGACCCCACGGTCTTCGTGGAATGGCCCAGCGGCCGGCATCGCTTGCACCTCCCCAGCAGCTGGGAGAGTGCCGCCCCCTATGAAGGCCGACCCTACGTGCTGGGCCAATACGACTGCTACACCATTGTGCGCGACTGGATGGCGCGCGAGCGCGGCCATGAGATGGCCATGCTCACCGACACGCCCGAGCGGCTGGTGAACCAATGGCTGACAGACGGGGTCTTCGTGACCAACCCCGAGCTGCACCGCTGGGATCGGGTGATCGTGCCGCAAGCCGGCGATGGGATCTTGTTTTCGCTGTCACGGCGCGACGAGGAAAGTCCGAACCGCGCCAACCATTGCGGCGTTTACTTAGGCGATGGCCGCTTTCTGCATCACTTCCCCAACCGCGCCTCCTGCATCCAGAAGTTTGACGCGCGCTGGCGGGCTTGGGTGGTCAGTTTCATGAGGATAAAGAGCTGATGGCCCGCACGCTTCATGCCGATGGCACAACCGGCAAGGTGTTCATCTACAAGGGTGACGCCACCCCTGCGACCTATGAGAGCCCAACCGGTCCCCAGCTCGGCGATCTGCATTTTCACTCCGACCTCAGCTATCTTGGCAATGCGCAGGTGATCGATGTGACACTCACCCATCCCGAGCGCACGCGCAGCTCGTCCACGTCCAAAGGGCTCTTCGGCTCAACCACCTGGTATAATCCCCGCCAGGGCACAGAGACCTTCGACCTGGCCGCTCACGGCTTCGGCCGCGTGGTGCCCTTCATCCCTTTCTATGGTGCGGCGCAAATGCCCTCGGGGACGATCGTCCAGCAGGCCGGCGAAAGCGCCCGCGCGGTCAGCATCTTTGTCACGAGCACCGCGATCCGCGCCTTCGAGAACTGGGTGACCTTCGACGACACGCTCCCCGCCATCACGCGGACCTACCGGGTGTTTCTCTTCGAGACGCTCTTTGCGCCCTCGGGCAACGAGAGCATTCGCATCGAGCCCACGCTCTTCCGCGCGGGCTTTGGCAAGCTCAGCACCGCCTATCGCTATCTCCGCGCAAGCGGGACACCAGATGTCTTCGTGACCGCCGGCAAAACAGCCGATGTCCAAAGCGGCGGCCTCAAGGTCGTCCTTCCCGATGGCAGTGTGGCCCTGCAATCCGCCACCTATACCGGCAGCTTTGCCGGATCTCCGGGGCGCGGGGTGCGCATATGAGTTTCGAGGCCCGTGACAACATCATCCGCGTCACCGACACCAATGGCGATGTGGTCTTCGATACCAGCACGCCCATGCCGCACATTGCGGCTGTGCTGAACAGCACCGTCACGCACGCTTTCCCCGAAAGCGGCGACACACCCGTGGCTTTGGCGAGCGGCTTTGTCAGCGCCTTCATGTCGGGCTGCCGGGATTTCCGCTGCAGCTTGGAATACGTCTGCAACGACATCTACACCTGCGGGTTCGATTATGTGTGCGGGACCCAATATGTCTGCGCGTACGACTTCTCCCTCGGCCGCAATGTCTGCGGGTTCCAATATGTCTGCAACAATGTCTATTCCTGCGGCTATGAGGAGCGCTGCGGCTTCGAGAACGTCTGCGACTGGGTCGACGTCGAGGGCTATTACACCTCCAGCGGCAACAGGGTCTCAGCGCTGGAACACAGCCAGACCTATACGCTCGGCACACTGCCTACAGGCACCAACCCGGATTTCCTGCTGGTTCTGATGCGCGCAAACCGCATCGTCGCGGGTAGCCAAAGCGATTTTGGGACCTTCGTCAGCGCTATCCCCAATGGCGAGATGATCGCCGCCAATGGATCGACCGTGCTCGAAAGCGCCTTCATCCCCGGCGGCGCCCCCTGGCTCAGCCGGATAGTCGCCGTGTTTCTCGAAGGAGATGCCGTGAAGGCTGAGTTCAAGCATTCGAACCGGCAATACACCAGCGTGCGGGCGACCGACTACTCGGAGAGCTGTTTCGGATTCCCCTCAGCCTGGGCGCCCGCGGACAACACCAGTTCGACCTGGGAGATCACCTTCGAGGTCTATGTCGGGAAGTTCACCACATGACCAAAATCAAGCTCATCAGCCTCGCCCGCGACATGGTGGGCGACATCGCCACGATCCGTGCCGAGATCCTCGAGAATGCCGGGGCGTATTTCCGGGTCAAAGACACGATCGAGATCGAGATCGAAGGCGGGGCCCGCATGCATGACGCCCAGATCACCG
>P_2C_Liq_1_UnCtyDRAFT_1000973_pt1 | contig 11302 bp, 10 predicted proteins | sample Pon2CUnioCityCA_2_FD_10234 | JGI IMG/M metagenome (IMG submission 10234)
CACCCCCAAATTTCCTCGCGCATATTGTTCGTCACCAAAACCAAATCTCGGCTTTTTGCCTGCGCTGCAATCAGTAGATCGTAAGCGCCAATTGGTGTACCGTGCTGTTCCAAATCAGCCCGGATTTCTCCAAATACTCGCACATCTTCATCACTCAAGCCAACGACTTGAAATGGCCGACGAAAATTATCCAACCGACTTCGGTTAAGGGGTCGATTCTGACTTTTCGCAACGCCGTATTTCAACTCTGCAACCCAGAGCGATCGATAATCCTAAATCGTTCTGATTCATAACACGAAAGCGTTGCAAAACCGATTCCGGGCGTTGTTTCATGATGTAAATACAAATATTAGTATCCAGTAAATATCTCATGCGCCTTACTCACACCAATCATCATGCTGCGGTAAACTGGGTTGGTTGCGATCGCTCATAAAATCATCCGAAACCGATTCAAAGCTCATCCACCACGCATCCCAATCAAATCGCTCTTGCTCCCGAAGTTGACGCACCCAATGTAAAACATCCGCCACCTTTTGTTCGGGTAGCTGCCTAATCTCGTCCAACAGCTGCTCGCGCAATGTCATGACTCTTCTCCTAGATAAATTAGTAAGGGTGTGTTATGGCAACACTCCGGACAGTTTTTGACTGACAACGAGAGAATGCGGGTTTCAGCTACCTCTCAAGACCGTTAAGCCAACGAGTGAATGAGGGTTTCAGCGCTTGTACGAAAAAATGTCCGGACTATTGACTACAAAAATCCGTCTGTTTAGCTAAAATCGCAGAAGCCTCGCGCTCTACCCGTTAGGGTGAGCGTCGGGATGAGTTCGATTGCGTTACCTACCTTGATTGTCAGGAGCCTCATTTCTGATTCCTCTATTCTGATATTCTGACATTCAAATTCGTCTTAGCCATGGCCATGCAATGATATTTGCATGACAATGCTATCACACGACTCTCTCACCCATCATGAGAATCGCCTACCAATATCGATTAAGATTAACTCGCCAGCAGCAAGCCACCATTGATGAGTGAACGGAACTGTGCCGTCGTCAGTATAATTATCGGTTATCGGAGCGGTTTAACTGGTACGAGAGAAATCGTTGTGCTGTTAATGCTTGTCCACTGATCTGTCATCTACCCGAGTTAAAGCCCCGTCCTGATTTTTATTCGCAAAAGTAGTCCATAGATTATTCTTTACTCAATTGTTTTAATTCGTTGACGCCAGTGGGAAAGGTTAGACAACGTAGATAGATGAAACTACTTTTCCTCTCAACTATTTGCTGTATCTGAAGGGTTAGCCTTCTCAAGCTGTGAAGCATTATCTCGTGTTGCTAGCCAACGTTCAAAAGACTGCTGGCTTTCGCCACTTTGCCTACCTGCTAACAGACTTTCGATGCTAATGTGTTCGTCTAAATCAACCCACTCAATTGATGAAAGTTTACCTGTCTACTCTCAGTTTAACCTGTCAGAAAGCAAACGGTAGGTTGGGTTAAGCTAGCTCAGCTTAACCNACAAGAGATCTGCGATCGCACTGCCGGTAAGCTTCGGGTTCTTGAAGATTAGGGACTATGTTGATGATAACCCAATCGCTGTGAATGAGAATGCTAGTCCAGGGTAAGAACGACCCGAGGGGACGATCGCCCGGTTTCCCACCATCGCCTCTCAACGCCATTGCTAACTCCGGAATTTGCCAGAATTTGCCTTAAAATAAACTTAGAATCACAAGGTGCGACTCCCAAAATAATTATTAAGAATTACTACAAAACCTTGTATGTTTAGTGCATCCATCCCCGAGTCCGAACTCCAGGAACGCTTTAGGTCGCTTCAGAAACAACTGCGCGATCGCTGGCAGACCATTGACCAATTCGACCAAGATGATAATGATATTCTCGTGGTTCCCTCCATCACCCTAGATCAACGAGAACTCAAAAAAATCGCCGGGGTTCACCATTACGAAGAACGCAACCTCTATTCCCTAATTCGCCTACGCAACCCCCGAACTCGCCTCATCTACGTCACCTCCCAACCCCTCCACCCCAGTACCATTGACTATTATCTGCAACTCCTACCGGGGATTCCCTTCTCCCACGCCCGCGATCGCCTCCTCTTATTTTCCACCTACGACTCCTCCCTACAACCCCTCACCCAGAAAATCCTCGATCGCCCCCGCTTAATTGAACGCATCTGGCGGGCCTTACGACCCGAACAATCCTATATGGTCTGTTTCAACGCCACCCCCTTGGAACGGGAGTTATCTGTTCGCCTGGGGATTCCCCTGTTGGCCCTCGATCCAGACCTCCTCTATTGGGGAACNAAAGCCGGTTCCCGCCAGCTTTTCAGCGATTGNGGGATTCCTCATCCCCCCGGAAGTGCGTTAGTCCATTCNGTGGANGACTTAACCCAGGCGGTGTCGGAGTTATGCGATCGCCAACCCCAGGCCCCGCGATTTGTGGTCAAACTCAATGAAGGCTTTTCGGGTGAAGGAAACGCCCTGTTAGATGTCAGGGGACTCAGTGACCGCCCCCCACAACGGCTGGCCCAAATCGGCGATCGCCTCTCCCAGATGCGGTTCCAAGCCAACGGGGAACAGTGGCCCAGTTTCGCCAGCCGCATCCCGGAACTCGGGGCGATCGTGGAATTGTATATTGAGGGCCAAGAGAAGCGATCGCCCAGTGTCCAATGTCGCATCACTCCCGAGGGAACCGTGGAAGTCCTCTCAACCCACGACCAACTCCTCGGCGGCCCCGATGGCCAAGTCTATCTCGGCTGCGTTTTTCCGGCTGATACGGACTATCGCGTTCGCCTACAAGAGTTAGGCTTACGGGTGGGGGCGGCTTTAGCGGAAAAGGGCTGTTTAGAACGGTTTGGGGTGGATTTTATTGCGGTTCACCAAGATGGAGATTGGCAGTTGCACGCTATTGAAATCAACTTGAGAAAAGGGGGAACTACTCACCCCTTTATGGAGTTAAAACTGCTAACCAAAGGACGCTACGACCTCGACAGTGGTTTGTTTCACAGCCAACAAGGATGCGCCAAGTTCTATCGCGCCAGCGACAATTTACAAAACTCGTTATATCGGGGTTTATTGCCCAATGATTTGATGGAAATTATCGCCTATCATCAACTGCATTTTGATAGCAGTACGGAGACGGGGACACTTTTTCATCTCATGGGCTGTTTATCTCAATTTGGCAAGTTGGGCTTAACCAGCATTGGTAATTCTCGTCAGGAAGCCGATGAGATTTATCAGAAAGTCGTGGATATTTTGGATGCAGAAGGTCGCCGCTATGTCAAGGAAGACCGGGAGGCGAATATGCCCCCCAGTCATCCCATCGCCTGGCGAGGACGCATGGAGGTGGGGAACCACCGTAGGGGCGCGCCCTTGTGGCCGCCCGAGAACACAGAGGGTTGAAGGAGGAACAAGGAAGAGTTTATCCCTGTTCCCTGTTCCCTGTTCCCTGTTCCCTGTTCCCTATTCTTTTGTTTTCGGTTTAAAGGTGGACGAAACATAGAGTTCTTTTAATTGTTTCTTGTCCACATTGGCGGGGGCGTCGGTGAGAAGACAACGGGCTTGTTGGGTTTTGGGGAAGGCGATGACATCCCGGATGGAGTCTTCTTGGGCTAATAACATCACCAGACGATCTAAGCCGTAGGCAATTCCACCATGGGGAGGGGTTCCATAGTCGAAGGCGTTGAGGAGAAAACCAAATTTCTCGTTGGCTTCTTCTTCGGATAAGCCGATGGCCTCGAAGACTTGTTCTTGAATCTCCCGTTGGTAAATCCGGAGGCTACCTCCACCGATTTCGTTGCCATTTAAGACTAGGTCATAGGCTAAGGCCCGGGCGGTTTTGATGTCGGCTAAATCGTCGGGGTTGGGGGCGGTGAAGGGGTGATGCAAGGCTTCGAGACGTTTCTCGTCGGCGTTCCACTCGAACATGGGGAAGTCGGTAATCCAGAGGAGATTGAGTTGACTCTCGTCGATGAGATCCATCTGGCTGGCGATGACTTGACGCAGGCGATCGAGGGTTTTGTTGACGGTGTCGCTGTCGCCGGCCCCAAATAGCAACAGATGTCCGGATTCGGCCTGGGTTCGGTTGAGGAGTTCGGCTTTTTGGTCGTCGCTGAGGTTGTCTTTGATGGCCCCAATGGTGTCGATGTCGCCGTTGTCTTTGACGCGAATGTAGGCCAGTCCTTTGGCCCCGGCTTCGCTGGCTTCTTTGAATAGGTCGCCGCCGGGTTTGATGCGGACGTTGGAGATGGCGGCGTTTCCGTTGGGAATGGGGAGGACTTTGACGATTCCTCCGGATTTGATGGCCCCGGAGAAGACTTTGAACCCGGAGTCTTGCATTAAGTCGGACACGTCAACGAGTTCTAAGCCATAGCGGGTGTCGGGGCGATCGCAGCCGTAGCGTTCCATGGACTCGTGATAGGTGAGTCGGGGGAAGGGCCGGGGAAGGTCGATTCCTTTGACGGTTTTGAAGATATGCGCCACTAGGGCCTCGTTGAGGTCGATAATTTCGTCGAAGGACATGAAACTCATTTCCATGTCCAATTGGGTAAATTCGGGTTGGCGATCGGCCCGTAAGTCTTCGTCGCGGAAACAGCGGGCGATTTGATAGTAGCGATCGACCCCCGAGACCATTAATAACTGTTTGAACAGTTGCGGGGATTGGGGAAGGGCGAACCATTCGCTGGGGTTGACGCGACTGGGTACGAGGTAATCCCGTGCGCCTTCGGGGGTGGAACGGGTGAGGACGGGGGTTTCGACTTCGACGAAGTTTTGTTGATCTTCGAGGAAGCGACGGATGGCTTTGATGGTCTCGTGGCGCAGTTTGAGGTTTTGGGCCATGCGATCGCGCCGTAGGTCTAGGTAGCGATATTTGAGGCGCAAGTCTTCCCGGACGGCTTCGGTTTCTGAGGTTCCGACTTGGAAGGGAAGTTGTTTGTGGACTTCGTTGAGAACTTCGATGCGATCGGCGTAGACTTCGATTTCGCCGGTGGGGAGTTTGGGGTTCAGGGATTCGTCGGGCCGTTGATAGACGGTTCCGGTAACGCGCACGACATATTCGTTGCGGAGTGCGTCGGCTTGTTGGAAGGCTTCGGGGGTTCGTTCAGGATCGCCGACGATTTGCACGACTCCGCTGCGATCGCGCAAATCCACGAAAATTACGCCACCGTGATCGCGACGACGATCCACCCAGCCGCAGAGGGTGACGGTTTTACCGATATCTTCTTTTCGGACGGTGCCGCAATAGTGGGTTCGCATGGTGGCAGGGTTAAGGAGTAACGTGCAGTTGACAAAAAACCAGAAAACTTCCCCATTATGCCGTATTGCTGGGGGGTCTGTTAAGAGTGAATAGTGAATGGGGAACAGGGAATGGGATAATTATGTTTGTTAGCCTTCTATATCATGAATTTTGTTTTTGTCAACCCTTTTTATGTTTATTTTTGTTGCAAAAATAATTTGTCGCAGGCTAGATGTTTAATCTTGCGTCCTGGACAAGACTTCAGCCCCTGACTTGCTGCATTTTTTGGGGCGCTCGACTTGAGTATAGCATGAAAATCGAAAATAAAGAGAAACAAAATAGAAAATATGGGTGAAATTTTGTGAAGTTTCAACAGTTGCTTAAATCTTCAACATTAGACCATTAGCCAACGCCACCCAGTCTTCTACAGCTAGGCGTTCCGCGCGACTTTCTGGGGGCAGATTTCGTTGTTCTAAGAGATTTTGTAACTCATCAGCATCCACCTGTCCTTTGAGATTGTTGCGTAGCATCTTGCGGCGACTGGAAAATCCTAACTTAATCAAGGTTGCCATTTTCTTAGGATTTTCAGCGGGAACGGGAATTGGACGCGGGGTGAGACGAACCACTACAGAATCTACCTTTGGCGGTGGGTAAAAGGCTTTGGGGGGAACGTGACAAATCGATTCGCAATCGGCTAAGTATTGGACGCGCACGGATAAAGCCCCGAAGGTTTTGGAACCGGGTTTGGCACAGAGGCGATCGCCCACTTCTTTTTGTACGAGTAAGACAATGGACTCATAGGGGTTGGGATTGGGGGCGTCCACGTCTCCGAGGAGTTTTTCTAAAATAGGTGCGGTGATATTATAGGGAATGTTGGCAACAACTTTATTTTGATGCTGGAAAATGGCGGGAGACTGGGCTAAAGTCGTGGATACATCTAGGGACAAAAAATCGCCTTGGAGTAGCAAGAAATTATCAATCGTGCCAAATTGTTTGGCGAGTTTTTGACACAAATCTCGGTCGAGTTCAACGGCTAGCAATGATTCCGCTAAGGGAAATAAACGGCGCGTCAATACTCCTTGTCCGGGACCAATTTCTAGGACGCGATCGCGCGGCGAGAGTTGGGCGCGGCGACAATTTTATCAAGGACGGCATCGCTGCGAAGCCAATGTTGGGCAAATCGTTTACGAGGGGGCATGGTTTAGAAAGGGCAAGAGGCAAGACGTAGGGGCGTACCCTTGTGGTCGCCCTCTTCCGGCAAGAGGAGAGGGGCAAGAGGATATGATAGGTTGAGATGTGTTAGATGTCGAGGTCAGTGGCTGGAGATGGCGTACTTAAACCTGCGGGGTGTTGACCATTACTACGAATGGATTACGGAAGCGTCTTCAGAGGTTGAGAAGCCGGTGATGGTGTTTCTGCATGGCTGGGGGGGTTCGGGACGCTATTGGCGGAGTACGGCCCGGGCCTTGTGCGATCGCTTCGATTGTTTACTGTACGATATGAGGGGCTTTGGGCGATCGCGCCTGCCGGAGAAAAGCCAACTGGAGGCGGCCCTGGATTATGAACTCGAAACTTACGCCGATGACTTGGCGGCTTTGCTGGATGCCTTGGTGGGCGATCGCGAGTCCTCCCAAGTCTATCTCAACGCTCACTCTATGGGAGCCTCCATCGCCACGCTGTTTATCAACCGTTATCCCGAACGTGTCAACCGGGCCATCCTGACTTGTAGCGGCATTTTCGACTACGACGAACGCAGCTTTACCGCCTTCCACCAGATTAGTCGCTGGGTGGTTCAGTTTCGCCCCCAGTGGCTGGCCTCGGTTCCCTGGGTTGATCGTCTGTTCATGGCTCGCTTCCTAAACAAGAGCATACCAAGCTACGAAAGTCAAGCCTTTTTAGCAGATTTTTTGATGGCGGATTTCGAGGCGGCGTTAGGTACGGTGTTAACGTCGGTTAGCAAGCAAGCGGCGGAGACGATGCCGGGTGAGTTTGCCCAAATCAGGGTTCCGACGCTGTTGGTAGCGGGGGAACGAGATATTATTATCCCCGCTGCCATGGGCCGTAAAGCCGTTGAACAGAACCAAAAGGGGATGGTTCAGTATCTCGAAATTGCCGAGACAGCCCATTTTCCGATGTTGGAGGATGCCTCAACCTATCTTCAGGGAATTGCCCCGTTTTTGGCGGCCTAGGGCAAGAGGCAAGAGGCAAGAGGCAAGATTTCCCCTCCCTGGAGGGGTTTAGGGTTAGGTTTTCCCCTGCTCCCTGCACCGCACTGAGCCTGTCGAAGTGTTCCCTATTCCCTATTCCCTTTCCCTGTTCCCTGTTCCCCGTTCCCTATCCCACCGATTGCGGGGTTTTCTCTGAGGTGGGTTCTTTTGTATTTTGATTGAGTTGTCCGCCAAACTTTTGGAGTTCGTAGAGTTTTACGCCAATTTGATACTCATATTGACTCAATAGACGGCCGTAGATATAGCCGGCGCGGCCATCTAAAAAGCCCAATTGTAAGATGTAAAAGAGGACAAACCGCAATAAAGGCTTGAAGGGAAGACGAACCCAAATTTTCTTAAGAAAACGCTTGCGTTGTACGGAATCGCCGAATAAATCAGCACCAATGGTTCCATCGTCAGCTTGACCGGAGATAAGGTTATAATAAACCCGAGCTTCCCAGTTGGAATAGCGATTGTGGCGGGCTAACCAATGATAAATATCTCGGAAGTCGATATGTAACATATCTTCTTTGAGATAGCCGGCTTGACTTGGAAGAACAACGTGTTCGTGAACTTCGTTGTCGCCGGTGTTGGGAACGGCCTCCGTGCTTAGGTTTTCGTAGCGACCAACTTTGTGCTTGAACAAACGCAAATTCCAATCGGGATATTTACCCCCGTGACGAATCCATTTGCCCAAGAAAAAGACGCGGCGGTTGAGATAGTAGCCATCTTTTTCGTTCTTTTCAATGACTTGGGCAATTTCGTCCCAAAGTTCGGGGGTGATCCGTTCGTCGCAATCGACAATTAACACCCATTCATGGCTAAAGGGTAGGTTATCTAAAGACCAATTTTTCTTTTTGGGCCAACGTCCATTAAAGTAAAATTGAACGACGTTAGCGCCGTATTGTTCGGAAATTTCGCAGGAGCGATCGCTACTTTGGGAGTCCACCACAAAAACTTCAGCGGCCCGAGAAACACTTTCGAGGCAAGCTGGGAGATTAGACTCCTCATTTTTGGCGGGAATGAGGACGGACACGGGAATCTTGTTATCAGTCGAAGACATACGAGTAACCTACGCAGTTTAAGAGAAACGGGGAGTCAGTCGAGATGAGGGGAACTGATGGACGTTAATGGACTTAAGTGGATGTTTCCGGGCGATCGCCTGGGAGGTCTTTGGGCGGAAAGAGCATCCCCTCGATAGCAGACCCTAAATAGCCAATCTGACCGTAAGCATACACCAAATTCTCGAAGCGTTGTGCAGGATCGCGCACAAACTTTAGGGATTTATAAAGTCCTCGGGCGATTCGTTCTCCTCCTCGCAACAATTGTTTAGACCCAGCATTTCGGGCCAGTTGTTCCCGGTAACACTCGCTCACCCCTTGCCACCAACCTCGTTGCAGAAACCAACTGCGGTTGACGCGTTCTGGGGCGACATTATGGGCCACTAGGGCATCGGGAAGATAGGCCACTTGCCAGCCGAGAGTTAAGGCTTTTTCGGTCATGTAGAGTTCTTCGTTGGAGAGGAGTTTTTTCCCGACTCGTCCCAAATTGGGGTCAAAGCCACCAATCTGATTGAGAAAATCTCGGCGAATACAGTAGTTCAAGCCTCGGGGAGTCAGTCCTGGTTTGTCAATCAAGCGCAGCTCGTCTCCTAAATCATAACGCCCCAGACAGCCGGACATCTCATCGGAGAGCCAGGGCGGTTGAGACATCCCCTCGGCCCAGATGAGGGTGACTTTGCCACCGGCGATCGCCAATTTATCATTGTCCCCGAAAGCGCGACAGAGGCAACTCAGCCAGGTGGGAGTGGCCACGGCATCATCATCAAGATAGGCAATCAGGGGCGCTTCACTAGCTTTAGCCCCGGTGTTGCGGGCAACGGATAGCCCTAGGGTGGGTTCCCAGATATACCGGAGACGGGGATGATGCGATCGCGCGTCAACGACGGCCTTGGTGTTGTCTGTCGAACCATTGTCAACCACGATGACGTCATAGTTCTGGCACTCTGACTGGTTCAGAAGACTGTCAATCGCGGCCCCGAGATAGGTATCTCGGTTGTGAGTACAGATAATTGCAGAGATGTTTAGATCGGACATGAAATCCTCAAAGGCCAATGACTCGGGGAACGGTGGATGGGCGTGCCGTTCTCGTCTGTTATAGCAGAAGAAAGGGAAGAGGGAATAGGGAACACCGGAACAGGGAACAGGGGGGGCAAAAAAAAATTCCTCCCGCATCACCAGGAGGAATCAAGAGGAACTGTCGCATCGAGCGAGGAAATTGCATCGAGGGCCTTATGCGGATTCAGGGCATCGCACCCAGGTCAAATCTTTACGTTTAGCAGAATCGAGGAACTGAAGTTCCGCACTTAACTTAACCCGATGACTTGAGTATGACAGCGATCGCCCGATAGACGCAGTGATAAGCATCCCGAGTCTCCGTGATACTGCCGTAGATTTGAGGTGACGTACTCTGGGTTCTCTCGGTGATGCAATTGCGGACTTAACGGTGATCTGACTCACAGTTTCCACCTAAGTAGTTTTCCTGAGTCGTTTTCCCTAGATATCTCCGTACACGGGAACGGTAGCCCCACGGACATCTCGGGCGGCCTCGGAGGCGAGGAAACAAATCACGTCAGCCAGGGAACTCGGTTTGACCCAACTGTCGGCGTTGTCATCTCCCATTGCGTCCCGGTTACTAGGAGTATCGATGACGCTGGGAAGGACGCAATTGGCAGTAATGCCGGTGTTTTGGGTTTCGGCGGCGATGGACTTGGTGAGGGCGACGACGGCGGCTTTGGCGGCACAATAGGCTGCTAATTGCGCCCCCGGTTCAACGGCCCCTCGTGAGCCTACGGTGACGATACGGCCGTAGCCCTGTTGCCGCATTTGAGCCAAACTGTACTTACAGGCTAAGAAGGTGGTGTTGAGGTTGAGATCGAGGTCTTTGCGCCAATCGCTGTAGTCGTACTCATGGGTTGCTCCCATGGAGAAACCGCCGACGAGGTGAATTAAGACATCAACTCGCCCCATGTCCTCAATGAGTTGGCGGACGGCACTTTCGTCGAGTAAGTCGAGGAGGACAAACTGGATTTTTGAGAAGTCCTCCGGGGACATCTGTTGTTTGAGGCGATCGACTTCGGCGGTGTTGCGGTAGGGAATGGTGACGCTGGCCCCCTGGGCGACAATTTTGGGGGTGACGCCCATTCCTAGACCTCCGGTTCCTCCGGTGAGTAAGACAGTTTGACCCTTCACGATAATATTTCTCTCGTAGTGACGTTTACTTTGACGTTCACTTCATAGTCTACGGAGATTAGTAGCGAACTTCTAGGGTGACGGAGGCGGTGATTTGTTGTTCTCCGCCCTCGATGGGGGTTGAGGCGTCGGCGGCCATGGCCTCCATCCGTTGATACCTGACTGGGGGGGAACCGTACTGGCTACCACTGATGTTGATGCCGACGACCTCTCGCCGTTGTAGATTGAGGCTGGCGAGAACGACATCGGCTTGGGAGCGTGCGTCTAGGGTGGCTTCTTGGAGGGCGCGATCGCGGGCCTGGGCGATGGCCGCGTCGTCGGCGACAAAGCTAACGCCGTTGATGCGGGTTGCGCCCCGTGAGACGGCGGTATCGAGGAGTTCTCCGGCGGCGTCAGTCGAAATTTGAAAACTGACGATATTGGAGGCCCGATAACCGCTAATCACTTGTTGGTTGTCACGGCGGCTATAGATGGGGTTGAGACGCACGCCGCTGGTTTGGAGTTTGTCCACATTGCGCGATCGCAACAGTTCAACCACGGCCGAGGACTGACGAGCGGCTTGTTGTTGTGCTGCTTGAGCGGTCTCAGCATCGACTTC
>P_2C_Liq_1_UnCtyDRAFT_1000977_pt1 | contig 11281 bp, 7 predicted proteins | sample Pon2CUnioCityCA_2_FD_10234 | JGI IMG/M metagenome (IMG submission 10234)
GATCAGACGGGCAAACCGCGCAAGCCCGCGCGTGGCCAGTAGCGACAGCACGATCGCGGCAAGCCCGCCGATCAGCGTGGCGGCGGCGGCGATGTTGATCGTCTCGATCATGGAAGGCAGAAATTTCCACATCAGCGCCGGAATAAGCGCGGCTTTCTCGCTGGCCTCGGCCAGAACCTCGCCGGGAAACTTGAAGATGTTAAGGATACCGTCCCAGAACCCGCCTGCGTTGCGGCTGTCGGCCAGCATGAAGCCCGACACCATGAGCGCGATGAAAACGACCAGAATGATACCGCCATACATGCGCTTGGTACGCGCCATGGCCATATAGGCGTCCTGTATTTCGGTCGTGCCCCGTGCGCCAAGGGATTGACCCGGCGTGCTGTCGGTCATGCGGCTTCGCTTTCGTCTTGAGGTTGGAAAAAAGACGTGGCCGGCCCCGTTGGGGGACCGGCCCTTGGATGCGCCTTGCGGCTTACATCTTGGATTTGCGCGCCTCGATGATCGAGATGTAGGCGTCGTGGTTGATCGGCATCATGCCAAGGGCTTCGCCGGCCATGAAGTTGTAGGCGCAGTCCGCGTCCATGTAGGGCAGCGAAGCCATCAGGCCGACCATGTCGAGCTTGACGCGCTCGGGCAGTTCGGTGCGCAGAACGATCGGGCCCTCGGGGATCGGCTTGGATTTCCAGATCTCGACCAGTTCGTTCATGTCCACGAGCCCGGCATCCGATGCCTTGCGCAGCGCGCCGGAATTGTAGCCGTCTTCCCATTCGCCGAGGCCATCGGCCCAGGTCACGCCGCCGTCGACGTCACCGTTGGAGACGGCAACGATGGTTTGTTCGTGACCGCCGGTGAATTTCACTTCACCGAAATACTCGCCTGATTCCATCGTGGAGCCGGTCATTTCGGGGATCTCGATGGAGGGGATCAGGTAGCCAGAGGTGGAATTGGGGTCGCCGAAGCCGAACACCTTGCCCTGAAGATCTTCCAGCGAGGTGATGCCGCTGTCCTTGCGAGCGAAACCGATGGAGTGGTAGCCGTACGAGCCGTCCACGTTGACCTTGACCAGAACCGGTTCGACTGCGTCGGGGTCGGTCAGGTGGGTCTTGGCATAGGCCGATGCGCCCAGCCACGCCATGTCGATGGAGCCGCCCAGCAGGCCCTGGATCACGCCGTCGTAATCGGCCGGGGTGAAAACCTTTGTCGGAACGCCGAGCAGCTCCTCGGTATAGGCGCGAAAGCACTCGTTCGAGGTCATGCGGTCCTGAGCGTTTTCGCCGCCAAGGATGCCGATGCGGAATTCGCTGATTTCGGCGTCCTGCGCGAAACCGGCCGTTCCAAGCGCGGTCGTGGTGGCAAGCACGAGGGCAAGTGTCTTTTTCATGGAGACTCTCCGTTGTGGTCTGGTTTGGGTTGTCTTGGTGGTTCGGATCGGCGTTACGCCGGGACGCGGACGGTTGCATTCGTCCGGTCAAGCGTTTCGATGGCGGTGGAGGTCGCGGCCTCGGAAAAATCCGCGCCGGCCCCGTAGATGTCGCGCGCGGCACCCGTGGTCAGTTGATCGGGCGTGCCATCGAATACGATGCGCCCGTCGCGCATCCCGATGACCCGGTCGCAATAGCGCCGCGCGGTATCCAGCGTGTGCAGGTTGGCGATGACCATGCGCCCGTCTTCCTCGTGGATGCGGCGCAGTGCTTCCATCACGATCTGGGCGTTCATCGGGTCGAGAGAGGCAATGGGCTCGTCCGCAAGGATCATGTCGGGATCCTGCATCAGCGCACGCGCGATGGCGACGCGCTGTTGCTGACCGCCCGACAGATCCTCGGCCCGTTTGGGGGCCTGTTCGGCGATGCCGAGACGATCAAGGATCTCGATCGCCCTGAAGATATCGGCCTGCGGGTACAGGTTGAACATCGTGGCCAGCGTCGAGCGCCGGTTCAGCGTGCCGTGCAGCACGTTCGACACCACGTCCATCCGGGGCACAAGATTGAACTGTTGAAAGATCATCGCGCAGCGCGATTGCCACTGTCGTCGATCCGCACCTCGCAGCGAGGTGACATCAAGCCCGTCGAACACGACCTGCCCGTCGCTGGCGTCATTCAACCGGTTGAGCATCCGCAACAGCGTGGACTTGCCCGCGCCAGAGCGCCCGATGATGCCGACCATCGCGGGCTTTTCCACGACAAAGCTGGCTTTGTCCACGGCGATCTTGTCACCAAAGCGCTTTGTCAGCGCGTCTACTGTCAGCATGTGTACCCCCAGGATTTGCGGCGATGGCTACGGGCCGCATCCTTAAGTTTCGTGACGCTGCGGAAACAATTTCACGACACTCGTAAAAAACTTTTGTGACATATGGCTGGCGGCTCATGGCGCGATCGTGACCTGTGCGGGGATCGGTCGGTTTTCCGGGCGATCTGGAATTTTCCACGAAATTTTGACGGCTTTTCCGGTTCATGTCATAATTCTGTTACATCAGGGCCGGGCGTCATTTCGGAGACAGGCATGGGCAAAACCGCAGCAGCCACGTTATTTGTCGTGATCGGCTGCGCCAGCGCGCCACAGGCAAGGATCGCCGACGTGGTCTGCGACACCACTGCGCGCCTGGAGACGCGGCTTGAAACGCAATACGGAGCCCGTTTGCAGGGCAGGGGGGTGCGCGCGCCGGATACGGTGCTGGAAGTCTGGAGCGTGGAGCGCTCGGGCGACTGGCTTCTGGTGCAGACCTATGTGGATGGGCGCTCTTGCATCGTGGCCATGGGCGATGATTGGGAAAACATGGCCACTCCGTCGCAAGGCCCAGCCTGATCGCCACGCAAACATATGATATAAAACAAAACTATTTATTTGTTGCGGCAAGGCTCGCTGCTGGGGACTCCAGTATTCCCGCCGGTGCAACTGTCTGGACGTAACGTCTCTGCTGTCGCTGTGGCGTTACAAAGCCGGGGTAGTCCGGTCCCTGATCCGCGCTGTTTTTGGCGTGGGCTTTGTGTTTGTGCCAAGGGTGGAAAACAATGAATTATATACTCGAATTACTGCATGTGACTGATCAAGAGGCGTCTGGAAAGGCGGTTGCGGATGCGCCGAATCTGTCTGCCGTTCTCAACGCATTGCGCGCCGAAGATCTTGGCGGGGATGGTCTTGCAGACAACACGCTGACCCTGAGCTCTGGTGATGCGATCATTCCCGGTCTTTTCTTTGCCTCTTCCGAAGCCGTTTATGGCTCGGTCGGGATTGCCGATCTGGAAATTCAGAACCAGCTTGGGTTTCAGGCGATGGCGCTTGGCAACCACGAGTTCGATCTGGGCACCGAGGTGCTGGCGGGCCTGATCGACGGCAGCATCAGCGGTGACATTCTCGACGCCGATTACGCCGGTACGGCCTTTCCCTATCTTTCGGCCAACCTCGATTTTTCCAGCGATCCCAATCTTGCCCCGCTGGCCGTGGCCGGTGGCGGCGCACCGCTGCCCAACACGGTCAGCTCGTCCGTGGTGATCGACGTCAATGGCGAGGATATCGGTGTTGTCGGGGCCACAACCCCGACGCTGGCCGCGATTTCCTCGCCCGGCAGTCTGGGCATTTCGCCGGCGCCGTTTGGCGGCAACCCGTCCTCGGCAGAGCTTGATGCGCTTGCCGCCGAGATCCAGACCGAGGTCGATGCATTGCTGGCGGCCAATCCCGGTCTCAACAAGGTGGTNTTGCTGGCGCATATGCAGCGCCTTGAAATCGAAGAGGGTCTGGCGGCGCGGCTGAGCAATGTCGACGTGATCATCGCGGGCGGCTCGAACACGCGCCTTGTGGATGAAAACGACCGCCTTCGCGATGGCGATTCCGGTCAAGGCACCTATCCGATCCTCGTCACCAATGCCGATGGCGGCCAGACGGCGGTCGTCAACACCGATGGCAGCTACAAATATGTCGGGCGTCTGGTCATCGAGTTTGACGATCAGGGCCAGATCATCCCGTCAAGCTATGATCCCGCTGTGTCGGGAGCCTATGCCACGGATGCACGCGGCGTGCTCGAAGCCGGGGCAGAAAACCTGTCCCCCTTTGCCATGACCGAGGCGCAGCAGGTCGGCAACACGGTGCCCGACAGCGCCGCCGAGGGCTCTGTCAGCGTCGATGCGTTCAACGCGCAAACCGGCGTCGTAACCTTGTCAGGCAGCTTTGCCGGGCTGACGGCGGGCAATCCGGGCAACGCACTTTTGCCTGTGGGCGGTGCCGATTCGGCAGGCAACCCGGAAAGCGCCATCCACCTGCACAACGCGGCGGCAGGGGCTAATGGTGGCATCGTGCGCAACTTCACCGTCACCGACAATGGCGACGGGTCTGGCGGCTTCACCGGCACCTTCACCCTGACCCCCGAAGAGGTCATGGCCTTCCTCAACGGTGAAACCTACGTGAACCTGCACACCACCGACTTCGGCAGCGGACAACTGCGCGGCCAGGTCGACATTCCGGCGGCCATCGAGGCAGAGCTTGTCGACCCAGAGGTTGCGCGCATCGCCAGCGAGATTGGCGACCAGATCCTTGCAACGGAATCGGATGTGTTCGGCGTGTCCGGGGTTTTCCTGAACGCCAACCGCGCGGGCGCGTCCGACGTGACGGACCCTGACGGCGTGCGCACGCAGGAAACCAACCTTGGCAACCTGACGGCGGATGCCAATCTGGCTGCCGCGCAGGGGGTTGATGCGGATGTCGTGATCTCCATCAAGAATGGCGGTGGCATTCGCGCTTCCATTGGCGAGACGGTCGTTCTGCCCGGCGATACCGACGCCACGCGGCAGGTCAACGGCGCGCTGTTCGATGCGCAGGGCAACCTGATCAAGCCCGAAGGCGGCATCAGCCAGAACGACATCGCCTCGGCGCTGGCCTTCAACAACGGGCTGTCGGTCATGACACTGACCCGCGCCGAGATCGTGGGTCTGCTGGAACATGGCGTTGGCGCTCTTCCGGGGGTGTCCGGTGCGTTTCCGCAGATTTCCGGCGTCAAGATCGCGTTTGACCAGTCCGCCCCGTCTGGCGACAGGCTGACCACGGCGGTGATCGTCGACAGTGTCGATAACGTGGTGGCACCGCTGGTCGAGGATGGCGAGATCGTCGGCAACCCCGCCGAGACCTTCAAGATCGTCACGCTGGATTTCCTCGCCTCGCCGCGCTTTGACGACGACGGCAACTTTACCGGGGCGGGCGATGGCTATCCCTTCCCGAACACCAACACTGATCCCGCCCGCGGGGAACTTGGCGACCCGGATGTGGTGGCGCGGGTCAACCTGACCCCGCTGACGCAAGACGGCGTGCGCGAAGGGGCGGCCAGCTTTGCCGATACCGGCACTGAACAGGATGCACTGGCCGAATATCTGCTGGCGAATTTCGGCAGTGATGCAACCGCCTTTGCCGAGGCCGACACCGGGCCGGGCCGCGATGACACGATCCAGCAGGTCGCCTTCCGCACCGATACGGTTGGCGAAAGCCAGGGCACCGGCGCGCTGGCGCTGGAGCCGCTGATCCGTCTTGACGCGGAAACCGGCGAGGGCGGCTCCGAGATCGTCGCCTACGAGAACGGTCTTGCCTTCGTGACCAACGGCGAAGAGGATCGCGTCGACGTTTTCGACGTGACAACGGGCGCGCTTGAACGGTCCATCGACCTGACCGGGGTCGCAGATTTCGACGGGCTGCAATCGGTTGCGGTTTCGGATGGCGTGGTGGCTGTCGCCGTTTCGCGCGAAGGGGCTGATCCCGAGATGGCCGTGAACGGCGTGATCGCTTTCTTCGACAACATGGGCAACAGCCTTGGCGAGGTCGAGGTCGGCAACCTGCCCGACAGTGTCACCTTTGCGCCGAACGGCACCACCGTGCTTGTCGCCAACGAGGGCGAGCCGCTCAGCGAAACGGTCGATCCGGCGGGTTCGGTGTCGATCATCGACATTTCCGGCGGCGTCGCCGGGGCGACGGCGGTCACGCTCGACTTCTCGGGCGTCGATCTTTCGGCGGCGCGGATCGTCGGCGATCGCGGCGCGGCTGTCGATGTCGANCCCGAATACATCGCGGTGAANGCCGAGGGCACACGGGCCTATGTCTCGCTTCAGGAGGCAAACGCCTATGCCACGGTCGATCTGACGTCCAACACGATCATCGACGTGAAATCCTTTGGCACGGTCGATCACAGCCAGCCCGGCAACGAGATTGACAGCTCTGATCGTGACAACGCCATCAACATCACCAGCCGACCGCTGGAAGGTCTGCGGATGCCCGACACCATCGCGGCTTTCGGGATCGGTGGGGCCACCTATCTTGCCACCGCCAACGAAGGCGACGCCCGCGATCTGGACGAGGATGAAGAGCGTCTGGCGAATGCCGCCGACGACGGTCTGCTGGATCCGGCGCTGCTGGCCCAGTTGAACGCCGACGGCCTGCTGGATAACGCCAAAATGGGCCGCATCAACATCTCGACCGTCGATGGCGACACGGATGGCGACGGCGACATCGACGTGCTGCACTCCTTTGGCTCGCGCGGCTTCACGATCTTCAACGCGGATACCGGCGCGGTTGTCTTCGACAGCGGCAGCCAATTCGCCCGTATCGTCGCAGATGCCAATCCCGGCGGCTTCAACGATGATGACGCGGATGACGGCGAGGATCGCTCGGACAACAAGGGCGTCGAGCCCGAGGCAATCGCCATCGGCACCATCGGCGCGCAGACCTACGCCTTTATCGGGCTGGAGCGGGACGGCGGCATCATGGTCTATGATGTGTCTAACCCGGCGGGATCGCAGTTTGTCAGCTATATCAACCCACGCTTCGACGGCGATGTCAGCCCCGAAGGCTTTACCTTCGTATCCGCCGAGGACAGCGAAACAGGCTCTGCCCAACTTATCGCGGCCTACGAGGTGTCTGGCACCACGGTGGTGTACGACCTTGTAGAACTTGGCGCATCGCAGACCGGCACGGACGGGGACGACGTTCTGTTCGGTACCGGCGGCCCGGATACGGTGCTGAGCGGCCTTGGCGATGATCAGATTGACGGCGGCGCTGGACAAGATGTGTTGAATGGCTTCTTCGGTGACGACACGCTTGATGGCGGGTCCGGCGCGGACCTTCTGATTGGCGGTCCGGGTTCTGATCTGATCTACGTGGATGATGCAAACGACGTGGTCGGTGAAAGTCGCAGCTGGGAAGGGGTTGATACGGTTATCTCAAGTGTCGACTTCCGGATGGGCAGGGTTCATATCGAGAATCTGGAACTGACCGGCTCGGCAACGGTTGGAGCCGGTAACGGTCTGCGCAACGAGATCCGCGGCAATGACGGTGACAACCTGCTTGACGGTGGCAAGAACGTCGACACGCTGATCGGCGGTCTTGGCGATGACCGATATTTTATCCGGTCGCCGGGCGATACCGCAGTGGAGACGTTCGATCAGGGTATCGACATTGCAATGGCGTTCCGTAGCTACGCACTTGAAGCCCATATCGAACAACTCTTCCTGCAAACGGTTATCACCAAGGACGGCAATGGCGCGCTTTTGAACGGGATTGGCAACGGGCTCGACAATACGATCGTCGGTAATCCTTACGACAACTTCATCATCGGGCGAGAGGGGCGTGACACCCTCAAGGGTCAAGGCGGTGCCGATACCTTTGTATTCGACCGTGCCATCGGACCGGACAATGTCGACCGGATTATCGACTTCAATGTCAACACGGACAATGAAGGCGACCTTCTGTTGATGAAAGCCACGGAGTTCGGGAACATGACGGCGGGTACTCTGGATGAAGCGGCTTTCGTACAAGGGACCGCGGCATTGGACGCGGCTGATCGCTTCATTTTTGATCAAAGCAGCGGCAGCCTCTGGTTTGACGCCGACGGGTCGGGAGGCGACGATCAGACGCTGATTGCCATGTTCGAGCAGGACGCAGTCGTGACATCAGGAGATATCGAGATTTTCTGATCCGCGTCGAAGCGGCCTTTCAACCTGGTTCGTGCAAGACCATGATTGAGGTTTTTCTTGCACGGCCACAATCATGACGCGGACAAGCGTTTCGCCTTTAACCTGAACCATAGATTGAAGGCGAAACGCGTTAAAAAACGGACAGGGCGCATGTCGTCCTGTCTTTTTTGTTCGGTCCACGTGATGTGCACGACACGCTGGTTTGACCACGCTTCAAACCGCGCCTGTGGTGGCAAGTGCCCCTTGCCTTCGGCGTTGCAGGACACATCCTTTCGCAAGGGGCGAGCGGGCAAATCAATGTTCGTAACGCCAGGACCGAAGGACGTTCAATATGCAGACAGAATGCGCGTTTGCGGTGCCGGGCGACATGTCGGCGGCGACGGGCGGCTATCATTATGACAGAAACCTTCTGGCGGCCCTGAACGCGGCGGGCCGCAATACGCGGCATATCGCCTTGCCCGCGTCGTTTCCCTTTCCCGACGTAGCGGACATGCGCACCGCCATAGACGCGCTTGTGCAGGTGCCCCCCGATTGCGCCCTGATCGTCGACGGTCTTGCTTTTGGCGCGCTGCAAACNGACGCGCTGGACGGGGTCACTGCCCCGATCGTGGCGCTGGTACATCACCCGCTGGCCCATGAAAGCGGGTTGCCCGCGTCACAGGCGCACCGGCTTCGCGTCCTGGAACGGGCCAATCTGGACCGCGCCGCGCATGTACTGGTGCCAAGCGGCCATATCCGCGACGTGCTTTGCGATGGGTTCGGTGTCGCGGCGGAGCGGATCACGGTGCTGCGCCCGGGCAAACCCGATTTTCGCGCGCCCACCGGCGCCGCACCCGATCCGGGTGCGCCGCTGATCCTGTCGGTGGGCCTTTTGCACCCGCGCAAGGGGCACGATATCCTGATCGCGGCACTTGCGGCTTGCGCGGATCTGGCATGGCGCGCGGTGATCGTGGGCACCCCGTGGGAGCCGGGCCATGACGACGTGCTGAGCGGGCAGATCGAGGCGGCGGGGTTGGCCGACCGGATCGAACTGGCGGGACGGGTCGCGCCCGACCGGTTGGCGCGGCTTTACGCCGAGGCGCGGGTTTTCGCGCTGGCGACCCGCTACGAGGGCTATGGGATCGTCTTTGACGAGGCGCTGGTCCATGGCCTGCCGATTGTCGCTACATCCGCAGGCGCGGTGCCGGGCACGGTGCCGACCGAGGCGGGCACGCTTGTGCCGGCCGAGGATGCGCTGGCCTTTGCCCACGCGCTACGCCCGCTTTTGCGCGATGATGCGCAGCACGCAAGAATGGCGCAGGCCGCGCGCCGGGCGGGGCAAGACCTGCCCACATGGGCCGATGCCGCCGAAACGCTTGGCCATATCCTGGACCGTGTGCGGGGCCGCACACCATGACGGCGCGGGATCTGGAGCTTGCGGAAACCCTTGCCCGAGAGGCCGGTGAGATCCTGTTGCGGCATTGGCACCAGCGGGACCGCCTGACCGTGACAACCAAGCGCGCGGGGGATTTCGTGTCGCAGGCGGATGTCGAGGCGGAAGCGCATCTCAAGGCGCGGCTGGCCGCCCTGCGGGCCCAGGATGGCTGGCTTGGCGAGGAGACCGGCGGCACCCATCCCGCCGTGCGGCGCTGGATCGTGGACCCGCTGGACGGCACCACCAATTTTCTGCATGGCATTCCGCATTGGTGCGTCAGCATCGCCTTGCAAGACAAGGACGATCTGATTGTCGGCGTGGTGCATGATCCGCTCCGGGGCGAAACCTTTGCCGCGCGGCGGGGCAGCCCGGCCACGCTCAACGGGAAACCGATTGCCCCGTCGCAGGTGCGCGCGCTTGGTCCGGCGCTTTTCGGGACGGGGATTCCCTTTGGAACAATGCCCCATATCGACGATCACGCCGCGGATATCGCCCGGCTGATGCCGCATTGCGCCGGGGTGCGACGGATGGGATCGGCGGCGCTTGATCTGGCCTATCTGGCGGCGGGGCGGCTTGATGGCTTCTGGGAGCGCCGCTTGCAGCTTTGGGATATCGCGGCGGGCCTTGTGATCCTGCGACAGGCCGGGCTGCGGCCGGAAGGCTGGACCCCGCAAGAGCGCCCCGAGAAGAGCGGCACCGTGATCTGTGCGCCACCTGCGATTTTCGAGATTTTCGCCGCGCTTGTGCGCCAGGGCGAGATGCAGGGCGCACAGGACTTGCCCTGACGGATAGCACTCTACATTGATCAAAAGGGCAACGATGGAGTTTCCTATTGCAGGTTTTCAGGTCGCCGGTGATCGAGGAGGGCACGGCAAGCCGCGTGCTGGCCTTCGGCATTTCCGAAAGAGTGGCGCGTCTGCGCAATGATCTTTCGCTCGATTTGCCCGTACTGTTGCAGGACGACAAAAGTAGCCCGCTTGTCGTCATGATCGACGCACAGACCGAGGATCGCATGGCGGTGCTTTGCGCGTTTGACGACGCTGAACTTGTGCGGACAGGGCGGCGCGCGGCGATGGTCGGCATGGCTGCCGAACGCGATTTTTGCATTGGGGCGCATCTTCTGCACCAGCCGAAGGTTACCTGTATCCGACTGAAGACCAACAGCCCCGCCGCATCCGGGCAATTGATGCCATGAGAGCAAAGGCGCTTTGGTGTATCGCCCCCGGNCAGGCAGAGATNCGTCCGGGCCTTATGGGCGAAGGATGCAGGGTTGAAACGCTTTTCACCGCTATCAGCCGTGGCACCGAAAGACTGGTCTTCGAGGGNCGTGTACCCGACAGCGAACACGCCCGGATGCGCGCGCCTGCCCAAGAGGGGGCGTTTCCGTTTCCGGTCAAATATGGCTATTGCACCGTTGGGCGCGTGCTTGACGGTGCCTTGGCGGGGCGCGTGGTGTTTGCGCTGCACCCGCATCAGACGGGGTTTTGCATGTCGCCAGACATGCTGACACCGTTGCCCGATGGGCTGCCGCCCGCCCGCGCGGTGCTGGGGGCCAACATGGAAACCGCGCTCAACATCCTGTGGGACAGCGGCGCGTCGGCGGGTGATCGGATCGCCGTGGTGGGGGCCGGGGTCGTGGGCGCGCTTGTGGGTTATCTTGCCGCGCGCCTGCCGGGCGCGGATGTGACGCTGATCGACCGGCTGCCTGCCCGCGCGCCCCTGGGCCATGCGCTTGGCTGTGCCTTTGCCATGCCCGAGGCGGCACCGAAGGAATGTGACGTGGTCATTCACACAAGCGCCACGACGCAGGGGCTTGCGCTGGCGCTGGATTGCGCCGGGCAGGAGGCCACGATCGTCGAGGCAAGCTGGCACGGCAGCACCCCCACCGCCGTGCCGCTTGGCGGGGCCTTTCACAGCCGCC
>P_2C_Liq_1_UnCtyDRAFT_1000978_pt1 | contig 11277 bp, 10 predicted proteins | sample Pon2CUnioCityCA_2_FD_10234 | JGI IMG/M metagenome (IMG submission 10234)
CGAGCGTATCAACGCGGTGTCCCAGCAGCGGGGCTTTGCTGTGTCGCGTTTGTTAACCCATTGGGAAGAAATTGCTGGCGCTGAAACTGCCGCGATCAGCCGACCTGTTGAGGTGAGCTATGGCAAGGGAGGCTTTGGTGCGACGCTATGTTTGCTGACAACGGGTGCCAATGCTCCCGTGCTGGAGATGCAGAAAACCAAGCTGCGCGAAAAGGTAAACGCGGTTTATGGCTATAATGCTATTTCAAGCATTCGCATCACTCAGACCCATGCAAGGGGCTTTGCCGAAGGGCAGGTTGACTTTGTTCACCGCAAGGCAGCGCCCGCGCCCGAGGTGGCAGACCCTGCTGTTGTGCAAGAAGTTCAAACCCGCGCTGCAGCCGTAGCTGATGACAGTTTGAGACAAGCCCTTGAAGCCTTGGGCCAAAACGTTTTAACCAAACACAAACGCTAAAAGAGAGATACTTATGAACCGCAACATTCTAATCATTGCACTGGTGGCCATTGTTGGTCTTGGGGGTGCTTTCTTTGCCTTTGGTGGCAAATCATCACAAACAACGGATGTGGTCATTACATCTGACACCGAGGTGAGCACCGCAGCGGATGACGCTGACGCAGCCGCTTTGCCTGCGATTGCCGAGATGACTTTGGGCAACCCTGATGCGCCTGTGAAGGTGACAGAGTATGCCTCTTACACCTGCTCGCATTGTGGGGCGTTTCACAATGAGGGCTTCAAAGAGCTGAAGGCCAATTACATCGATACGGGCAAGGTACATTTCACATACCGCGAGGTTTATTTTGACCGTGCCGCGCTTTGGGCCTCTATGGTTGCGCGTTGTGGTGGAGAAGAGAAATTCTTCGGTATCTCCGATCTGATTTATAAAGGTCAACGTGAGTGGATGGGCAGCGGTGACCCCGTGCAAATGGCCGATGGCTTGCGCAAGATAGCTCGTGTGGCGGGCCTTTCTTCAGAGACAATTGATGTGTGCCTTGCAGACCAAGGCAAAGCACAGGCTCTGGCCGAGTGGTTCCAAGCCAATGCCGACGCCGATGGTATCGAGTCAACGCCGTCGTTCATCATTGGCGATGATCGCGTGATTGGAAACAACTACGCGAAGCTGCGCGAAGTGATCGAAGCACAGCTCGGGAACTAAGATATGAGCGCACCCCTTGAAGGCCTGAAAGTTATTGAACTGGCGCGGATTTTGGCTGGCCCTTGGGCTGGCCAAACGCTGGCTGATCTTGGGGCTGAGGTCATCAAGGTCGAGGCGCCACAGGGTGATGACACACGCCAATGGGGGCCACCTTTTGTTGAACGGGAGGGCGATACGTCGGCCTCTTATTTCCACGCTTGCAACCGTGGCAAGGCCAGTGTCACTGTGGATTTTCGCACGCCCGAGGGCCAAGCGAAGGTGCGCGAGCTGGTCAAGGATGCTGATATCCTGATCGAGAATTTCAAGCTGGGTGGTTTGGCCAAATACGGTCTTGATTATGCCAGTCTCGCCGAGCTGAACCCAAAGCTGATCTACTGTTCTATCACAGGGTTCGGGCAGACAGGCCCCTACGCGCACCGCGCGGGATATGACTACATTATTCAGGGAATGTCGGGTCTTATGTCGATTACGGGTGAGCCTGACGGGCAGCCGCAGCGCGCGGGTGTTGCGATCACCGATGTGTTCACGGGTGTCTATTCGGTGGCGGGTATCCTTGCGGCGCTTTATCAGCGCGCGCGTACGGGGCGCGGCCAGCATCTGGACATGGCGCTTCTGGATGTGGCCGTGTCTGTGACCGCCAACCAAGGGCTGAACTATCTTACCACAGGGACGCCGCCCGGACGCACAGGCAACTACCACCCCAATTTGACGCCCTATCAGGTTTTTGATTGTGCCGATGGGCATATCATCATCGCGACTGGCAATGATGGTCAGTATCAGCGGCTTTGTGACCTGCTTGGCTTGGGATGGATGAAAGACCACGCGGATTACTTGACCAATGCTGACCGTGTGGCAAACAGACCTGCGATGATTGCTCTGCTCATGGGTGAAACGGCAAAGTGGACCAAGGCAGAGCTGCTTGCAGGCTGTGAAGAGCAAGGCATTCCGGCGGGGCCGATCAACGATATGGCCGAAGTCTTTGCAGACCCGCATGTCAAAGCGCGTGGTATGCAGGTTGAGCTCGATGGCGTGCCCGGTGTGCGCGGTCCCTTTGTGTTCAGCGATGCAGAGCTATCTCTGAAGAGGGCTTCTCCGAAGCTTGGCGAAGACACCTAGAGCTGTCTTGTTTGGGCGGGTTAGCTGCCGAGGGTTTTAAGGAGCGCGCTGAGCTTTTCGGGTGCTTCAAACTGCAAGCGCACTGGTAGTGTGAGCACCTCTTGGCGGAACGCTTGAGGCAGGCGCACCGCATCTTTTTCTGTCGTGACAAGGCGCGCGTTGTGGCGCTTGGCATCTGTCAGCAGGCGGGCCATAAGTGCTTGTGTCAGCGGCTGGTGGTCAGCCAGTGCTTCGGCATGGATGATCTCGGCTCCGAGGGTTTTGAGCGTGGCAAAAAACTTCTCCGGGTGGCCTATTCCTGCGAAGGCAAGCACACGTGTATCAGCCCAGTCCATACCCATTTGCAATGGTGTGAGTGTCGCTTGCAGGCGCGCGACATCTGTAGATGTGGAAAAGCTGCTTTGCTCTGCTTCAGTACCTATGGTGATAAGCGCATCGGCACGGGCAAGGCCTGTTGAGGCCGGTTCGCGCAGTGGGCCAGCAGGGATACAACGCCCGTTTCCAAATCCGCGTTTTGCATCCACCACGACGAGCGAAAGGTCTTTGTGAACAGATGGATCTTGAAAGCCATCGTCAAAGAGAATGACACTCGCTCCGATTTTCTCGGCCATCTGTGCACCTGCCAAGCGGTTCTTGGACACTACGACACTGCAAAATGCAGCAAGCAGAAGCGGTTCATCGCCTGTATCAGCAGCGGCGTGGCTGCGCGGATCGACTTGTACGGGGCCTTCAAGCGCCCCGCCATAGCCACGAGAGACAACAACGGGTGTGTGCCCTAATGTGAGAAGCTCCTGGACCAGATGGATTGTTGTGGGGGTTTTGCCTGTCCCGCCAGCATTAATATTGCCCACACAGACCACGGGTACAGAGAGCTTTACGGGATGCCCTTTTGCCAGCCTGTGCGCTGTGCCCTTGGCATAGAGTGACCCTAAAGGCGCGAGAAGCGTGCTTTGCCAAGAGCGGGGGCGGAACCAAAAACCTGGCGTGTGCATCAGCTTTCCTCCAAGTGGTCGAGCGCGTCGTGCACAAGAGAGGTGACACGATCAGTGACATCTGCACCCTCGGTTGCGATCTCCCATGCAACCATTGCCATTTGGGCGGCGCGGTCGGGCGCGGAGAGCTGGCTCACGGCAGCTGTAAGGGTGTCCAGATCACGCACGATCCGCGCGCCACCCGCAGAGGCAAAGCGGGAATAGGCCAAAAGATGTTTGCCCACATTTGGGCCATAGAGAATGGCCGAGCCAAGATTGGCTGCGGCATAGGGGTTGTGCCCGCCAAAGCCTGACACGAGCGAAGCGCCCATGAACGTGACAGGTGATACCCGTAGCCAGAGCCCCATTTCGAACGGATCTTCTGCCAGCAGAACCTGAGCTGTTTCATCGGCCAGACCTGACATGTCGGGCCAGACGCTGTAGCGGAGCCTGTGCTCATCGAGGGCTTGTTTGAAAGCGTCACATTCGTCTTCGTCATCTGGTACAAGAATGAGCAGGAGGCGATGGGCGGCGCGGCTGGCTTTGAGGTGTGCGGGGAGGATAACGGTGAGCTCCTCGGCGCGTGTGCAGGCAGCAAGCCACGTCGGCCGCGAGCTGATGGCGCGGGACAAGTCATTGAGGTCAGCTTCGTTGTGCGGCAAGGACGGGACGCCTTGCTGCATGCGCCCTGCAACGAAGATATCATCGCTCTCTATACCCATCTTGCGCAGCGCTGCTTCGGCCTCACTGTCGCGGGCGAGAAACGTAGAAAACAGCTTGAGCGCGCGGCGTTGTGACAAGCCTTCACCACGCCAGACAGTGGTCTGAAAGCTCTCTGCGTTTGCATCCAGCAGAAACATGGGAACACCGCGTTTGGCGGTCTCGGAGATAAGCGGAGGCATGAGCGCACCACCTGCCCAAAGGCAAAGGCGTGGCGCCCAATCGGCAAAGAAAGCGGCTATGCTTTGTGTGCTGCGTTCGATGGTGCTCCACCCCAGCGTCGGCTCAAGCCCTTCGGGGCGGGAGATGCTGCCATCGGTTGTGATGAGGCAGGTGACGCCAGGACGCTCGATCGCGATGCTGCGGCGAAGCTGGAGGAAGGCGGGTATGTGCTCTGGTTCTGTGGCATGGCACCAAAGATCGACAAGCCGCGCAGCTGGCCTTGCCTGGCTTGAGGTCTTGTTTGTCGACTGTCGCGAGAGCAGCCCTGTGAGCAAAGGTTTCATGAAGAGCGTGTCCACCGCGTGGTGGATATGGGGCGCTTGGCCATGGGGAAACCCTTTCATGTGATGCGCTTGATCCAACCTAGGGGATTGCATTTTCAGGTCAAGGCGATGCAAGTGAGCTTTAGCAAAAGGATATGGCCCATGAAACCCTTTCTGATTTTGCAGCTGCGCCCTGAAGCTGATGCGGCTGACAACGAGTTTGCTGCGATTTGCGCCAAAGGCGGGCTTGCGCCCGAGGCTGTAAAACGGGTGAGACTTGATTGTGAGGATCTGCCCACTGGTTTTGACCTGAGCGATTATGCAGGTGTGATCGTTGGTGGCGGGCCGGGCTGTGTTAGTGACAGCCCAGACGAAAAGAGCGCGATTGAAGCCAAGATCGAGCGTGATGTCTTGGCTTTGATGCCCGAGATCACCACGCGCGACTTTCCCTTTATGGGGTGTTGTTACGGGATCGGTGTTTTGAGCCACCATTTGGCCAAAAACGTAAGCAAAGCGCGGTTTGGTGAGCCTGTCGGCACGGCAGACTGCCGCTTAACAGAGGCTGGGAAAGCCGACCCGCTCTGCCAGGGCTTGGCACCGCAATTTGAGGCGTTTGTGGGCCACAAGGAAGCTTTGCAAAGCCTGCCCGAGGGCTGTGTGCATCTGGTGGAAGCGCCAAGCTGCCCCTTTCAGATGATTCGTTACAAAGAGAATGTTTATGCCACTCAGTTTCACCCTGAGGCCGATGCGGNAGAGTTTGAGGCGCGGATCAGAATATANAAACACAAAGGCTATTTCGCACCCGAAGANGCGGAAAAACTGATCGAGATGTGCCACGCGNCAGACGTGACAGAGCCAGAGCGCATTTTGCGCNCCTTTGTGGAGCGTTACACAGTGTAATCGCGCTGGACAGAATCGGGCGGCGTGCTAGATTTGATCAAATTCCTGCACAGCCCGATGGAGAGCGCGATGAAAGACGATAACTTCCTCAAGGAGAACAACGCACGCCATATGTGGCACCCGATGGGCGCGCCGGGCGATAGCCTTGAGCACCCCCCGACAATTATCAAATCGGCTGACGGGGTGACAATAACCGATCTGGACGGAGCACAAGTTGTCGATGCTGTGGGCGGGCTGTGGTGTGTGAACCTTGGCTATTCCAACAACGTTGTGAAAGACGCGATTGCCAAGCAGCTTTACGAGCTGCCCTATTACTCGGCCTTTGCAGGCACGAGCAACCCGACCGCGATTGAAGCGTCTTACGCTGTGCGCGAGTTCTTCAAGGAAGACGGCATGGGCCGGGTGTTTTTTACTTCGGGGGGGTCTGACTCGGTCGAGACCTGCTTGCGACTTTCGCGGCAGTATCACCGTATCAAGGGAGAGCCGACGCGCACCAAGTTCCTCAGCCTCAAAAAGGGCTATCACGGCACGCACTTTGGGGGTGCCAGTGTGAATGGAAACAACCGCTTCCGCATTGCCTATGAGCCGCTATTGCCGGGCTGTTTTCACCTGCCGAGCCCCTATACGTACCGCAATCCGTTTAACGAAACCGACCCTGCGGTTCTTGCGCAGCTGATTGCACAGGCGATGGAGGATGAGATCAACTTCCAAGGTGCAAATACGATTGCAGCCTTTATCATGGAGCCCATCCAAGGCGCTGGTGGTGTTATCGTGCCGCATGAAACTCTGATGCCGCTGTTGCGCGAGATCTGTACGCGGCACGGAATTCTGATGATTGCTGATGAGGTGATCACAGGTTTCGGGCGCACGGGACACTGGAGCGGTGCGCGGCACTGGGGCGTGAAGCCTGATATGATGTGTACCGCAAAAGGGATTACCTCGGGGTATTTTCCTGTGGGGGCCGCCCTCATGAGCGAGGCGGTTGCGGATGTGTTTGAAAAAGACACCAAAGGCGAGGCGGGCATTTTCCACGGCTATACCTATTCGGCGCATCCTGTTGGCGCGGCAGCCGTGACGGCGACTTTGAGCGAAACACTGCGTCTGGACACAAAGACCAACGCCGCAGCTCGCGGAACACAGCTTTACGAAGGTGCGCTGAAGCTGGCCGAGAAATACGACATTATCGGCGATGTGCGCGGGGGCCATGGCCTTATGACGGGTATCGAGATTGTCTCGGACAAAGCTGCAAAAACACCGATGGATATGCCAACGATGAAGCGTATTCACAAGGCGGCTTATGACGCGGGTGCTATGGTGCGTTTGGGGGCAAACAATATCCTTATGTCGCCGCCCCTGACGATTTCGGAGGTCGAAATTGACAGGGTGCTAAGCGCGCTTGATGTGGGCTTCGGCTCTGTCTGAGGTGTGGCGCCGCGCCTTTGGCGCGACGCTCAGCTGGGGGACTTTGTCCCCCAGACCCCCTAGGATATTTGGGGCAAAAAGAAAGACTAAAGATCTGTGAGGGCTGCACCCGCATAGGCGCCAAACATCAGGGCGCGGCGGGCGCGGCCGAGCGGGAAGCGCTTGGGTGCTTTTTGCATGAGTTCGGGTATTTCCAGGGTGTTGGCGCCAAGGATCTGATCGGCCAGAAGCGCGCCTGTATAGCTGCCCATGGCGACGCCGTTGCCGTGATAGGCAAAGCCGGCATAGGCCCCTGGCATGTTCGGGATTGGCCCTGCGAAAGGTGTGAGACTGGCTGATAGGCAGACCATGCCTGACCAGTAGTGAGGTGTTTCAACTTGGGCCCAAGCGGGGAACATAGCCTCGAAATGGGCGCGGATCTGGCGGCGGTTGCGCATCTCTGATGCGTTTGACGACATGAGACCGCCGCGCATCCCGAAGAGGAAGCGGCGGTTTGGCATAAGGCGGAAGTAGTGCAGGAGCGTTCGGCTGTCATATGCCGCTTGATCAGAGCTCCAGCCCGTTGCGATTTCGGCTTCTGTTAACGTGCGCGTGACGATGACCGAGGACTGTGCGGGCAGATAGCGCGCGGCCATCCATGGAGGAACATCTTCGGATGTGTAGCCATTGGTGGCAATGATGAGCTGATCCGCTTTGAGCGTGCCGTGAGGTGTGGCGAGGGTATACCTTGCTGTGCGCGAGGTTTTTGAAACGGGGCTTTGACCGAAGACTTGAACGCCCGCCTTTTCGGCGGCCTGCAATAGGCCAGCCAGATATTTACGCGGGTTGAGGCCAAAACCTATGGGCGTGGTGAGGGCGCTGTGAAAAGGCCCCACCATACCGAGTGCAGGCAGCTCTGCCTTGCTATGAACTATTGGGGTGACGCCGTAATTTTCTTCGATGGTGCGGGCGTCAGCTTCAAAGGTGATGCTTGCCTTGTGAGCCAGTTGTGTTTCGCCCTGGCTGTGAACCTCGGCTTCTATTTCGTATCGGGACAGCGTCTGTGCGACATGGTGGACAGCGGCGGCTTCGGCATTGCGATAAGTCAGGCGGGCTGGTTTGCCGTGTTGCCGGTCTATCCAGCTATCGCTGGCTTTTGATCCGCCAAGACAGCAAAAGCCGCCATTGCGGCCCGATGCGCCCCAGCCGGGAAAGCCCGCTTCGAGCACCACAACGGATAGGCCTTTTTGTGCAAGGGCCAAGGCCGCGGAGAGCCCTGTGAACCCGGCTCCGACGATGGCCACATCAGCTTGAGTGGCTCCCACAAGAGGGGCCCTTCTCAAGGCTGCATCTGACACTGTTTCGCTCCAGTAGCAGCCCGTAATGCGGGCGTCTGAATAGGCGTGATCTGGAAAGATACGCCGCACTAGTCAGCAGCCCGTTCGGCGGCCCTCTCTTCACGTTTCTGGCGCACAGATGCGCGTTTGGACATGAGTGAGGCTGTGATCACACCGACTGTCACAATGCTGATCATGATCGTGGAGAGCGCGTTGATTTCCGGGGAAACGCCAAGGCGCACGGCTGAGAAGATCTTGATCGGCAGGGTCGTGGCCGAGGGGCCAGCTGTGAAGGACGCAATGACGAGATCATCAAGCGATAGGGTGAAGGCAAGGAGCCAGCCCGAAATCACCGCAGGCGCGATGATTGGCAGTGTGACAAGGCGAAAGGCTTCAAAAGGGGAGCAGCCAAGGTCAAGGGCGGCCTCTTCGAGCGATCGGTCAAAGCTGACCAAGCGGGAGGAGACGACGACCGACACGTAGCACATTGAAAATGTCGTGTGTGCCAGAACGATGGTGAGCACCCCACGGTCAAGGCCGATGCCGATGAAGAGCAAAAGCAGCGACAGTCCGGTGATCACTTCGGGCATAACAAGTGGCGCGTAGATCATGCCCGAAAAGAGCGTGCGCCCTCGGAACCGCCCGCCACGCACGAGCACATAGGCAGCCATTGTGCCCAGAATGGACGCGATTGTGGAGCTGATGACGGCGACTTCAATCGTGACCCAAGCCGCATCAAGGAAGGCCTGGTTTTGGAAGAGCTCACCATACCATTTGGTTGAAAACCCCGCCCAAACGGTTACCAGCTTTGACTCGTTGAAGCTGTATATCACCAGAATAAGCATCGGCAGGTAGAGGAAGAGAAAGCCGATGGTGAGTGAGGTGGCGTTGAACCATGTGAAACGTCTCATTGGCCTTCCGCCTCCCGTTGTTTTTGCTCGTTGCGCTGGAACAGCACAATCGGGATGATCAGGATGATCAGAAGGATGACGGCCACGGCCGAGGCAACGGGCCAGTCGCGGTTGGAGAAGAACTCTTCAAACAGGATCTTGCCGATCATCAGAGTCTGAGACCCGCCAAGCAGCGAGGGAATTACAAATTCGCCCAGTGCCGGAATGAACACAAGGAAGCAGCCAGCGATGATGCCTTGCTTGCTGAGCGGAATGGTCACGAGCCAGAAGGCGGTGAGGCGCGAGCACCCCAAGTCTTCGGCAGCTTCAAGCAGAGAAGCGTCGAGCTTTTCCAAAGCTGCATAAATGGGGAGGATCATGAAGGGCAGGTAGGTGTATACAATTCCGATATAAACGGCTGTGTTTGTGTTCAGAATGATGAGAGGCTCCGAGATGAGGCCTGTCCAGAGAAGGAATTGGTTGAGGAAGCCTTCATTGGAGAGGATACCCATCCACGCATAAACGCGAATGAGAAAGGACGTCCAGAAGGGTAGGATCACCAGCATCATCAGGGTTGGGCGCCACTCGTCGGGTGCTTGCGCCATTGCGTAGGCGATAGGATAGCCGACCAGCAGGGCGAACACGGTTGAGAGCGCAGCGATCTGAAGTGAGCTCAGGTAGGCTTTCCAGTAGAGATCATCTGTCGTGAGGAAGACGAAGTTTTCGAAATCAAGCTCAGTAAAGAAGCTACGCAAGCCTTGCCAGCCTGATGTGATATCAAGCGTTGGGGTATAAGGCGGGATGGCCAGTGCCGTGTCTGACAGGCTGATCTTGAAGACAATGACAAACGGCACAAGAAATAGCACCAAGAGCCAGACATATGGCACTGCGATGAGCGTGAAGCGGCGCATAGCTCAGCCCTCCAGCACGATAGCAGCTGTGTCTGTCCACGACAGCCAGACCGTGTCTTCCCATGTGAAGCTACGGCGCTCAAGCCTTCTTGTGTTGGCTGTCTGGGCCTTGATCATGTGGCCGCCTTCTATCTCGACATGGTAGGTCGACAGGTTGCCTAAATATGCAATGTCGATGATCTTGCCTTTGATCGCGTTGGTTACCTTTGCGGGCTTTTGCGCCGTGATGGCAACCTTCTCGGGGCGGATTGCCAAAGCACATTTGGCACTGTTGCCAAGGTCACTTGTGGTTTCGGCGTGCAGCGGCGGTTTGCCTTCTGCATAGACAATCTTGTAGCCGCCGTCGGTACGCGTGGCATGCCCATGAAGAATGTTCACATCGCCGATAAAGTCGGCAACATAGACCGAGTTCGGCCGTTCGTAGATATCGGCTGGCGTCGCGACCTGAATAATTTGGCCTTCGTCCATAACTGCAACGCGAGAAGCAACTGTCATGGCTTCCTCTTGGTCGTGGGTTACGATGACAAAAGTTGTGCCTGTTTTTTCCTGAATATCCATGAGTTCGAACTGCGTGTCCTGGCGCAGCTTTTTGTCGAGTGCGCCGAGCGGCTCATCAAGCAGCAGGAGCTTGGGCGCTTTGGCGAGCGAGCGGGCAAGGGCTACGCGCTGGCGTTGACCCCCTGAAATCTGGTGGGGTTTGCGCTTGGCAAATTTGGTGAGCCGCGTGAGGCGCAGCATCTCTTCGACGCGGGCGTCGATCTCGGGCTTGGGCTTGCCTTCGCGCTTGAGGCCAAATGCAATGTTTTCGGCAACAGACAGGTGAGGGAAGAGCGCGTAGGACTGGAACATCATATTTACGGCGCGCTTGTTAGGTGGGACGCCAGCCATGTCTTGACCAGCAATCAGAATTTGGCCTTCGGTGGGTGTTTCAAAACCGCCAAGCATCCGCATCATTGTAGTTTTGCCGCAGCCCGACGGGCCAAGCAATGCAAAGAATTCTTTGGCGTAAATGTCTTGCGTGAGATTGTCGATTGCGACGAAATCTCCAAAACGTTTGGTGACATTTTTAAACTGGATCAGTGGCTTTTCGTCTGCGTCAAGCCATGGTGCAAAAACTGTTTGAGCCATTGAGCCCTCCGAGGTGTAAAAAGCCCGCAAACCTGAGTTTGCGGGCTGTTGACCAGACTTAGGTGCCTGATTTGATTTTTGTCCAGAGGCGCGTAACGACACGCTGAACCTTCGCCTCATATGGGCTTGTTGTGAAGAGGTTGTCTAGGGTCGCAGCATCTGGATATATCGCTGTGTCGCCGATCACATCTTCCACAAGAAACTCTTGCGAGGCTTTGTTGCCGTTGGCGTAATAAACATAGTTTGAAGCGTCTGCCATGTTCT
>P_2C_Liq_1_UnCtyDRAFT_1000979_pt1 | contig 11242 bp, 13 predicted proteins | sample Pon2CUnioCityCA_2_FD_10234 | JGI IMG/M metagenome (IMG submission 10234)
AGTATCACAGCCAGTAGCCAAGAGTTAAAGAGTATCATATCACGCAATAAAAACTGGCGAGAAAATCAAGATGGACGCCCAGGAGCAAAAAATAAAGGGAGTCGTTATACGAGCAATAAAACACATTATAGTCCTACAGATCCAGATGCACGCATCAGTGTAAAACCGGGCAAAGCAAGAAAGCTAAATTATAGCAGTCAGTTGAGTGTAGATACCGCCAACCATGTCATTACAGATATAAAAGCCTATCATGCAGATGGCAAAGACAGCCAGTATTTAGAAGATATTGTAGAGCGATTGAAAGGTAGATTATGGAAACAAGGATTTCGATTGGAAAATGTATTAGCAGATACCGGCTACAGTAGTGGAGAAGTGTATGCTTTTTTAGAGAAGAAAGGAATTAAGAGTTATATTCCACCACATGGCACTTACAAAGGCGGTCCAGAAGGATTTGAGTACATAGCATCAGAAGACCATTATATTTGCCCAAATAATGCAATTGTTCCTTTTAAGAAAGTTTTTTTAGACTATCGAACTCGAACAAAAAAGAAGGAGTACCGTATATCGAGTTTAATTTGTAGAGACTGTCCATTGTCAAAAAGTTGTTTAGGGAAAACGGCTAAAGAAAAGAAATTTAGTGTAACGTATTATCGGGAAGAATATGAGCGGAATATATCCAGATTAGCTACCCGAAAAGGAAGAGCAATGAAATCGAAACGTCAAAGTACGGTAGAGCCTGTTTTTGGGACCTTGACCCAATTTATGGGGCTGCGAAAAATTAACACAATTGGCATACAACAAGCCAATAAAGTGATGCATCTCTCTGCGATGGCCTACAACTTGAAAAAGTATTTAAAATTCGTTACAAAAAATGTAAAAAGTAAGGCAGAAGCCTTGGCTTTTCTTTTTTTGAACAAAAAGCTCTATATAAAGACCATATTATTGCTTGTAAGCCACTTTAAATTTAGAAAAATAGTAGTGATAAAAAATTAAAAAGCCCTTAAAAAAGGATTAAAAAAGATGATTATTTGATTTTTTAGAGGGTTGTGCAACGGTTACCGTTGTTTTGCAACGTTTTTATTTGTTTATAAATTCTTTAACGTCCTTCTCAATTTGATCAGAGAACCCAAAATATTCTTTTTGTACTATCCCGTTTTTATCTATCAAAAAATACCTTGGCCAACTGTCAACGCTAAAAATCTTTTTTATTTCATTGTTCCCAACCAAATTTTTAAAAGTCGTTCCTTTCTTTTTTATCAACTTGATGGCATCTTCTTCGTCTTCTGAAACTATACCGATTACATTTAATTGAGATGAGAATTTAATTTTTAGATTTTCCACTTTTGGAAATGAAGCTATACAAGGTCCGCACCAAACTTCCCAAAAATCTATTAAAGTCAATTTATTACTATTAACTTTTACCATTTTACTTTTGTCAAATAAATCAGGTAGTTCTAATGAAGGTAGTTCTTTATTGAGCAATGTACTTTGTTCTGTTTCTTCAGCTTGTATCATTGTAAAGTTTTCAAAACTTTTTTTCAAATTCTTTATTGAATTGGTAACATTTTCATTGATTTTTACATCGCTAAATTTTGAGATTGAAACTGATTTGTTGCCAAGCTGTTTTGATTTTTGAGTAATTTGAATAGGGAAGAAGTCCTGTTTGTGAAGTTCATATACTTTTGTCTTATCGGTCACATTATAAACCGTATCATTCTCAAATTCGAATGAAAGTACATATGAATTTTCTCTTTCTGACAACGATACGTTTTTATAGATTGAGTCAAGTCTAAAAATATTGGGATGAACCATTTGTCCACCAGTACTGCCAATAAACCCAAAATCTCCCGGTTCTACCTCGTAAGTTTTGTCTGTTTTAGAAATTTCGAATCCATTTCCATCGTCGTAGATATATTCGTAATCAACATCGTCTTTTTTGCCATAAAATGAAAAACCAAAAACCTTATCATTTTTATCTTTTTCGATGAGAGCAATTCCGGTATTATTCCAAATAGTTCCACTTTGAAATGTGTCAATTTGTTGTATTTGATATTCCAATGCGTTTATTTTTCTTGAATTCTCGTTAAATCTTTTAATAACGTAACTGGTGTCGATTTTAGTTTCTTCCTTACAACTGCAAAATATAACTAGCGTGAAAAGGATGATAATTCTTTTTTTCATTCGTTTTCAGTTTTTAATAAATGTGGCACAACTTAAGACGATTATAACATCGTTTTGATGATTTATAATCGGCTTTAGCGAAGTTCGGTTTTTTTATTCAGAAAATCAAGGGGAAAAAACCATCTACCTCAATGTTTTCTTTTTAGTTTGTAAAACCCAAGTCGCATTAAAACCAAAATGGAAGTTGCCATCTTTCGCATTAAAATTATTTCGGGTTTGTGTTATAAAAGTATCTTCCACAAAATTTCTAGCATTGGTCATTTGAAATTGAAGCAACAAATCGCCCATTTCCCAATTTACACCTACCATAAATACATTATAGGTTTCAATAGTTTTTAAAGGGTTTGCCACATAAAAATATTCAGAAACGATAGACGCATGATTGCTAATTTTATGGCGCCCTCCAAAAGTAACTGCAAATTGATTGTTTGGATCTTCTGTTAATGTATTTTCTTCTCTATGAATAAATGTAGGTGCAATTTGTAAGGAAATGTCTGTATTTATTTTTCTAGCAATTAAAATTTGACTTGTAAAGGCATATTTATCTGAAGAACTTGTTGTTTGTTGGTAAATATTGCCATTGGTGTTTTCTACTTTTCGATGAGATAGGGCTTGTACTAAAGTTATACTAAAAGGCATTTTTTTAGAATTTCTACGTTGTTTAAGAAGTTTATATTTTAAAAATCCGTCTGTAATTTTATCGTGATTGGTATANCCTAAGCCCACAGTAAAATTATCAGAAAAGGCATAATCTAAGCCATAACGTGTGCTTACCACATCAGCTAAAAAACGTTGTCCTTCAAAATTTGGGATGTTCCAATATCGGTTGTACAAAGAAAATTCTAAAGCACCTTTTTTACGTGTTTCTATGGCATGCCCTAAACCAATTCGTGTGGTTTTAAATGTTGCAATTTCGTAAACGGGTTTATCAGGAAACTCGTCGTTCAATTTATCTAATAAGCTTTGTGCATTTGCTTTAAAACCCATCATTATAAAAAGTAACACAAAAAATTGAGCAATGTTTTTATTCTTCATAAGGCTGGTATTGAAATAAAAATTGAATAGAAATGGTTTTGGCAATATTACTTGCTAAAATTGGCGGAATTTTAATCTCAAAATCTTTTACTGAAATATCAAATTCTCCTGATAATATATAATTTCCATTGCTGTTTGCAATAGAAGCTTTAATGTCTAGTTCTTTTGTAATGCCGTGAATGGTTAATTGACCTCTAATTATTTTAGTTTGCTGTTCTTTTGATTTTGCATCAAAATCAATGATTTTACCTTCAAAATTAGCTTTCGGATACAAATCAGACTCAATATAACTTTCATTAAAATGCTCGTACATTAAATCTTTCTTAAATACGAAAGCACGCATTAACATACTAATGGCAATTTCTTCTTTTTCGATGTCTAAAATACTTAATACTTGGTTATTTTTAGCTTCAATATTCTCTACAGAAGTATAAGAAAAAAAGGAGATTTGTCCTTGCCTTGCAATAAATTGATTTTGCTTACTGTCTGCATCAGCAAAAGAAAAAATCAACAGAAATAATGGTAATAGTTTATTCATTTGTTGGTAGATCGATTGAACAGTTGAGTAAAATAACATCCTTTAAAAAACCTTTGCAAATTCCCTTCACTTTAATTTTTTGATGTTTTTTTAGTTGATAAATTGTTTCTTTTTGATTTGGGTTGATATCGCAAATTACTCCAAAAGTTTCAGAAGTACTATTTAAAATAATGGTAGTTCTATTATTTAGAAAAGTAATTTCTTTTATAGTGCCAGTAACTTCAATAATTTTTCCAGCATAGAGCGCATTCGATTTGGTTTCATCATTGGTATAAGTTGCTACCAAATCGTTAGCGGTTAATGTTAACTCAGCTGATATGCTTTCTAATTTTTTTTCTGATGACGAAAATAAAGGAAGCATATAAGTATAGGTAGTTATCGAGACGATTAAAAGAACTATAATTAAAAAAAACTTGTTTTTAGTTTTCATACATCCAAAGAAAATAAAAAGTATTGTGTTGAGAAAAGAAAAGTGCGCGAAAAGGAAAAAAATAACTTAAAGAGGAGCGTTTCCTTATCAAAAAGAAAAGAATAGTAGTATATTTCGACTTTCTATTTTAGTATGAAAAAAGACAAACTTTATTTTTTAACGTTTTTATCTATCGCAGCTATTTTTATGTTGGTGGCTTTAATAGCTTCGCAATATTTTATAAAAGTGAGTGCCAATCAATTGATAGAGGTACAAGTAGAATCGAGCAAAAGAGAGGCAAATGAAATTGCAAGATTGATTGATTTTCAATTATCAGCCGGAATTGAAAAGGAAATCATTGTCAATAATATTCAAGAAATTATTGAAAGTTCTACTGCAGATAGTTGGTTTATAAGTGTGTTTAATTGGGGTGGAAAGGAAGTTGCAAATCCTGATAAAACACAAGTTGGTCAATTGGTAAATTCAAATCAAACCTTATTAGAATCGTTAAAAGAAAAAAATAATTCAGATGATTTATATGANGTTTTAACTGATAATAGGAGCGAGGTAATATCAGAAATTATACACATATCACCAGTAAAAAAATCAGATTTAATAGTTGCTGCGAATGTAAACATCAACAGTATTAAAAGCCAAATGAGTACTTTAAAAACCAATTTTTATCTCATCTTTTTAATTATGGGTATTTTGGTTATCGGGCTTTCTTTTGTTGCGGTTCGAATTCTTGGTAGCGCTTATGAAAAACAATTAGAGTTAAGAAATTCTAAATTAACATCAGAAGTGGTAAACTTATCAAAACTGAATACAGATTTAGTTTCTTATAAAGAAAAAGTGGCGAATGAACCTAGTGAAATTGCCACAGAAGAACCCTCAGAAAGAGAAAATGATAAGGAAAAAGAACGTATGCTAACCTATGTTAGAAACGAGTTAGTACCTGTGGCTATTAAAGACATTGCTTATGTGTATACAGAAAATACAATTACCTATGTAATTTGTTTTGATGGTAAAAGATCTACAACCAATATGAGTTTAGATGATATGTATGCCCATTTAAATGCTACTTTATTTTTTAGAGCAAATAGACAATTTATTATTAGTATTAGAGCAATTGATAAGATTATTAAATATGGAAATAGTCAGCTCAAAATCTTATTACAATCTAAAACATCNGAAGAAATTATTATCAGTAAAAATAANGCAGCCGAGTTTAANCAATGGTTAAATATGTAATAGTTTTTTATGATTTTATGAAATAGCATATTCATCTTAAGGTATTTTTTTCCTTTTTAACTCTTTTTATTCCCCTTTCACACAATTCGATAGTTTGTAAATTCTTTTATTTTAGTTACTTTGGGGTACAATTCAAAACCCAATTCAAATGATTCGCATCCTTAAATTTAGAAATGCATTTTTCCTCTTATTTTTAACAGTTTCGCTCTCTGCGTGTTTAACAAATGTAGATGAACTAGAAGAAATAGATCCTGGCACTCCAGATCCTTGCGCAGATATTACGTTTTCGATAAACGTAAAACCAATTATAGACAATAATTGTGTGGGTTGTCATAGCACTGGTGGTGGGCAATCGCCAAATTTAGAAACGTATAATGGGGTAAGTGCTAATGCAGCAAGAGTAAAGTCTGAAGTGGTAAGTAAAGAAATGCCGATTGGAGGTTCTTTAACAAACGAAGAAATTCAAGCCATTAGTTGTTGGGTAGATTCTGGCGCGTTAAATAATTAAAATCAAAATAATGAACAGAAAAAAAGTAGTTATTACCGTTTTAATTTTAGGAATGCTAGGTGCTTTTCTTGCCTATACAATGTACAATAAACCACATGTAGATGTTGCAGAAACAACCGCAGATATTAGTATTACTGCAAATACTCTTTTAAATGAATTTTCTACGGATGAAACTACTGCAAACGTAAAATATTTAGATAAAATTGTAGCCGTAAAAGGTGATATATCAGCTATTAAAATAGAGAAAGCAAAGGGAATCATCACCTTAAAAACGAATGATGATTTTGGCAGTATATTATGTCATTTATCTGAAGCATCTACCCAAAAAATAAGTGATTTAAAAGAAGGGCAAACCATAACTGTTAAAGGCATTTGTACAGGGTTTTTAATGGATGTTGTTTTAGTGAAATCAGAAATTATAAATTAAATTTTAAAAGAATCAATCAATTATGAAATCAATCCTAACACTATTATGTTGCTTTTTCTGTGTTGCTATAAGCCATAGCCAAGATAGATATTTAACAAAAAGTGGTGCAATCAATTTTTACTCAAAAGCACCAGTGGAAGATATTACAGCAGACAATAATCAAGTATTAAGTATTGTAGATGCAGCTAATGGAAAAATGGCAATTTCAATTTTAATGAAGTCCTTTTTATTTGAAAAAGCCTTAATGCAAGAACATTTTAACGAAAATTATGTGGAGTCAGACAAGTATCCAAAAGCTACTTTTAAAGGTGATATTTTAAATTTTGATGATATTAGCGAAACCAAAACTAAAAAGCAAGTAAAAGGCATCTTAACCATTCACGGAGTTTCTAATGAAATTACCATTGATGCAAATTTTACCAAAACAGATGAAGCTATTTTAGTTGATGGTAATTTTATAATTGAAATAGATCAATACAACATTAAAATTCCGGCGGTTGTTGCAAAAAATATCGCAAAAAAAATAAAAGTAAGTTTCGATTTTAACCACAAACCATACAAGAAATAATACCCAACACAATGAAAAAATTACGACTAGCTATTTTTCTATTTACAATAAGTACGGCTATTTATAGTCAAGATGATTTGTTAGATATTTTAGAGGATGAAACTCCAGAAACCACCTCCGAAAATATTGTGACCTCAACTTTTAAAGGAACGCGAATTTTAAACGGACATTCTGTAGAAAATAGAAAAGACAAAGAATTAGAATTTATTATATCGCACAGATTTGGTGCAATTAATTTGGGCTTTGATGAGTTATTTGGCTTAGATCAATCTAACATTCGTATGGCGTTAGAATATGGCTTAACAGATAATTTAACTATCGGTTTAGGAAGAAGTAGTTTCGAAAAAACATTCGATTCTTTTCTTAAATACAGCTTATTTAAACAAAAGAAAGGAGCAAATTCTTTTCCTGTAGCAGTTTCACTTTTTGGAAGTATTGCAGCAAAAACTCAAGATGAAGCGTTTCCTGTACTCGAAAGATCATTCTCTGAAAATTTATCTTATGTGGGTCAGGTTTTAATTGCAAGAAAATTTAGTCAGTCTTTATCTTTACAGATAACTCCAACTTATATTCATAGAAATACAGTAAGAGATATTGCAGATCCTCACGATATTTTTGCGTTAGGTTTTGGAGGAAGAGTAAAATTAAGTAATCGTGTTTCGTTAAATAGCGAATATTATTGGGCTTTTGATCAATCTGAATCTATAAACGCCAGAAACTCATTGGCTTTTGGTGTAGATATAGAAACAGGAGGTCACGTTTTTCAGTTGATTTTATCAAACGCAATTACAATGATTGAAAAAAGTTTTATTGCCGAAAACACCGGTGATTTCTTTGGAGGAGACATTCACTTCGGATTTAACATTTCCAGAACTTTTTAAAAACTAAAATTCTAATATTTTTATAACGCTTACTGAGTTTAAATCAGTTTTATAAGCATTTATAACAATCGTTCATTTATGGATGGTTAGAGTGCTTGCGTTGTAAAATCAACCAAAAAAATAGATATGTTTCAGCGAAATTACAGAGTAAAAGGCGAAGATGTAAATGATTTTATGGTGATGCAAAATGCAGCATACCTAAGTTATTCTTCAAAAATATTAGAGACGTTTTTGTATGTAAAAGGGTTTTCAAAACTTAAAATGAATACGTTACAAGTGGGTTTACAAAAAAGTAATGATCAAATTGTACAGCATAAACGATTGTTATTTACAGAAGATTTTTCTATGGATTTAGAATTTAAAAGCATCGCTTTTTCCAACCATAAAATGATGATTTCTATTCATTTTTATAATTCAAAAAAAGAGTTGTGTACTACAATTCATCGAGAATTATTTTGGTTCGATTATACTTCTTGGCAAGCAGTTGCTCCACCAAAAACAATTGTACACTATTTTGTTAGAGAAAATGAATTTGGAAAAGTGGGGTAGAAAGGTTTTGGTTTTAAAAACAATTATAAAATTCTATTTTACAACATCAATATCAACCTTATACAAATTTTCAAAAATATCAAAAATGGCTTGAGCCTCTTTTTTTCTGATAGCAATGGTGTATTCACAAGTCAACTCTAATTTTTGATGTATAATATGGATGTTTTTCTCTTTAATGATGCGCATAACTTTATTCATCATATCATAATTAAAACTGAGTTTGTAAAAAATATCTATGGTTTTTTCTACAATCTCTGAAACTTCTAAAGTCAATAAAGCAGAATTTTTATAAGCATTTATTAAACCACCAACACCTAGTTTTGTGCCGCCAAAATAACGCACAGATACTACCAAAATATTGGTAACTTCAAAAGACTGAATTTGTCCATAGATAGGCATTCCTGCAGAATTACTAGGTTCGCCATCATCATTGGCTCTGTATTTGATGTCTTCAATGCCTATTTGATACGCATAACAAAAATGGCGAGCTGAATGATGTTTCTTTTTGAGTTCATCTAGACAGTTTTTTACATCATCTTCACTTAAAACAGGATAAGCGTAACCAAAAAACTTACTATTCCTATCTTTAAATAAGGTTTCTTCTGATGGATGTAGTATGGTTTTGTAGCTGTCTTTTTCCATTAAGCTAAAGCTACAATTACAATTCCTAAAATGGCCAATGCCACACCAATTTTATTTTTAATACTAAATTGTTCTTTAAAAANTAAAATNCCTACAAGGGTAGATACGATAACAATACCCACATTATTAATGGTAAACAAGGTAGAACTTTCAAAACCTTCCGTTTGCAGCGCTTTGATTAAAAAAATGATGGAGAAATAATTAGGAACTCCTAAAACAATACCCGCAATTATATTTTTAACTCCAAAGGCTTCTCTTTTGTTAATTGCCTTAATTATTAAAATAACAGCTGCAATTAAGGCTGCAATGCCAAATAAACTGCCAGAAAAGATGGCAACATCTTCTTTGGCTACATGCGTAACTTCTACATATTTTAAAGTAGTATCTATAGCGCCAGAACCTAAAAACAACAAAATTGGCAATATTAAACCGGCTTCTTTTGCAGCTGCTTTATCTTCTTTTACAGAAGCCAAATACACTGCAAATAAGGCAATAATAATTCCGATTATTTTTAAAAAGGTTACAGATTCATGATACAAAAAAACACCAAAAAATACCGGAATTACAACCGACATTTTTCCTGCAACAGAGGCAACAGAAACGCCATTTTTTTGAGCAGTCATGGCCATCACAAAAAACACTGATACAAACAATGCCCCTAAACACAGTGCACCTAAAAACCAGGGTTGCTTCGGGATTTCTAAAACAGAAAAATCACGTTCTGCAAAGCCAAATCCCATTATAAAGGCAACAATATAGTTGATAAATATGGCTTTTAAAACATCAACTTTATAGATGCCAAAATATTTAAAAATAACAAATAATCCTGTAGATATAAGGATACTGAAGAATAAGTAAATCAATCGAGATCTGTTTTTAAGAATAACTCAGTTACATCATCTTGATTCGGAATCAAATTCCAAGTTTGTATACCTAATGTTGCTGCAGCATCAGTGTTTTCTTGTAAATCATCTACAAATAAAGTTTCGCTTGCAATTAAATTGTTTTCGTTTAAAACAAATTCATAAATATTGAGGTCTGGTTTTCTAAAATTGATTTCGTGTGATAAATAAAACTGCTCAAAACAGTTTTTAAAATCATTATAGAAATTTTCACCTAAAGAATTTTGAACCCATTTTATGTGCAAATCATTGGTGTTGCTCAATAAAAACAATCTGTATTTTTTACTTGCAGCTAATTTCTTTAAAAAGTCTAGACGCTCTCTTGGAAAATCTAACATGACCGCATTCCAGGCAGTAACTAATTTGTCATTAGGAATTCTAAATTTTTCATGAAAAAATTGGATAAATGCATTGGTCGTCATGAACCCTTTTTCATAGTTCTGATAAACCGTTATCATTTCTTCAGTAATTTTTGTAACTCCTAAATCAGCCATGGCCTTGTAAGTTCCTTGTTTATCTAAATTGATAAAAATATCTCCGAAATCGAAGATGATGTTTTTAATCATTGGTGTAAATTTTTAAAATGTCGTTTTTAATTCTTTCTTCGGATGTTATTTTTGGGGTAAAAATAGGCGCTTTAATTCCGTTTCCAAAAGTGTTTTCTCCAGAAAAAACGAAAGCTTCGTCCCATAAATTGGCATCAATAAAAGTTTGTAAAGTTTGTGTGCCACCTTCTATAATTACAGATTGTAGTTTGTGTTTTTGTAAAACATCACAAATCTGTTGGGCAATATTATTTTCAAAATCAATGAATTCAAACATTAGATTTTGTCTTTCATCATTGGTCTTTTGTCTTTTATCTGTGATAATAATGGTTTTTATACTTCCATCATAAATATTTGAATTTCTAGGAATTCGTAAATTTCGATCTAAAACAATTCGTATGGGGTGATTACCGGTCCAACTTCTTACATTTAATTTGGGGTTATCAGCAATAACAGTATTTGTGCCAACTAAAATAGCGTGTTCTTTTGCTCTTAATTTATGTACTAATTGTTGCGAATATTTGTTGGATATCCAAATGGGATGATTGTCATAGCGAAGCAGATTTTTCTGATGAACTAATCTTTTCTTTGATTCTTGAGTGCTTTGAAAATTTTCATTAGAGCCTGAATTTAGTTCGGGATAAATAAACCCATCTTTTGTTTCAGCCCATTTTAAAATGATGTATGGTCTTTTTTTATTTTGATTGGTAAAAAAACGCTTGTGATGTTCTTTACATTCCGCTTCTAAAACACCTACAGTTACATGAATTCCTGCGTTTTGTAAACGTTCAATTCCTTTGCCAGCC
>P_2C_Liq_1_UnCtyDRAFT_1000980_pt1 | contig 11236 bp, 12 predicted proteins | sample Pon2CUnioCityCA_2_FD_10234 | JGI IMG/M metagenome (IMG submission 10234)
CCCTGAAAAGGGAGCTTGACTGAGACTTAAAGAGAGTGAACTCCCAAACATGGCAGTCACCGATGGCGAACGATCCACGTTGCCCGATAGTACAGTATTGATAATTTGAATGTCATGCTTGTACCCTTTTGGGAACAACGGACGAATCGGCCGGTCAATCAGCCGCGCACTNAGCGTTTCNGTNTCACTGGGGCGCCCCTCACGCTTGAAAAATCCTCCCGGAATTTTTCCAGCCGCGTATTGCTTTTCTGTGTAAATAATCATCAGCGGAAAGAAATCCAAATGGCTTTCCGATTTCGAAACTTGGCTAACACTCAACACAGCGGTATCATCATAACGAATCAACGCTGCGGCGCTGGCTTGCTTGGCCAGTTCACCAAATTCGACACTGAGACTTTTACCATCTAAGTCCATGGTAAAGACTCTCTTATTTGACATATAGTCTCCTCTTTTTTATCTATTTTTCAATTATTAATTGTAGCATATGGCTCGCTTAAAGTATAGAACGCTCAGGCAAACAAAAAGCATGCTCTGCATGCTATTTGCGAAGCCCTCGGTAGCCGCCATAAATGGGCCGGATATCATGAATCGTAATGACGACACCGGGGGCAATGGTTTTTAGCGCCGCAATGGTCGGCGTGATTTTTTTACGATGGATGTATAAGTTTAAGATGTTGCGCACGCCATCACGGCCTTCACCGGACGTTACGGTTACAGCGTAGCCTTGCTCGCGCATGGCGGTTGCCGTCGCTTTTCCTTGAGAATCTGGGACAATGGCCGTTAAATGAATGGTGCCTAAAGCGAGTTTTTCTTCCAAAATTGATCCGACATAGTTCCCGGCCGCAAAGGCAGCTGCGTAGATGACAATCTTGATGGGGTCATCCATTAATCCATCAAGTACTAAGGTGACCACAATGACCCAAAGCATTACTTCAAAAAAAGCGAGAATCGCCCCTTTTGCGCGTTCACCTTTAGTCACTAATACAATGCGCATCGTGGAAATGGTCACTTCGACAAATTTCAATCCAAAAATAATGACGTACATCGCTGCACCCGGAATTTGGCTTAAATCAATCATCTACTTTTCACTTTCGGGGGTGGCGTCTTTGACTGCGCTTTTTTTACATGATAATAATCNACCGCAGAACGAATNGTCCCGGTGATGGGAATCGCCAAAATAATGCCGATGACTCCGAGTAAGTAGCCAAAGAACAAGAGCGAAGAAAGCACTAAAAGTGGGTGCATTTTAGTTTCTCGGCCCATGATGAACGGTTGCAGTAAATTGTTTTGGATGAAATTGACAACAAAGACGATGACCAAGACAGCAAGCGGCGCGAAATCACCGAACGCAATTGATTCATCAGTCAACGTATAAAGCATCGGTAACAAAGTCCCAATGACCGGTCCAATGTAGGGAATGATGTCTAAGACGCCGAGTAAAAACCCAAATAAAATACTGCGCGTGCCAAATCCTAAAATGAAAAAGATGCCTATGAAGACCACAGTCATGATGGCGATGCTGGTAAAACGGCCATTGAAATATTGTTTGATGACCGTATCCGCGCGAGTCGTGAGTTGATCGGCATCTTCTTCGAACGCTTGGGGCAATACTTTAATAATGGCCGCCCGGATTTTCCCGCCATCACGCATCAAGAAAAATAAAAATACCGGCGTTAAGACAATCGCAATTAAAGCGTTTGTCGCACTTTGAAAAGCGCCAAAAATATCGACCGTAATATTCGAGACAGACTCAAAATCCAAATACGGAAGGATGAAATCGTACGCATCCGAAAGTCCAGGATTATCACGAATTAACGATTGCAAGGCCGATAAAATTAATGGCCAATCGGTCTCAATAAACGAAATCGCTTGAAAGTAAATCGTGTCGCCAGCGGTAATTAAGAAGACGGCAACAACGAGTAATAAGGTCACGACAATGAGTAAACTTCTCACTGTTTTATGGGCGATTTTAAGCTTCATTAAAAAGTGATTGAGTGGAGCGACTAAGTAAAGAATAAATAACGCGATGGCAAAGGGTGTAAAAATGGCGAAGAACGCCCCAAAAAATCGACTAAATAAACGAGGGAATACACGGTTTATCATAAAAATAGTCGCTAGAGCTAAAAGACTTAGTAACGCGGTTTTTATCCAGATAGTTTGCCATTTTTTGAAGGTCATAAAGACTCCTTGATAAGAAAAAAGAAACCTCAGATGAAGTTTCTTTTAACGTCTTAATCCGAGGCGTTTAATCAGTTCTTGGTAACGCGCTTCGTCTGTTTTCATTAAGTAATTAAGTAAGTTGCGGCGATGACCAACTTTTTTTAAGAGACCACGGCGCGAATGAAAATCATGGGCATGATCGGCTAAGTGGGCATTGAGTTCAATAATCTCTTGCGTCAGTAACGCAACTTGAACTTCTGTGGATCCACTGTCATTTTCTTTGCGACCATATGCTTTCACGATTTCAGCGCGTTGTTCTTTGCTGAGTGCCATAAAAGTTCCTCCTTATATGTAAATGTCTAACCGAAAGCCACGTAATCTCTTAGAGGTGGGAATAACCTAGCCAACGGCGCAAACCTAATTATAGCATAAATTCATGCGAGGGCAAGGACAGATTCAAGGGATTTAAGACCTTTTTTGAGGCTTCTGCATCTGCATCAATTTGCCGGATTAAATCTTTGACGCTGTCAAATTTTTGCTCATCTCGCAGCCAGGCCACAAAATACGTCGTAATCGTGGACCCATAAATCATCTGGTCAAAGTCAAAGACGTAACTTTCCACGCTTAATGGATGACTCGCATTGAGCGTTGGATTATGACCGACGCTTGTCATCGAGTGATGCAACGTGTCGGCAATGCGAGTAATGCTTGCGTAGACCCCACGTTTCGGTGTGACGACATTCGAAAGCTCAATGTTGGCCGTTGGATAGCCGATTAAACGGCCTTTCTTTTCACCGTGAATGACTTCGCCCCGAATCGAAAAATAGCGACCTAAGTGATGATGGACTTGCTGCATCTTGCCAGCTTGAATCAATTCCCGGATCAACGTGGAACCAATCTTTTGATCCACCCAGCGAATTTCATCCATGATATGGACGTTAAAATCAGCGTTTTCTTTGAGTAGTTCAGTCGTCCCTTTACCGCCATGGCCAAACCGAAAATCAAATCCACAGACCAGCGTATGCACGCCTGCCAAATAATCTTTGATAAAGGTTTCAGCGGGTATTTCAGATAACGGCTTATCAAACGGCAAGACAAATACGTGAGCAATGCCATAGCCTTTTAACAGGGCAATTTTTTTATCAAGCGGTGTAATGTAGCGAAAGTCCATGTCGAATATGACACTTTTGGGATGCCGATCAAACGTAATAACAACCGGCGTTTTGTTTTCGGCTTTGGCCAGTTCAATCGTTCGTTTGAGTAATGCTTGATGGGCGGTGTGGACACCGTCAAAAAATCCAATCGAAGCAATCATGGAATCATCCAGACTATGCGGTTTGAGTATTTCTTCCATCTTAGTCTCCTTTGAACATTCGTAACGGGCGGTACACAGCGTCTTCCCAGACGTAAATGCCATATAAATTTCCTGCGTCATCAACAACCTTTAAAAAGGGCGTTTGATATCCGATATGCAGGGGCCGACCATTGGTGATGTCTGATGCATTACAGTCTTCGTAGCGTGCCTGATAAAAGTCTGGTAAGGCCTCACTCAAACGTATTAAAGAGGCTTCTGTGACGTCATTTAATGGCACACTGTCTGACTTAGTAAAACGGCCCACCGCTAATCGGTCAATCATCGTAGTATGCGCCACAGTTCCATAAAACGTGGCCACATCTAAGGCAAGTTTTCGGACGTACAACCCCGAACTCGCAGTCACTGAAAACGTCGCATTAAGCGTGTCATCAACAGCGCTAAAAGGGCTCAATTGTGTCAATGAGTCAATCGTGATCAGGCGCGCTTTGACCTCTGGGATGGGTTCATTGTTACGGGCGTATTCATAGAGCTTTTTCCCCTGCACTTTAACGGCGGAATAGGCGGGCGGTACTTGCTCATACGTCCCTTGGAAAGCGGCTAAATCAAGCCACTCTTGCGTAATGAGTGGACCTGTTTTAATAATCTTGCCCGTGTGATCAAGCGTATCAGTCTCTTGGCCAATGGCCATCTCAAATTCGTACGTCTTTTGAGCGCCTTGTAAGTGATGCAGCAGTTTCGTTCCTGCGTTTACGCCAACAAGTAACACCCCAGACGCTTCCACGTCCAATGTCCCGGCGTGTCCGACTCGGCGTGTGTCAAAAATCCGACGAATGGCATTGACCACGTCGTGCGAGCTCATTCCGATTGGTTTATTGATATTTAATAGGCCATGAGTTATCTTCATCATGGCTTATTATAAATGAAAATCCGATAAGTTTTCGAAAAAAAACACCGCCGAAGCGGTGTTTTATGCGGCTTTGACCCAGTCAAGAAATTGTTGTTTCGGCATGAAGCCAGCTTTGCGGTCCGCTTCTTCGCCGTTTTTCATCACTAAAAGGGTTGGAATGGCGCGCACCCCGTGTTTTTGAGCGACGGCCATATTTTCATCGACATTCAGTTTGACGATGGTAATATCTTCGTGTTCGTTCGCAATTTCTTCAAGAACAGGAGCAATCATTTTGCAAGGGCCACACCAATCGGCATAAAAATCCACGATAATGGTCCCCTCAGCAGTATCTTGGTCAAACGATGCTTCACTGGAATACACAATGGGCATAAAAATCCTCCTAAGTTAACTAATCAAATTATAGCGCACTTCCTTCGTCTCACAAGCAAAACGCTACTTAAAAGTAGACCACGGTGACTCCGGCTCCGCCTTCGTTACCTTGACCGGCTCTAAAAGACTCTATGAAGGGACTTTCTTGCAACACCGCTTGCACCATATCACGGATGGCAAAGGTGCCATACCCATGAATTATTCGGACAAACGGCATTCTTGCTAAGGCACAATCATCTAAGTATTTATCAAGCTCGATTTTTGCTTCATCGACGCGTTTTCCGCGTAAATCGAGTTCGGGGGCGACTTTTTTCTTAGGCACCGTGGCCTTCTTCTCCCGTTTCGGGGTCTTTGGCTGAGCCCGTTCGACGTAATAAAAGTCGGATTGTTTGACCGTCGATTCCACCGACCCCATTTCCACAAGCCACTGGGTTTGCCCAAGTTTCTTTTTCAAGGTTCCTTGCCGATTAAATTTTTCGATGTGTACCCGGTCACCCACGGTAAACGTATGATCTGGGCGAGAGGCTTTGGCTTGGGGGTTGCCTTTGGGGTAAAGCGCATCTTTGGCCTGGTTGATTTCGTGCTGCTTAAGGGCGCTTGATTGCAGTTTTGAAAGCGCCTCATCAAAGGCTTTTTGGGACGCTTCAAGATCCCGTTGATACATCCGCTCGTAGCGATCTTTGAGCTGTTGCTTTTCAGTCTCTAAGGCCTCAAGGCGGGTAGATAACTCCACGTTTTTTTGCGAGAGTGTCGCCTCTAAATCACTGACGTCGGAATTCTTTTTTTCTAAATCACTGCGTTTTTGTTCCAAGGTTTGGATTAAATCGCTGACTGGATTTTGAGCATTTTCGTAATACACGGTGGCTTGTTTGAGGATTGACTCAGGAAATCCTAAGCGCTCAGCGATGAGCAAGGCATGCGATTCACCGGGGGTATCTAAATATAAGTGATAGGTCGGTTGTAACGTGGACTTATCAAACGCCACACTCGCGTTAATGGCGGCCGGTTGGTCATACGCATACGCTTTGAGTTCTGGATAATGCGTCGTTACAAATATGTCATGCTGGTCAGGACCCAACGCATCGAGTAGACTACGCGCAAAAGCGGCCCCTGCTTTGGGATCGGTGCCCCCACCAATTTCGTCCAGTAGAATGAGCGCCCTGGGGCGGGCACTTTCCATGATGGATTGAATGTGGGTTAAGTGCGAGGAGAACGTTGATAAAGATTGTTCAATGCTTTGTTCATCTCCAATGTCCGCATAAATGCCGGTATAAAATGGTAAGGATGACCCTTTTTTAACAGGGATTAACAATCCGGCTTGAGCCATCAGTGCAAGTAAACCCACCGTTTTTAATACCACAGTTTTACCACCGGTATTCGAGCCAGAAATAATCACGGTATGCGTAGTTTCATCTAACACAATATCGTTTGCAACCACTTGGGTCTGGTCAATCAACGGATGTCTTGCATCGTATAAATTCAACGTGTCAGTAAAAGTCACGGGGGCCATATCAAACTCAGTCGCATAATGAGCTTTAGCAAAAATGGCATCCAGCGATCCCAAGGTCTGATGATTTGTACTCAGGGCGTCATATTCGGCGTGCGCATCCGTACTAATGGCGGTTAAGATCGCTTCAATTTCAGCGGTGATGGTTGCTTCAACACGGCGCTTTTGAGCGCTCAATTCTCCGATGGCATGCGGTTCCATGTAGATGGTTTCACCACTTGCTGAATAATCAACGACACTGCCTTTAAACCGGTTTTTATACGTTTGTTTAACCGGCACCACATAGCGGCCATGGCGCTCGGTATAAAACGATTCTGATAAATAGCTCGATGATTGATCAACGACGCTTTTGAGCTTTTGCATGAGGCGGTTATCGATAACCCGATTTTCGTTTTTCGCTTTTTTAAGTCCACTGGATGCGGTTTCTCTGAGTCCTTCATCATCGACAATTCCGTCGATTTTTTGGGCCAATGATTTTAACGTATTCAAGGCCTCCATATAGGTCGTTAAGGCGTGATCCTTTGGTAATTCAACGGGGGCTTTAAGTCTGTTAATGACCCGTGTTAACTGCTTAAAAAAGCGTCTTAAAACTTGTAAGTCTTGGACACTTAATGTCCGGGCAATTTTAATGTCTTTGAGTTGTGATTCAATGTCAAAAAAATCACCAAATGATGGGTCTTTGGCGACTTCGATGTATGTTTTAGCCGTCGTGATTTCAGCCATTTTGTGGATGGCATCTTGCGGCGTCTTTAATGGGGTGAGTGTACGAATGTGTGTTTGACCCAACGTGGTTTTAGCGTGCGTTAAAATCGCTGAAATGACGGTGGGATATTCCAGTGCTTTTAGGTCCATACGGCCCCCTTAACATGTTTTATTTTAGCACTATTCATGGTAAAATAGGGAGAAAGGGTGTGAAAAAAATGAACTACGTCTTAGAGCTTACTTTGGAACAAATTGAAGCCTTGATTACTTATTATGAACCCCTCGCCGAAACAGTGTTCGTAGAAAACACCATGGCAGCCTTTGAAGGCAATCATGTCAATATATCCATCTACCCTTCAAAAAAAGTGATGTTTCAAGGAAAGAAAGCGAAACAACACTACGACTCGTGGGTTGAACAATTTGATTTAGCCGACACGAGTGAAAAAACTGAAGAAAAGAAACCGGATAAACCGAATAAAGATACCTTCTATGAACCATCCATCGGCTCTGATGAATCAGGATCAGGTGATTACTTCGGTCCGTTGTGTGTCGCCAGTGTCTATGTCTCTGCCAATGACAAAGAATTCTTAGCCAAATTTCCCATCAAAGATTCCAAACAAATGGAAGATTCAACCATCATCCAAACGGTCCCCGAGATTATTAAACGGATTCCCTATAGTTTAATGGTGTTGAAAAATGGCCAATACAATCAAATGATTGAAAAAGGCTATAACCTCAATGCCCTGAAAGCATACCTCCACGCGGAATCACACAGGAAAATCAGTGATAAGGTCGGGAAAAAAGGTCCCATAGTTGTCGATCAATTTGTTCAACCAACCAAGTATTATGACTATTTGAAAGACATTGAAGATATTCCCCAAGTCCAAACCTTCATGCCGAAAGCTGAAGACCATTACATTTCAGTGGCACTCGCGTCGATGATTGCCCGCTATGCATTTTTAAATCATCTCACAAAGCTCTCAAAATCACTGAAGCTTAAACTTCAAAAAGGCGCCTCCCCCATGGTCGATGAGCAAGCAGCTCACATTATCAAGTCCCATGGTGAACGTCAGTTACGGGAAGTGGCCAAAGTACATTTTGCCAATACACTCAAAGCAAAGGCCTTAATTAAATAAGGCCCTTTTTTTTAGGAGGCACACATGCCATTGATCCATGGACTCATCGTATTTGCATTATTCATCATTATCGATCTCATCTGGCTCGGATTTGTCGGCAAAGGGTTGTACCAAAAATACATCGGACATTTACTTAAAAAAGATGTGAACTGGCCGGCTGCTCTCATCTTTTACGCACTCTTTGTGATTGGACTGACGTTCTTTGCGGTCACCCCAGCAATCGAGAGCGGTGCCTTTAGTGAGGCGGTATTCTTGGGCGGCTTCTTCGGTCTCTTAATGTATGCCACGTATGATCTCACAAACTTGGCGACACTCGAAGGGTGGTCCGTAGAAATAACGGTCATTGACATGATCTGGGGGACCTTTTTAGGCGCCACAGTGAGTGGGCTTTCACTGCTAATCATTCAAGCGGTGGGCGCCTAACATGGACGGGCTTCTATATCTATGGGGGGCTTTAACGCTCGTCGCCTTTTTTACCCTCGTCTACGTCATTGCACTCGTTCGCAATGATTATTCGACCGTCGATGTCTTTTGGGGCATGGCCCAAGTGGCCCTGAGCTTCGTGCTTTTTCTCATTGTCCGGCCGGTGAGTCTGAGTCAAGGACTCATTCTCATCATGGTGGTCCTTTGGGGACTGCGCTTGTCTATCTATTTATACATGCGTAACTGGCATAAGCCGGAAGATTTTCGCTATCAAGCCATGCGCAAAAAATGGCACAAGGCAGAAAAGTTACAAGCCTACGTAAAAGTGTTCTTATTGCAAAGTGGATTTGCCTTTCTCATGGGCNTCACTTTAATCACTGTACTCAATTATGATCTCGAATCACCCGTCTTATTGATCGCGGGGCTGGGTATCTTCTTGATTGGACTTGTCTTTGAAACGGTGGGGGACGCACAGATGATGCGTTTTCGACGCACCAAACAACCGGGTGAAATTATGCAAAAAGGGGTGTGGGGCTTAAGTCGCCATCCCAATTACTTCGGAGAAGTCACCGCGTGGTGGGGCATCGGCTTTATGGCCCTAGCTCACGTGAATACTTTACTCGCTGTATTACTCAGTTTAATCAGCCCTGTCACCATCACCTTTTTACTTTTAGGACTGTCCGGCATTCCCTTGTTAGAAAAAAAATACGAAGGCAACGACGCGTATGATGCGTATAAACAAAAAGTGCGTGCATTCTTTCCGATCCCTAAAAAATAAGACCAGACAAATGTCTGGTCTTTATTATATAAATACGTTGGCGATGGTCGCGGAGACAATCAAGTAAGCGAGGCCAACTAAGAAGTTATGCCAAGCACTTTTGTTGTCTGATTTTACTTCACGTTCAGACATATACTCATGATAACTGACGGGCTTAAAATTACGGCGGAATACCGCTTTAAAGATGTAATTCGTCGATAAAAAGATATTACTCGCACGCGTCAGTGTGATGAGCCCCCAGAAAAAAAGGAGGAGTCCGACGATGAACAACCCATCGGATACTGCTTGGATAAGCGGCACACTGCGGCCGAGCGTGAAGATCCAAATTGCAGCAAGCGATAAAGTGATGATGACAAGCTTGATGATGCTGCGGAGCTGATAGGTCACTTAAGCTCTTGTTTATAGGCCGCGATTTCTGCTTGGTTCGCATATATGAGGTGACCTTTTTTTATTTCGTGCAATTCAGGGAGATCAGCGGAGTAATCGTGCACGGTCGGATCATACTTAATCCGTTGGCGACCACGCTCATATTGCGGGTCAGGCAGCGGCACTGCGGATAGTAACGATTTTGTATACGGGTGCAATGGATTTTTGAAAAGCTCATCTTTGTCAGCAAGCTCAACGAGTTTGCCATAATACATGACACCAATGCGGTCCGCAAAATATTTTACGACACTTAAATCGTGCGCGATGAACATGATCGTGATGCCAAAATCCTTCCGTAAATCGTTCAGCAAGTTAATGACTTGGGCTTGAATGGAGACGTCTAACGCACTTATTGGTTCATCGGCAATGATAAACTCTGGATTGACCACAAGCGCTCTTGCGATTCCAATACGCTGACGTTGACCCCCCGAGAACTCGTGCGGGTAACGGCTCGCATGTTCAGGCAGTAAGCCAACGGTTTTTAAAACATCTTGCACTTTTTCGGAGATGACTTTTTCTTTGGTTTCACCGGCAATGCGTAACCCTTCTGCAATGATCTCTTTAACGGTCATACGGGGGTTGAGCGAGGCAATGGGATCTTGGAAGATCATTTGCATTTTATTGAGAATCGAGCGGTTATCTTGCGCCGTATCTTCTTTTCGTTTAGGGATATCCCGCTTTAACGTTTTAATCACGGCGTCGCGTTTAAGTTCAACCTCTTTAATTTTTGCCTGATAGGTGTCTTGAACACCCGCTTTTGCAGAGTCACTTGCTCCCGCAAGTTCTTGAGCCATCGTTTCTTTTAACGCGGCAATTTCTACAGCGGCTTGGCGTTTTTCATCTTTAATTTGATTTTTGATGCCGATGGTTCCTGCACTGATTCGTTCACCGAGAAAGTAAACTTCACCGTCAGTCGGTTCATACAGTTTAATGATTGTACGGCCAGTCGTTGTTTTTCCACACCCCGACTCACCGACTAACCCAAACACTTCGCCTTTTTGGATGTCAAAACTGACATCATCCACGGCTTTAACCACAAGTTTATTACGACCAAGCCCCGTCGTGAAGTGCTGTTTGAGATTGCGTACGCTTAATATTGTCTCTGCCATCTTCATCGTGCCTCACTTTGCGTAGAATCTTTGGCGCGTTGTTTCATTGCTTTAATGCGGTCTTGGATAACTTGTGGAGGCTCCACTTTTGGTGAATCCTCATGCAACAACCAAGTCGCTGCATAATGGGTATCGGATATTTTAAAATACGGCGGTTGCTGTTCAAAATCAATCGCTAAGGCATATTCATTTCGGTCCGCAAAGGCATCACCTTTGGGTGGGAACAACATATTCGGTGGGGTCCCTGGAATGCTGAATAAACGGTCCCGGCTTGATAAATCAGGCATGGATGAAAGCAGGGCCCAGGTGTAAGGATGTTTGGGGTCGTAGAAAATTTCTTCACTGGTGCCAATTTCTACGATCTTACCCGCATACATGACCGCGACACGGTCCGCCATATTGGC
>P_2C_Liq_1_UnCtyDRAFT_1000981_pt1 | contig 11234 bp, 12 predicted proteins | sample Pon2CUnioCityCA_2_FD_10234 | JGI IMG/M metagenome (IMG submission 10234)
CAAGTTTTGGAAAGTAGCTCAATTGGTAGAGCAACGGTTTTTGGTACCGTAGGTTGCAGGTTCGAGCCCTGCCTTTCCAGCCAGTTTGTGCAAGTGGCAGAATGGTTATGCAACGGATTGCAAATCCGTGTCGTTAGACTATGCAGGTTCGAGTCCTGTCTTGCACTCCATAGTAAATCCGGTGGTCCGGTCTCGGGTCTCATAAGCCTGAAGAGATAGTTCAATTCTATCATTTACTACCAGTTTAGTCCTGTAGCTCAGTGGATCAGAGCACCGCGCTACGAACGCGGGTGTCGAGGGTTCGAATCCTTCCAGGACTGCCAGGCCGCAGTAGCTCAGTTGGTAGAGCAGGGGATTGAAGATTCTCGTGTCGGTGGTTCGATTCCATCCTGCGGCACCATTCTAACTTAGTGTCAGTGGTAAGCACAACTGATTGTGGATCAGTAAGGAGTGGTTCGAATCCACTAGTTAGGACCATTAGTGGTTGACATTTAATCTAATCTAAGCTAAACTAATATAAATTAGACAAAGAGGGTCATGTTATGGCTAGAGATATTTGGGTAATCAGTGATACACACTTTGATCACGCTAACATTCTAAACTTTACTGACAAGGTAGGCAAGCCTACTCGCGACTTCGCAGATGTTGAAGAAATGAACGAGACTATGATTGCCAACTGGAACAGTGTTGTTAAGCCAGGTGACAAAGTGTACCACTTGGGCGATGTGTTGTTTGGCACTCGCAAGCAAGAGTGGATGGACACTAATATGCCTCGACTAAACGGACAGAAGCGTTTGGTAGTTGGTAACCACGACAACATCAAGTTTCATGCTGCCGGCGGCTGGTGGGGTAAGATTGACTTGTGGAGAATGTTTCCTGAGTTTGGATTGTTGCTGACACATGTTCCTGTACACAACAGTACATTAGGCGAGAATCATAGATTTGGCGAAGGTAGTATGATAAATGTACACGGACACATTCACCAGAATCCATCGCCAACTGAGTTTCACAGATGTGTAAGTGTTGAACAGATCAACTATACGCCCGTCAACATCGAGGAATTGAGGGTACGGTAATGTCTAAGAATCTGCGTAGGCCACAAGCGCCGAAGAGACGCAACTTTGAAGCAAAGGCGGTAAGGGATCCAAACGGTCCCTTCCGTCCACAAGTGATCAAAAACAAGATCAAGAAGAAACCTAAATACAAAAAGATTGAATGGGATTAACATGCGAACACAACCTGATGCAATTATTCGCAAACTGGAACAGCACAATAGTCGTTTAGATAAAGAAGCTATTATTTGTGCAGCACACGAAGAAGGCTTACCAGAGTTCTTTGCAGGTGTCGCTATGGCACTTGATGCTCTTGTTACATTTGGTGTAAAGCAAGTACCTACTGCAACTGTAGACGGACAGGGATTACCGTGGGCTGCCTTTTTTGAGCTTGCAGACAAACTGCGCAATCGTGAGCTAACAGGTCATGCTGCTCGCGATGCTATTGAACTAGCAATGAGTGTTGCTACTGTTGCGCAATGGAACGACTGGTATCGTCGTATTCTTATCAAGGATCTACGCTGTGGCGTAAGCGAAAAGACTGTAAACAAAGTAGTGCCAGGCACTGTGCCTGTGTTTACCTGTGCCCTTGCTCATGATAGTCTAAAACATGAAAAGAAGATGAAGGGTACAAAACAGATCGAAATCAAGCTGGACGGTGTACGTGTTATCACAATCATCCAAGGCAACAAAGTAGAGATGTTTAGTCGTAACGGAAAACAGTTTCACAACTTTGGACATATCATTGCAGAACTAGAAGCTGTAATCAAAGACTATCCAGTTCCGTATCCGCTGGTGCTAGACGGTGAAGTAATGAGCTCAGACTTCCAAGACCTAATGAAGCAAGTACACCGCAAAGACGGGAAGCAAAGCACTGACGCAGTACTGCATTTGTTTGACACTATTCCGTTAGGATGCTTCCACAATGGTGTATGGGACAAGCCACAAAGTTTCCGCAGTGAGATTACCAAGCACTGGGTAGAGGATCACAAGGCAGTCTTAGAGCATGTTACAGCACTGGACTGGGAAACTGTGGACTTGGATACACCAGAAGGCGAAGCTCGCTTTGTAGAGCTTAATAAGCAGGCTGTAGAAGGTGGATACGAAGGTGTAATGATCAAAGACATTAACGCACCTTACGAGTGCAAGCGCACACACGCTTGGCTCAAAGCAAAACCATTCATTGAAGTGACATTGGAGGTGAAAGATGTCGAAGAAGGAACAGGAAGAAACGAAGGACGACTCGGAGCACTCGTTTGCCGCGGTGAAGATGATGGACGGATGGTCGAAGTCAATTGCGGTAGCGGGTTTAGTGACGCTAATCGTGATGATTTTTGGAATAGCCGTAGCAGTCTTATTGGGCAGCTTGTAGAAGTAAGAGCAGACGCTATTACACAAAATCAAGACGGCACCTACAGCCTACGCTTTCCACGCTTTAAAACATTCCGTGGATTTGAAGTAGGTGAGAAATTGTGAAATGTCTAAACCTATTGAACTGTCGCATAAACAATGGGCGAAACTGTATGAACAGCTGACCAAAGACTATCCGCCCAGTGTAATGCTGTTGCGTACTAAGATGAAATCTAAACTAGGCTTTGTTGATCGTGAATATAAAGACTGGGACAACAGTATGGGCAAGTATGGTGGCTATCGCAAGAACTGTGTGATGCTGGATTTCTACTCAGAAAAGAAACGCACATTCTTCCTTATGAAATACAGTGACTACATTCAACCAGAGCATGTAAAGGATGATTTTTGATATGATCGAAGTGCCGTTTAATATAGACAGACACGATGCTGAAAGTCACAATCCATTGAGCACTTGGATTCAGCGTAACTGGGACATGCCTTGGCTGATGTATTTGTTAGAAAATACACAAGGTATTGAAACGGAAAAGTACTATGATCCACCCACTGACCAGTATCGTGTAACATTCAAGTTCAACTTGGGACCAAAGAAAGAAACCTACTATAGGATTAAATATGGCTCNTAAATATAACATACCCAAAACCTTTGAACTAGACACAGAGATAGTAGATCTCATAGCAGCACAAAGTCTCAAAGATCATTATAATATGGCTGTGGAAAGCATGGACGATTTTGTGCTACATCAAAAGGGACACCCGGATGACTACGAATACAATACCAAACTGCGAGATGCTTTTCAAATAGTTCTTGACTATTACGATGTATGACTGTATACTCTTATTAAATTAGATGAGAGGCGCACAATGGCAAAGTATGGTCCTAAGGTATTTGCTAGTGAAGTTATCAATACAAAAGCACACTGGGCAGTAGGCACAATTTGGAACGCTGAAGGCTCAAAAGGCATATATAATATTGAAATGTTGGACAAGGGCTTTACATGCGATTGTCCAGCATTCAAAAAGTGTAAGCACATCAAAGCAGTAGAGGAAGCATTCAATGGCTAGAGCAAACAAAGCAGCAGCAAAACCTAAAAAGAAAACGGTACGAGCGACACGCCGTGGCACAAATAAACTGCCGTTGATGCCTGCTAAAATTACTTGGAACAGAGCCAAGTGGTACACCCACTATGAAGTTGAATCAAAGGAGTGGCTAGAGCGTGTCAAACTCTATATTAAAAACAACTATGATAAGACGGTTATGTCTAATATTAACAAGCTACCAGACTGGAAAGTTGCTGGGAAAAGTCATTGGGCTTGCGCAGCGTATTGTCTAGAAAACATTCCTAGCATTGTTCCTCTAGAATACAAAGAAGGCATTCACAAATGGATTCTTGAACTTGCTGAAGAAGGTGCTGCTGTAGCGGAAGAAAAGAAAGCAGAAGAAAAGACTAAAAAGAATGTGTATGTGCCTACTATTCAGGAACGCATTCGTGATCAGTCTGTTGATATGATTGAAGACATTGATGACTGGTTGGAAACTTGGATTACAGATCCTAGTACATTTGATCCAAAGGCGTTTGATTTTAAAAAGCACTTTGACAAACTACAACCATCACAAGCACACGCTCGCAAGATGAAAACATTCTACGACGGTGTGCTGAACGACTATGACGAACTAGAGCGCATGCCTACAGCTGGACAGCTAAAGAAGATGGACGAGCATACACAGGATATGTGGGCACAGCTCAAAGAAGGCTACGCACATCTTAAAAAAGCAGACATTAAGAAGTTCCGCACAGCTATTGAAGAACTAATGGCAGCACTGGACTTTATCATTGACAGTGCTAAAGCAACACGCAAGCCACGCAAGGCCAAGCCTAAGAGTGCTACTAAGCTGGTAGAGAAGCTCAAATATGCCAAGACTGATGAAAAGTATAAACTTGCATCAATTGATCCTACACTAGTAGTAGGTGCAAATGAACTTTGGGTGTTTAATACTAAGACACGCAAACTGGGCAAGTATGTAGCTGCTAACATTGATCCAAAAGGTATGGGCCGAGAAGGTTCGGGACTGAGTGTTAAAGGCACTACTATTATTGGCTTTGATGAAGCACAAAGCATTCAAAAGACTATTCGTAAGCCCGACGAAGTACTAAAAGAGTTTAAAGCAGCAGGTAAAGTTAAGTTACGCACATTTATGGACAATATTAACAGCGTAGACACAAAACTTAACGGTCGTAGTAATCCGGATACTATATTACTGAAGGTATCCTGATAAATACTGTATGAACAATACAGATCTACGAGCAGGCATTGATGCCCTTTATAACGCAATAGCAAATCAGACTACGCCGCAGCTAGCAGAGCGTAGTTTAACAGGCGATCACTTAAACGGTGGAACTTACACAAGCTTTGCTAGTACTGGTATCAAAGATAATGCTTCGGCAACAGCACTTACAGTTAAAGACGACGGGATAGTAACACCTACTATACAGACACAGCGTATGATAGGCAATGTTACCTTTGACGGTAGTGTAAATATCAAAGGTGGACTGTTCTGGGACAGTAAACAGTTTAAAACAGATATTATTGCACAAGCAACCGCTGCCGCTGCTGCTATTGTTCCTAAGATTGATTATACAAGTATACCCATCGGTGGATTAAAAGGCGATCACATACGCGGTGGTACTATTGCAGGGTTTAACAGCCAAGGTATTACAGATAGTGCAACCAAGACAGCACTCATCGTTCGCAATGAGGGTATTGAAACAGACAGAGTAAAAACAAGAGTTCTAGAAACAGACAATCTTGTGATGGATGATGCTACGTTTGCAGGTGATCTAACAATTACTGGAACGTTTACTGCGGAACGTATGCATGTAAACGAAATTACAAGCGACAGTAGGATCGAACGTTCGGAGCCATTACAGTTTCACGCTCCTAAAGGCGGCAATATATACAATCAAGGATTGCTTTGGGTAAATCCAGGAGAAGCAACAAAGCAATTTGTACTTCTTAACAATCCTGATCAATACTATAGCAGTGAAAATATTAATATCCACAGAGACAAGGAATATCTTATCGGTGGGCTTACTATGCTTAACAAGGACAAAATAGGCGATAGTATACACACGTCAAAACTAAAACGTGTTGGTAGATTAAAAGGTCTACAGGTAGATGGTAATTTTGAACTAGACCAATTTATGTTTTATAGCTCAGTATCCAACAGATTGGGATTCGGAGTAGAAGAACCAAACGGAACAATTGGTATTGCAAGTTTTGACAACGACTTTATTATCGACGTGGAAGATACTTCGAGCAAGATCGGTAACTTTAGTAGTACACCGTTGAACATTATTACGGATAATGTTCCTCGTATTCAAATCAGTGCTACAGGAAACAGTATTGTTATTGGTAGCAACATTGAAGCAAAGACTAACATTCAAGGCAAACTAGGTATAAATGTAAACTCGCCCGATGCTGACATTGTAACAGCAGGACCAGTAAAATTCGAAGGTAAGAAGTTTTCAGTAGGTGAAAAATCACCTACAAATGGCATTTGGAATAAAGGTGACATTGTTTGGAATCAAAATCCAGCGCCCACGGGATATGTGGGGTGGATATGTATAAGATCCGGTAATCCTGGAGAATGGAAACCTTTTGGACAAATTCACAAATAAAAAAATAGAGGGTATTATAATGCAAACAAAAGTATGGGGAGTACTAGGGCGTATACTTCCAGTAGCTGCACTTGGTTTAATTTTTATGATCGATCTTGTGGGCTATAGTGATACTCTAAGCAAGGTTAAAGTATTAATCGGCGTGCTATTTTTTTCTAGTGTAGTATATTGGTGGTGGTGGAGCACCTATAAGATCTATCAATTATCTATATACCTAAGTTCAGCAGAGAAAAAGCTACAGGACGTAGCTTTAACTCTTAAAGATATTCGTAAGTCGTTAAAAGATTAACCTATTTTCTTAATTCTAAAGAATGCCTGTGCAATAAAGAAATCTGGCTCTTGGTCGCCACCGTCTGCTACAACAGTTACTTTATTATTCGAAGCAGTTGCATTTTCAAAAATTGCAGTCATAGATAGTTTCACTGAGCCACCAGCATCAATTGAGGTGTCAACAAGATTACTTGATATGTCTTGAGTTAATACTGTAGTATTGTCAAGCGCTTGCATAATGTATTTGTCTACTAATGCAACACTAACATTACTATAAGAAGGATGTATTGTTGCCTCAATCTCATAGGTAGTGCCTTGTTCAAAACCTACAAATGCACCACTTGAAAAAGTAATGCCTGACAGTGTAGGATCGTATGTAGCACTGCCTGGACCAAATCCGTTTGTTCCTCTATTAGCAAATGTAACTTCAGTCCATGTCCCTAGATTTGCATCACCGCCAGTAACACCAATAAAGTCACTACCAGAAGCAGGACTGATTGGCGCAGTACTTTGTAAGTAGAATTCTGTGCGTTCTAGTAGTACAGGTCCGTTGATTACGTTTGCATAATCAATTTCTGCATTTGCTGCATCAACTAACACTGTGTCATTGCCATCTGTAGATACTACATTTCCTTTAACAGGTCCTGAAAACTCATTTGCTGTAACAATGCCAACACCACTGCCTGTTGCAGATATATTACCATCGAACGATACTGTGCCACCTGAAACACTTAGTGTAGGGCCATCAGCAGTTATACTGGGTGTAGTTAATCCTCCGGTTTCGATTGCTATACTTGTAGTAGCACCCGATGCAGTAACCGCTTGTAGTGTAGGTGCAGATGCACCGCCTGGTAATGCAACTGGCTTCCATTTACTTTGTCCACTATCGTATACCAGTACATCGCCGTTTAATAGCTCGCCATTAGTACCTGCGGTATAATCAATATCTGTTATATTAGTTAATGCTGCTGATAGTGATGTTGTAATATTGCCATCTGCTAATTCACTTAGTGTAACAGAACCATTCACCCCGCCATTTGCACCGCTAGCAATTAGCGTAATAGTCGGTGACGGTAGTGCATTATCAATAGCACTTGTGATGTGACCTTTTGCATCTACTACAAAGCTAGGAATAGCACTAGTACCACCATACGTAGCAGCAGTGACACCTGATGCTGCATGTCCTACATTAACTGCATTGGTTGCTGTTACAGCAATTTCAATTGTATCATCTGGGATAAATGTAATAGTTTCTCCCAAATCTATATCTTGTGTGCCTGGTGTACCAAGACTGTCAGCAATAGTAATTTTGCTATTGTCTAGAGATGCATTTGGAATATTTTCAGCAGTAACAGTCGGAGTTGTGCCTTCACCGGAATTGTTTGCCAGTGTAATTCCTGTGCCAGCAACTAAACTTTGTACATAAGCACCCTCAGTATGCGATCCTAGTGTAATAGCATCAGCAACTGGTGCTACAGTAATAGTAACATCGCCTAGATTTGTCATTGTAGCAACACCGGCAACTGAACCGTCGATTGTAATCACAGGATCATTTACGTCTATTGTAATTGAACTTGCTGAATCGTTGTATGTTGTAATTAAACCGCTGTGTGTTGCATTGTCAAACAGTGCCGCGGCTGCATCTTGTACTCTTTCATCAAAATTAGTAATCGAAGTATTTGCAATAACAATATTTCCGGAGCCATCAACATCTGCTGTTGTAGCACCTGTTACTTCACCGAACAAGCTTACTTCAATTGCAGATTGTAGTGCAGTTGCAGTATCAGCATTACCAGTTAAATCACCAGTAACATTGCCCAAGAATGTAGCATTTGATCCATCTGAGCCATTTTCTAAAACTGTAACCAGTCCGTCTTCTGAAAGCACGTTACCTGTTAAATCACCTGTTACTCCGCCAATGATATCGCCAGTGACATCACCTATTAAATTTGTAACTAGGTCTTTGTTCATTGACCAACGGTCAGTTGCACTTACATATGTAAATGTTGCGCCTGCGCCATCTACTGTTAGACCTGCGCCGTTAGCAGCCGCTGCATCAGCAGCACCTTTGGCTACTGTAATATTAAGATCAGCAACATCTAATGTTGTGCTGTTTACTGTAGTTGTTGTGCCGTTTACAATTAGATCTGTTGTTACAGTTAAACTTCCTGGAACAACCATTGCAGTTGGAAGACTCATTGTTACATTGGCAGTTTCAAAGCCACTGCCAGCAACATCAATTTCACCTGCTGTGCCTGCGATAGTTGCAACATAAGATCCAGACGTTTTTGTGCCTAACAGCACAGCATTGTTGTCGATCTCAGGCGCAATTACAATATCAGCAGTACCGTCAAAACTCACAGCTGGTGCTGTCATGAATCCGCTGTTGATAGTAATTGTTCTTGCTGTTTCTAATGCAGTAGCAGTTGCAACGTTTCCGTTAAATTGTGCATCTGTACCGTCTGTACCGTTTTCTAGTACTACAGAAGTTCCGTCGCTTGCGAGTATATCGCCTGTTAAGTTGCCTGTTACATCACCTATCACGCCGCCAGTAAGATTAAATGCAGCACCGCTTACTACAACACCTGTTAGATCCAGTGTAGTAGCTGCTGGAATGTCAATGGCATTTGTTCCGTCACCTATAGTAATAGTAGCACCGTTGATGCTTACAGCACCGCCTGTGTCAACTGTAACGTTACCTGTGTCGTGCTGTAGTCTAATAATGTCAGACCCGTTAGTAATGCTTACCGACTGTCCTGCAACTGAATTAATATCTAAGGATGTTTTTGCAGTAATATCGTCTGTGCTAACTGCTGCATCTATATTTGCTAACGTCAGCGAATTAGTGTTCACCCAGTCTGTTCCATCGTAGTTTAACACTTGATTTAACAGTAAGTTTGTAACTTCAACATCAAGCAAGCTTTCTAGTGTAGCAGTATTCTCAATTTGTATTGAACCGCTGCTTACATATGCTGTAAAGCCGGATGTGCCGTCAACTGGAATAGTTCTTGCTGAATCAGTATATAGATCAAACTGAGTACTGCTTATAACACTAACAAAATAACTATTGCCGTTTAGCTCAGTAGTACCTGTAACATCTTGAATTGTAATACTAGCACCATTGGCTAGTCCGTGTACAGAGGATGAAGTAATTCTCATAGGATTAGTTAGTGCAATTGCTGATATGTTAACTGTAAGGTCAACACCGTCAATACGTAGTTCATTTGCATTAATTCTTGTGAGCTGAATATTACTACCTTCGACAAGTTGCACAGTTGATGTATTACTGTTTACATCAGTTAATACTATGTCAGTTGTACCAAGCGGAATATCTAGTGTATAGTCTACGTCAATTGAAAACGTGTCAGTTGTATTGTCGCCATTAAATGCAACGCCTCTGCCACGTATAATATTCAGTTCGTCTGTGAAGCTATCTGCTTCGATTTCAGTTTCAACTGTAACTCCGTCAGTTGATTTTAGGACTATCTTCCTAAAAAAATCAAAAAATGCTGCTGGCATTCAACCACTCCTATGTGTTAATTAAATGTATTTATCGAATCTAAAACTAATTAGAGCTTGACATGATGTGCTATATAGTATATAATCAAAGCAATAAGTGGACTTTGTGTTCGTCCCCACTATAAACATTCCGCACACTCCATTAGCAAGGAGATAACTATGGGTAACTACTATTCGACTAAAACATACGGACATAACATTGGTCTAAGTGCAGTGTTTCGGCAACCATATGCAGATCATTCACATTGTAAATTTTTACATGGGTACAGCTTAGGTTTTAAATTTACGTTTGGATGTAGCGGACTAGATAACAAAAACTGGGCTGTAGACTTTGGCGGACTAAGACCGTTAAAGGCTTGGTTAGAAGATACGTTTGATCACAAGACAGTAATTGATAGCGAAGATCCTTATCTATATAAATTTCAAGAACTACAGAACATGGGACTAGCAGAAATTGTAGTATTGGATGGCGTAGGCGCAGAGAAGTTTGCATACCACGCCTGGGAATTTGCAGACGAACTAATTCGAGAAGCAACTGACGGACGCTGTTGGTGTGAAAGTGTAGAATGCATGGAGCATGGTTCTAACAGTGCTATTTACACACCGTATAGTGTACAAAAAACAAGGTCAGCTGAATGAGTTCGCCGCGTTACGTAGTTTGTCTAAAGTACGGCACAAAGTACGATTCAAAATACGTTAACAATCTCTATAACATGGTTAAGCGTCATATGACGCTTAACTTTAACTTTATTTGTTTTACAGAAAATCCAGTAGGTATAGATCCTGAAATACAAATCAAGCCATTGCCAATTACAACAGGAGTAGAAGGATGGTGGTACAAGCCGTTTTTCTTTAATCCTGATCTTGGTATTACTGGTACTGTACTATTCCTAGATTTAGATCTAGTTATTTTTGAAAATATAGATAAGCTATTTGAATTCAATCCTGGCGAATTTTGTATCATTAGAGATTTCAATAGAATAAGAATCCCTAACTACGACAAATTTAACTCCAGCGTATTTAGACTAGAGACAGGACAACACAGACACGTATACGACGAGTTTATAAAAGATCCAAAAGGCCATAGTAAACGTCATTGGGGCGACCAAGATTGGATGCGCTATCAAATTAAACGAGATTACACTTATTGGCCTGATGAATGGATTCAAAGTTATAAGTGGGAAATGCGTGGTAAACCTAAAATGGTTCTAGACAGAAAGCAAGGCGGTAGAAACTTTGATCGCCCGGGCGATCCTAAAATTTTACCTGATACAAGCATTGCTGTATTTCATGGAGATCCCAATCCTCACAAATGTCTTGATGCATGGGTGGCAGAACATTGGAA
>P_2C_Liq_1_UnCtyDRAFT_1000982_pt1 | contig 11231 bp, 9 predicted proteins | sample Pon2CUnioCityCA_2_FD_10234 | JGI IMG/M metagenome (IMG submission 10234)
GTTGTTAAAGTTGTAGAGCGGCTCGCCCATGCCCATTAACACGATGTTGGAAAGCAACCTTGGCGGCGCATCCGCCGTGCTCGCGCCCGGCTCAGGCCACTCGTCCAGATCGTCCCGCGCGACCATGACTTGGCCGATGATTTCGCCCGCCGTCAGATTGCGCACAAGCTTCTGCGTGCCGGTGTGACAGAAGGTGCAGGTCAGCGTGCAGCCCACTTGCGAGCTGATACAAAGCGTCCCGCGGTTCGTCTCGGGGATATAAACCACCTCGACTTCATGGCCGCCCGCAATTTTGACAAGGTATTTGCGCGTGCCATCATCCGAAACCTGTTTCGTTACAACCTCAGGCACCTCAATCACAAAATGCGCCTCAAGCTCGGCGCGAAACGCTTTTGACAGGTTGGTCATAACGTTAAAGTCGCGCTTGCCCCACTGATAGACCCACTGCCAGACTTGGTTGAGGCGCATCTTGAGCTGCTTTTCAGGCGTGCCAATGCGCGCCAGCTCGGCTTTGAGCGCCTCGCGCGTCAGGCCAACAATATTCACCCGCCCCGCATCATACTCAGGTATTTTGCGCGGCACGGTGAGCATATCGGGCGTGATGGGTGTGTCTTCTGTCATAGGTCCTGTCCGCTTGGCTTAGGCTCTCATATAGCATTCGCGCGCCAAAGCAAAACCCCTCCCCGCCCATTAGGCAGGAAGGGGCTGTTTTCTGACTGAGTTCTGTCTTTAGAAGTGAGCCGAGTTGGCCCCCAGCGGGATCTGCTGGGGCGGGGCAAACTTCGTAAGGTCGATGCCCTCAACAGCGGCTTTGTATTCTTCCACAGTCGGGGTGCGGCCCAAAATAGCCGCCAGCACAACAACAGGCGTCGAGGCCAAAAGGCTCTCGCCCTTCTTCTCGCTGCTGTCTTCCACAACACGGCCTTGGAACAGGCGTGTCGAGGTCGCCAGCACAGTGTCGCCCTTGGCGGCTTTTTCTTGGTTGCCCATGCAAAGGTTGCAGCCCGGGCGCTCAAGATAGAGCACATTCTCATACTCGGTGCGCGCTTTGCTCTTTGGCGCAAAATCATCAAACTCAAAGTCCGAATAGCGCTGCAGGATTTCCCAGTCGCCCTCTTCTTTCAACTCGTCAATGATATTGTAAGTCGGTGCCGCCACAACCAGAGGCGCCTTGAACTCGACCTTCCCAGTGGCCGCCTCCAGATTGCGCAGCATCTGCGCAACAATCTTGATATCGCCCTTATGCACCATGCAAGAACCGACAAACCCGAGATCGACCTTCTTTTCGGCCTTATAGTAAGAGATCGGGCGGATCGTATCATGCGTGTAGCGCTTTGAGACATCAATGTTGTTCACATCAGGGTCCGCAATCATCGGCTCATCAATCACGCTGAGGTCAACAACAACTTCCGCAAAATACTTGGCGTTGTCGTCAGGCGTAAGCGCCGGCACCTTGCCAGATTTGATCTCGGCAATGCGCTTGTCCGCAATGTCGACGAGGTTCTGAAGCATTCCGTTCTCGTGCTCCATCCCCTTCTCGATCATGATTTTGATGCGGCTCTTGGCAATCTCAAGGCTTTCCACCAGCGTCTCGTCATTTGAGATACAGATAGAGGCCTTCGCCTTCATCTCGGCGGTCCAGTCGGTAAAGGTAAAGGCTTGGTCGGCCAGAAGCGTGCCAATGTGAACTTCGATGATACGGCCTTGGAAGACGTTGTCGCCATGCTGCTGAAGCATCTGCGCCTGCGTTGCGTGCACAACGTCGCGGAAGTCCATATGCTCTTGCATCTTGCCCTTGAAGGTCACTTTCACAGACTCAGGGATCGGCATGGTCGCCTCCCCCGTCGCCAGCGCAAGCGCAACAGTGCCCGAATCCGCGCCAAAGGCCACGCCCTTGGACATCCGCGTGTGGCTGTCCCCGCCGATAATGATCGCGCGATCATCCACAGTGATATCGTTCAGCACCTTGTGAATAACGTCTGTCATCGCGTGATACTGGTCTTTCGGGTCGCGCGCCGTAACAAGGCCGAAGTCGTTCATAAACTTCATCAGGCGGGGCGTGTTCGCCTGCGCCTTCAAGTCCCAGACAGAGGCCGTGTGACAGCCCGACTGATAGGCGCCATCCACCGAGGGCGACAAGACTTTCGCCGCCATCGCCTCAAGCTCCTGGCTTGTCATCAGGCCAGTGGTGTCTTGCGAGCCAACGATATTCACTTTTACCCGCACATCGGAGCCGGCGTGAAGCGGTTTGTCTGTCTTCACACCGACAGCGTTGCGGTTGAAGATCTTCTCAACAGCCGTCAGGCCTTGGCCTTCGTTGTGGATCTCTTTTGAGGGCGCATAAACAAGCGGCATCTCGATGCCCAGTGTCTCGGCGGCAAAGGTCTGAAGCTTCTTGCCAAAGACGATCGCATAAGAGCCACCCGCCTTCATAAATTCCATCTTCTGGGGCGTAAACGAGCTTTCCAGCGAAACAAGCTCAGTGTCGCCCGCCTCGTTATAGAGCTTTTTCGCCTTGCTGTTGATCGTCAAGACCGTGCCTGTCGCAACAGAATAGACCTGCTCCAGCACAGGATCGCCCGCATCATTCAAGATGGTCTTGCCCGCAGCATCCGTCTTCTTGACCCAGTTCTTAAGATCAAGTCCGATACCGCCCGTCACGCCGACGGTGGTCAGGAAAATCGGTGAAATACCGTTCGTGCCCGCCACAATCGGCGCATAGTTCACAAAAGGCACATAGGGGCTGGCTGGCTTGCCCGCCCAGAGCGCCACATTGTTCACCCCCGACATCCGCGAAGAGCCAACGCCCATCGTGCCTTTTTCGGCAATGATCATGACCTGCTTGTCAGGATGGGCCGCCTTGAGCGCCCCAATCTCCTCTTGCGCGGCTTTCGAAATAAAGCACTGACCGTGCAGCTCACGGTCGGCGCGCGAGTGCGCCTGATTGCCTGGCGAAAGCAGATCGGTCGAAATATCGCCCTCCCCCGCAATGAAGGTCACAACTTTGATTTCTTCCTGAACGTCTGGCAGCTTGGTGAAGAACTCAGCCTTGGCGTAGCTGTCCAGCAGGTCTTTGGCGACAGGGTTGCCCGCCTTATACGCCGCTTCAATGCGGTCGGTATCGGCTTCATAGAGAAAGACCTGTGTCTTCAAAACATCCGCCGCCTGCGCCGCAAGCGCCGCATCCTCGCCAAGCGCGATATCCAGCAACACCCCGATAGATGGGCCGCCCTTCATGTGCGACAAAAGCTCAAAGGCAAAGGCCGGCGTGATCTCAGCCAAAACAACCTGCCCGAGGATCACCTCTTTGAGAAAAGCCGCCTTCACACCCGCCGCAGGCGTTGTGCCGGGCAATGTGTTGTAAATCAGAAAGTTCAGCGAGCTGTCGCGCTCGGCGTGACCCGCGTCTTTGATCTGCGCAATCAGCTCGCCCACAAGCGCCGCATCATCAATCGGCTTGGGGTGCAGCCCCTCTTCTTTGCGCGCTTCAATCTCGGTCAGGTAGTCGGTATACAAGCTCATCTTAAACCTCGTGGATCTCTATTGGCAGGACAGGGCTGACAGCTCGACATTCGCGTTCTCAAGCCCTCAGTTGCTATTTGTATGCAGCGGTATACCAATGCGATCAAAAAAGCAAGAGCGCGCTGCAGCATTTCGCACGCAATTTACACAGTTTCCAAAGGCTCAACAGCCAAAAATTGCTCATTACCCATCACCCAAAGCGCGGCCTGAGTGCCCACAACCAATACCGCCCCGATCCCCTGCGCCTTTTTCTTTCTAAAAATATCCTGGGGGGAGCGCGAGGGGGGCAAAGCCCCTCTCGCACAAGCGACGACACAGTCGGCGCAAACCCCGTTCGCGCCCACATCCACCCTGCGCCGTTTAGTATCTGATATGAAAATGGCGCACCCGAGAGGATTCGAACCTCTGGCCTCTGCCTTCGGAGGGCAGCGCTCTATCCAGCTGAGCTACGGGTGCATCAAGGGCTCTATAGCTTCCCCCGCCGCGCCCCGCAATCGCGAAAATGACTGGACAAGCGCGCCATCTTGCCAAAACTAGCCGTCATGATCACACGCATCCCGCCGCTCTGGCTCCTCGTTTTTTTGCAAACGGTCGTTTCCGCGGCCTCCCTCGTCGTCGAGATCGTTGCAGGCCGTATGCTTGCGCCCTACGTTGGGATGTCGCTTTACACATGGACAGCCGTGATCGCCGTGGTGCTCGCAGGCTTCTCGGTCGGCCACTGGTGGGGCGGCCTCATGGCCTCCAAGCCCCAAGATACAGCCCTCAGGCAAACCGGCTGGGTGCTGCTCGCCGCCGCCCTCAGCACAGGTCTGGCCGTGGTCGTGCTCCAAAGCATCGCAGGACCCGTTCTCGGCGCTGTCACCCATCCGCTTTGGGCCATCATTGCCCTGTGCACGGGCGCATTTTTTCTGCCCTCGCTCTTTGCGGGCGTGCCCGCCCCCGTGCTCGCCCAGATCGGCGCCAATACTGCGCCCGACTCTGGCCGCGCGCTCGGCGCGCTCTTCGCCGCAGGCGCAATCGGCGCCATCGCAGGCACATTGCTCGCAGGCTTTGTCTTTATCTCCTATCTCGGCTCCGCGCTGACACTGGCGCTCGTCGCGCTCGTCTATGTCGCCATGGCGCTCTTGTCCTTCTGGCTCGCAGGCAGGCTGCCGCGCGCAGCGCTCCTCGCCAGCCTCATATCCCTCGCCTTTGCAGGCTACGCGCTGGCCACACCAAGCCCCTGTGACACCGAAAGCAAGTATTTTTGCATCCGCACGATAGATGTTTCAGACAGACCTGACGCCCCTGTCAATATGATGGTCCTCGATCACCTCGTCCACGGCAGCAGCGCCGCCCATGATCCGACGCTCATGTATACCGATCACGCCGCAATGCTCGACGCGCTCACCCTACTGCGCGCGCCGCAGGCGGGGTTCACCAGTTTCTTCATCGGCGGTGGCAGCTTCTCCATGCCCCGTGCCATCGCCGCACGCGGCAACCACGGCGCAATCACTGTGGCCGAAATCGACCCTGCCGTTACAAGAACCGCTGCCCGTGATTTCTGGTTTGATCCCGCCTCCGCCACCGTCCTTCACAGCGACGCCCGCGTGGCGTTGCGCCAGAACCCGACGCATTATGACATCATCATCGGCGACGCCTTCACAGATATCGCCGTGCCCCAGCACCTGATCACACAGGAGTTCTTTGAACTGGTGCGCAAAAGGCTCACGCCCGAGGGCAGTTACCTGATGAATGTGGTCGACTATGAAGACAACTTGCAGACCCTCGGCGCCATGCTGCGCACGCTTGCAACGGTCTTTCCCGTGGTCGAGGTCTGGGTCGAGCAGCGCCAGCCCGTCGCAGGCGCGCGCATGGTCTTTATCATCGCCGCAGGGACAGAAGCCACACCAGAGAACAGCTTCGTCACCCGCACACCAGACATCAAGCGCTTCGCTGCTCTGTCAGAGAGCATGGTCACGCGCCTCATGGCGCGCGACAGCCTAGTCCTCACAGATGATTTCGCGCCCGTAGATCGCCTGATGGGCCTGCGCGCAGATTAACCCAAAAGATTATGCGCCAGCTCCAGCGCATCGACGAGCACATCGACCTCATGTTTGGTGTTATAAAGCCCAAAGCTCGCACGGCAGGTCGCATTGACGCCCATATGCTGCATCAAGGGCTGCGCACAGTGGTGCCCTGCGCGCACGGCAACGCCCTTCTTGTCAAGGATCGTAGAGATGTCATGCGCGTGCGCCGCGCCCTCCATCGTAAAGCTGAAGATCGCCGCCTTGTCAGGGGTTGTGCCTTGCAAGCCAAGCCAGTTCAGCCCCGTCAGCTTTTCGCGCGCATAGCGCGCAAGCTCGGCCTCATGCGCCGCGACGTTCTCCATACCAAGCGCCATAAGATACTCAAGCGCCGCGCCAAGCCCGATGGTCTGCACAATGCCCGGCGTGCCCGCCTCAAACTTCATCGGCCCTGTGTTGTATGTGATAACGTCCTTACTCACATCGCGGATCATATCGCCACCGCCCATAAAGGGGCGCATCTCCTCCATGCGCTCTGTCTTCACATAAATCGCGCCAGAGCCTGACGGCCCATAGAGCTTGTGGCCCGTGATCGCATAGAAATCACAGCCCATCTCGGCGACATTCACAGGCGCATGAACCGCGCCCTGCGACCCGTCGACCAAAACCGCCACGCCCTTGGCGCGCGCCGCCTCACAAATCCGCGTCACATCGACATGGGTGCCGAGCACGTTCGAGAGCTGCGTAATCGCAACCAGCTTGGTCTTCGGCCCGATCGCCTCAATCACCTTATCCGCGTCCAAAGCGCCCGTCGCGTCCACATCAACCCACTTAAGGCTGACGCCCTGACGCTCGCGCAAAAAGTGCCATGGCACGATATTGGCGTGATGTTCCATGACCGAAAGGACAATTTCGTCGCCCGCCTCCATGCGCGGCGCCGCCCAAGCATAAGACACCATATTGATGCCCTCGGTTGTGCCCGAGTTGAGGATAATCTCGTTCTCAGAGCCTGCGCCCAAGAAGCGCGCAATGATCCCGCGCACGGCTTCATAGCGCTCGGTCGAGATATTGCTGAGGTAATGCAGCCCGCGATGCACATTGGCGTATTCTTCGGCGTAGCCCCGCGTGATCGCATCAAGCACAACCTGCGGCTTCTGCGCCGAGGCCCCGTTGTCCAGATAGACCAAAGGCTTGCCATTCACCTCACGCGACAGGATCGGAAAATCCGCACGGATCGTGTTTACATCATACATTGCTGGCCTCCAGTGGCGGCAGTCCAAAGCCGATAAGGGTCAGGATAATCATCAGGCCCACGGCCATCAGAAAAAGCGAAAGCGCAACAGTGCCAATACCTTTAAACATCGTCTCAAAACGGTGCGCGCCCGTCAGCAGGCCAATCAGCGCAAACAAAAGCCAGACATTGCCCACAAACGACAACATCGCCGCCAATGCCACCGACAGCACACCAATCGCCATAATGACACCGCTCATACCCAGCCCGACAAACTGCCACCACGTGACAACAGCCAGAATGTCCTGAAGCCGCCCCTGCCCGCCCAGAAACTTGCCAGCGAAGAAAAAGGCAAAGACAGACATCACAAGCGACAGCCCCAAGACAATCGCAACCCGCACAGGGCTGCCCAGAAGGCCGAGCATAAACGCCATCTGCGCTTCTTCTTCGGCGCTGATCCCCTCAAGGGGTATCGGCGGCGCGGCGTGAAAACTCACCGAGAAAAACAGCGCATTGAGAACGGCCGCAAGAACAAGCCCAAGCCAGAGCACATCGCGCTTCAGCCCAAGCGCCATAAGCTCTCCCGCAGCCCCCGCAGGCTGGGTCAGCGTGCGCATCACAAGCTCTTTAATCACCATGAGAGGCACTTTCCTTTGCAGCCGCACGGCTGCCGCTGATCCAAAACCACATAAACACTACGAACCAAAGCGCCCCCACGATCATTTGTGGTGTGCCCTCGCCGATAAATCCGCGCACAAGCCCGTGCAAAAGCATCAAGGGCGAGGCCGCCAACAGCGCCCAAAACAGGGCAAGCCTGAGCGCCCAAAGCGCGGCCTTACTGCGCAGCGCGCGAAACCCGCCCCAAACGAGAAAGGCCAGCCCGTACAGCACAAGCGGCATGATAAAAAGCCACGCAAACAGCGCACCGCCCAAAAGCATACCAATGTCCTGCCCCGTCAGATGGGCCTCCCGCGCCGCCCCCGGCCAAGCGCTGACAAACACCACAGCACAGCCCGCCATCAAAATGGCAATGGCGCGGTCCTCGCGCTGCCCCGCCGCCGCAAACCTGCGCAAAACCTGCGCAGGCCCACGGTATGTGGCGATAATGTCCATCACGACTGACATCAATCAGCCACGCGAATGGCGCAAGAGCCAGCCCTCAAGCCGCCCTGTCAACTCGTCCTTGAGGCCGTCGTCTTCGATCTCTTCGACAGCTTCCGCAAGGAAGGCCAGCGTCATGAGGTCGGTCGCCATATTGTGCGGCACACCGCGCGCGCGCAGATAAAAGAGAGCGTCCTCATCAATCGCGCCCGACGTTGAGCCATGCGAACAGGCCACATCATCGGCATAGATCTCAAGCTCTGGCTTGGCCAAGAACTGGCTGTCGCCATCCAGCAAAAGAGATTGTGACTTCTGATAGCCGTCTGTCTTCTGCGCACCAGGCTGCACAAGGATCTTGCCTTGGAACACACCGGTCGCCCCGTTGCGCAGCACCTTTTTGAAAACCTGACGGCTCTCGCAGTTGACGGCGTCATGGGTGATAAAGACGGTATCATCATGCACAAAATCACCATCCCCAAGCGCCGCACCAGCGACATGGGCAATCGCGTCATCGCCTGTAAATTCGATGATACATTCGTTGCGCGTCAGACGGCCATTGACCGTCAGGGTAAAGCTCTTGAAGACGCTTTCGCGGCCCAGCTCGACAAACATATGTGTTACAGCGCGGCGCTCGTGGTCGCGCCCCTGTGCGCGCACATGGTGAAACTCGGCCCCATCCGCCACAAGCACTTCAAGGCATTTGTTAAAGCGCGCCGCCGCCGGACCGTTCTCCAAAAGCGTCAGCGAGGCCCCCGCCTCGACCTTTACAACATGGTGCAGCGTCGCGTCCGATGTTGTGCTCTCATGGCGATAAATCAGGCTCACAGGCTTGCTCGGCGTGCGCACACAGCGGATCAAAACGCCATCACTGGCCAGCGCCGTATTGAGCGCCGCCAAGGGCCGCTCCACAGGGCTTTGCCCCTTGGTCTCAAGCACGCCGTAAAGCTCGCTCGCCCAAGAAATATCGGCCTGATCCGCGAGCCGTGCAATCTCGATCCCCTCAAGGCTGAGGTCATCTGACTGCGCCGCACTAAACACACCGTCCACAAACACGATCTTGAGCCTGTCAAAATCATTGAACACAGGCGCTTCGTCCGTCGCAAACAGCGCCGCCTCGGGCGCATCCGCCTGCGTCAGCGTGTCAGGGCGGGTATACTTCCAGTATTCGTCGCGCCGCGACGGCAAGCCCATCTCGCGCACCCGCGCCAGCGCATCCTTGCGCGCCGCTTTGCTCCAGCCCGCCGCATCAGGCAAAGTCACGCCGTCAAGCCGCGTTGCCGCCGCCTCCTGCTTTGATTTCAAAATCGCATTCATCACGCAGCCACCTCGGCCAGAATGTCCGCATAGCCGTTGTTTTCAACCTCAAGCGCAAGCTCGGGCCCGCCCGTTTTCACGATCCGACCCTCGGCCATAATGTGCACAACATCAGGCTTGATGTGGTCCAGAAGGCGCTGGTAGTGGGTGATCACAAGAAAGCCACGGCCCTCGTTGCGCAGCGCATTGACGCCATCGGCCACAAGCTTCATCGCGTCCACATCAAGGCCTGAGTCTGTCTCATCCAAGATGCACATCCGTGGCTCAAGCATCGCCATTTGCAAAATCTCGTTGCGCTTCTTTTCGCCGCCCGAAAAGCCGACATTGACGGGGCGCTTGAGCATTTCCGCATCAATCTTCAGCTCTTTCGCCTGTGCGCGGATCACTTTGAGAAACTCGGTTGAAGACATTTCCTCTTCGCCGCGTGCCTTGCGCTGCGCGTTCACAGCCGTGCGCAAGAAGGTCATATTGCCCACACCGGGGATCTCGACAGGATATTGAAACGCAAGGAAAAGCCCGAGCGCCGCCCGCTCTTCCGGCTCCAGATCCAAGAGGTCGTCGCCATCCAGCGTGGCGCTCCCACCCGTGACTTCATAGCCCTCTTTGCCAGACAAAACATAAGACAGCGTTGACTTGCCCGAGCCGTTCGGCCCCATGATCGCGTGCACTTTGCCCGCCTCAACAGTCAGGTTCACACCCTTCAGGATCTGCTTGTCTTCTTCTTCCAGTTTGACCCGCAGGTCTTTGATTTCCAACATATTCGCGCCTTTCTCTTATCTTCTGTATTTATGCTCCAGCCTTCAAATCGGCTGGAAAATTCTCAATCAGTCGGTCTTTCGCCTCAGCAATGCCGCTTGCATAGGGCAGATCGCCCATCGCAAGCTGGGGCAGCGCCGCGGCTATCTCGTCGTGCTTCAAAGGCAGCGGCATCACACGCCCCACCCCTGCCGCGTAATCGTAATATTTCAGCCGCGCGTGCTTCATCGGATCAAGCCATGTGTTGGGAACACCATAGCTGTCCGCCACAATCAGCCCGTGCAGGCTTGACGAAATCACGTGCGCACAGGCGCCGATCTCGCGGCAGACCTGCTCAGGCGCGCCCTGCACATCAATATACTGCACAGACGGCTCGGCCTTCAAAAGCGCAGCAATGCGCGGATCGCCCAGCTGGCTGTGGTGCAGCACCAAGCCGATTTTGTCGTGCCGCAGGGGCCGCGCGCCAAGCGCTTCGGCGGTCAAAAGCCCAGGATCGCCATAAGCCTCTGTTTTTACGCCCAAAAGAGAGGCCGTAATCGGCCCGCGCAGCATATGAATATCGACATTGGCGACAAACTCGGGCTTCAGCGGCCCCATCATGCCTGTCCCCCAGATCGCGGGGCGATGGGCGGGGTGCTTTTCGTTGCCCCAGACCCGCTTGGCAAACTGCATAATCGAACCAACCGCAAAAATCTCGGCCTCGCGCGGCTCGCAATGCGCCACAGCCCGCCCGGAGGCATAGGCGGTCACAAGCTGGCTCAGCGCGTCGCCAAAGTTCGGCTTGGCGTTCCACCAGTAAAGAGAGAGAGGCGCATCAGCCATGCTCAATACTCCTCACGGCGCGCATTGATCTTGGGCGCAATCTTGCTGTCATAAGTCTCCATCAGCTTGCCGCTCCAAAGCGTCACAACAGCGGCCACCGCCCCGCCGATCATCCAAGCTGGCAAATCGGCCCAATTGAGCACAAGACCAATGATGGCTCCCGCCGTAACAGGCACAATTAGCTTTTTGTTCTTTTCGATAAATTCCATAGTGTTACCCTACACTTTTCATGCAAAAAAGGGAGCCGGAACCAGACCGGTTCAGACGCCCAAAAGCAGCCCTGCCAGGTAAGGCAAGACTGCTCCTATTGGTAAAAAACAGGTTTGAGAAGCTTAGATACTGCTCTGTAGAACGCCCGCGAAGGTGCGCAGATTGTTTGCCATATTGCCGGTCTGTCCCAGCACCCGCGCGGTATACTCTGGCGAAAACAGGCTTTCCCAAAGGACGGGCATCTGCCCCGCCAGATCGGCTTCTGCGAG
>P_2C_Liq_1_UnCtyDRAFT_1000983_pt1 | contig 11225 bp, 28 predicted proteins | sample Pon2CUnioCityCA_2_FD_10234 | JGI IMG/M metagenome (IMG submission 10234)
CCGTTGTTTCTTGTGTTTCTTCGGACATTGTATAGTTCTCCTTAATATACGTTGTTATTATTTATCGGTGGTTTATTATGGTAATTTAAAATTGATCATGCATTAGACCAAACATACTAGCTTCGCTTGGATCTTCAAATGCCATACCGTTTTTTTGCACACTAAATCTTCCAACTAAATTTTTCCAAACCCATTCGGTTGCTAGTGTTGTGTTGTTACAATTAACTTTAACAAAATGTACTGGGCATTTTGACAGCTGCCTGCCTTCGTTGATTAACGCCAGTGGATCAATAATATCATTAATGTATAGTGACATGTGTTTACAATAGCATCATATTTCTTTGGTGTCAATATCTTTGATTAAATAATATTGCACTAGCATAGTTTCCCATGCATCAGAAAATCCAGTATTAGACTTTGCTAGTTCTTGCATATGCAAAAAGTCTTTGTATCCTAGCAGTGCACAATCAGAAGATCTTCCAACTTCCCACCTTGGTATATTGTTGTGCGGCGGGTCTCTGTATCGTGCATATATTACGCCATCGGCATTCTCGTAGATTAGTGCTTCACCCGGTATTAGTTTGTTTTTCATTGTCTCTGTCGGCCACACGTTTGCGTAATCCGCTACTACTAAATCTGTGATCTCGTTTGTTAAAATGCAGTTGAATACCTCGCTTGCGACAAGTATCCTTACCGGTGAATTCTTTCTCTTTATATTCGTCACCTAAAAAACGAATATCTAAGTCAAACAATTGCAGTATATCTACTACATCTTGCTCGCTTTGGTACGGTACAATTTCGTCGACAAACTTTACTGCATTTAGCTGTGCATAGCGTTCTACTAGTGTTTGCACTGGAGCATTCTTCTCTGGTCTATCGATACTTGGGTCAACTTGTAGCCCACAAATAAGATAATCGCAATGGTCCTTTGCTTCACGCAACATACCAATATGCCCTGCGTGAAGCAAATCAAACGTGCTAAAAGTTATGCCGACGACTTTGTTTCTCATTTACTTTTCTTTTTCTCGGCTGCTGGCTTTTTAGCTGCTGGCTTTTTAGCTGCTGGCTTTTTCTCGGCTGCTGGTTTGGGCAAAATTTTAGCTTCTGGTTCAACTTGCGGCGTGCTTGGCGCAATGCCCAAAAGTTTTTTAATTAAATTTAACATTGTATCTCCTAATAGTTAATTCTATATTTATCATTAAAATATGCTGTTATAATTGGTCAATGCTGTAATCTTTAAGGTAGTATGCAGTGAATTCTGGATCGTCGATTACGTTATACATCCTAATTGACAGCGGATGCTGTTGTACTATGTGGTATTCTTTGCCACAGATAAGATATTTCTCAATCAGCGGAGCAACAGTATTATTTGTTCGATCGACATAAATTGTTGCTAATTTGTTTTCGGTGTTTTTGAACCAGTATCTTTTTTCTTTGCAGTGTTTGGTAGATTTATCAACTACTCCTAAGTACGTAAACACACCATCGGCTTTATCGTCATCAAAGTAACAAGTACTAACTGCATTTTCTAAAATTTTATCCATTGCGATATCTTCGTAATAAAATTCTGGAAGCTTGTAAAGAATTTTGCATTGGTTGCTGTGTAGCTCATTTGTGGGCTGTGTAACTAACTTATAGAGCTCTTTTCTAAAATCGGTTAGTTTTACTCCTTTGAGCATAGCCATTGATAGCTTGTTTTTGTAATAATTCCGCACATCGTCAGCTAATTGGCAGTAGTGTTTTTCTACAGGAACTTGAAAATCTGATGCAAGTGTTCCAATTTCGTCTGGACCACTGACAGATTCTAGCCACTGGATAGCTTGTAATCGTTTGTCTTGGTCGTACTCTTCATTTTTTCCTAGTAAAAAGTACTTGAGCATTACTGCCAACGGGTCAATATCCAATTTGGTTATTGTAGGGGTGTTGATGGGCCTAGAAGGATATTCCTCGCCAAAGAGACTCGTGCTGTACTTGTGCCAGGCTTCGTGCTGTGCTGTTAGTGTAGTGTTATTTTTCATTTTATCAATCCCACAAATTTTCATAATATTTGCCAAACAAACGGAAACCGTTACTCATACGTTCTTGGTGTGCTTTCGCACCTTCTTGATCCCACTTGTTGTAGTAGTAATCTTCCATCCAATCATCACGACACTTTTGTTCGAATGCCCAAATCATTTCGTCCATGACCCAATCCCAACGTTCAAAGTGTTTAGGATCAACATCGCCATTCTTGCCGTATGTGTCCAGTTGCTTCTTGGTAGCACGTAGTTCTTTGGGAACATCTTCCATATCTACCCAAGGAGCACCATGCTTGGTTTCTTTTAATTGTACCAGCATAGGAAGAATGATAGGAGCAAGAGTATGATCCATGCTCCACGTGTCCTCTGGGTCTATACGAACTTTAATCTTTCGGTCACTACGCTTGTCAAGAATCCGATTAATACTGTGGTTATAAACCCACTGCAAACCGTCTTCTACTTTTTCAAGAAACGATTCAAAACGAGTTGAGCTTTCTTTCCATCCCCACCGACCGTGTTTCTTGTCCATATAATGTTCATGGACATAGCTTACCCAACGATGACGATATTTTCCAATATTAACTTTCATATTTAACTCCTGAAACCAAACATTGGGCATTCGTAGGTTGTGCAATAGAAGTTTGTAATACCCTTAAACTCCATACCACATTTTTGACATATGGTTACACCGAAATGTGGATCAATGTCAGGTTGAAATGGATTCTTTGGCTCAAGCTTCCAAATATTTTCAAGGTCAGCAAGACGTCGGTTCATTTCTTTTAGCTCTTTATAGAAAGCCTCTATGTGTTCTTCAGTGCTTTTCATTTCTCATCCCATACCATAAAGTCAGATTTACGGCGTTTGACACCGTATCCATCATATTCCCAGGGCTCGTCATCATCAACGGACATAAGCTTAACAAGTTCGGCTCGTCGTTTCCGCAAAGCCTCTATCTGCATTTCTTTTACACGAATTTCGTGATCAATGTTTTCTATTTCACCTACCATACTCATTCCAATTCTCCTAATATTTCATATCTATCTTTTGTGATCATTACCATGTTTGCTATTTACATGCCCATCCATTTTGCACATTCATCCCATTTAACATTGGTGCTGATCGACCTTTCAATGTGCTGCAAGATCATTTCTCGACCATCACGATCACCAAAACGACCAAACACATATTGTGGAGCAAACGAGTCGTTGCCTTTAATAGTAGGCATCCACTCTTGTGCGTAACGCTTACGATCCAACCCACTTGCAACTACAGTGTTCCAGTAGCGATCATACTTGTCAATCACTTCTGACAAACGCTGTGCAAATCGTGCTTCAAACTCACGCACACGATCTGCTTGCACTTTAGGCAGCATAGGCAACACATCGTCAACTTCCTCATTGAGGATCAAGTTCACAATGTTACGGTCGTACACAATACGATCAACGGTCTTGTGAATACGCACGTACCAGTTGTTTTTGATCTTTACCATATGACCATCAGCAAAGCGAATGATATCACCTTCACGTGACTCTTGCTTACGAGCAATATCCATGTAGTCGTTTAATCCGAGCTCAAGCGAACCGTAATGAGGAACTGAAGTAAACGGACAAGAAGTATCCATTACATATGCACCAGTAGCGTTATCACGAGTGCCAAGATACACAAGGTCTGCTTCCTCATAAGCAAGCACGATCTGGTTGAAAGGACTGATCCACTCAAAGATAGGAGTTACACCATCTTCTACACACTTGCGCAACCATGCTTTGAGCGCAGGATCCTGTGCAGCAAGCCATTCTTCTGCTTGCATTGCAACATGAGTAACGCCCATCTTGGTAGCGAGACGCAAGTAACCGTCAACTAGGATAGGACGGATCATACTACCATCCATCTTTTCCATGACTACATGATCTTGTGCTAGATCGATAACATAGCTCTGAGTCTCTTCGCGTTCATTTACATTAAAGAACTTATGAAACGGACGAGACATGAGGTTACCATTGGCATCAAAGATGAGACCACGACACTCACGGCGAACAGCACCTCCGATGTCATATTGCATTATTCGACCGTTGTTAAATCCATTAGGATACATTTCAAAAGTGTCTGCCATTGCAACGACATAGTTGATTACAGTGTAACCTTCGCGTTCTGCAACTACAAACTCTTTGCGGCCTTCAATGTGAGGTAGCACATCATCAATGTGACGGATAATTGGAAATGTATAGTTCATTTTAGTTTCCCATTTCTTGTTTGTACATGCGCTGAATTTCAAAAGTTGACATGCCTCTGACACGTTTACAAAAACGATGGTAGTCGTTTTGATCGTAGAGTTCATTTTCTACAAACAAAGAGAACCAGTTGTCAACCATTGCCTGCCGTCCTTGCGCTCTATCATTCATTATTCTTCCTCTACTTCAAAACCTTGGGCAAACATCAACAATTCAGTTGCAACCGCCAATGCTTCTTCGCGAGTAAACTGCATCATATCAAACAAGTTTGAGGGATCACTAGAACGACTTCTGCGAGTCAACTGCACACAGGTGCCACGGTCTTCACCACCGAAGAAACGAGTTTGTATTACGTTTGTGTTTGGAACATTTCTCAATTGCGTTGACATAGTGTATCTCCGTGTTGCTTATATTATTAATATACACGAAATTTGTAGATGGTCAACTACTATTTTGCTTCTTTTAAAATTTTATTTTCTTACCTTTGTCCACGGAGTTGACCAAGTTATGCACACCCACCATAAACAAAGTGCTACATGAGGTCCATCATAATACATATATTCGTATCCAAGAAATCTATTTTCTCGCTTTTCAATACGGTCAAACCAATAGAAGTAATAGAAGTATGTGTCACTGCCGAGCGTTTTCTCAGTTTGCCACCATTCAATGCCATTCCATCGCAGTTTAAACTTAAATGGATACTGTTTCATTATTCAACCTCTGCGATTTCTCTCAATGCTACAACCAACAGAGCAGGCCAATCCGGATATCCACTGATTTCCATGCTTTCAGTATGATCCTCGGTCATGGCATTGTAAAGTTTTTGCCAGTCAATGTCCTTAAATCCTGGAATATTAGCATCGCCATGCCAGGGATCTTCTAGTCCGCTGAGTAATAGTTTTGCTGCTTCCTGTGCGGTCATTCTTCATAGTCCTTTTCAAACGAATCTTTGTAATCAACAGCATCAGCCATCTTTGCTACGCGGACAAGGTTGTTTGCCCAACTGCCCGTAACAACAATATAATGCAATTCGTGTATGTGTTCTATGCGTTTTTCATACTCAAAGTTAAAATCTACTTCGTCTGCCATCAATAGATCAATAAACTTGCGGATTTGATCTTTGTCACGATAGTAGAATTCAAGTTCCCAAGCGCAGATGCTTGCTCTACCGTTTACCACTGGTTTGTTCATTCTTCTTCTCCGTTATCAATACCCAACAAAGCGCCATGCATATTGTAGAAAGTAATCATATCAAACCCTTCTTCGACTGTAGGCTCAACATAGCTTTCAATCATATTAGCAATCACATGGTTCGGGATGTTCTTACCTGGACGATTGTTTAACCGTTCAGCCCAAATATCACATTCGGCACGGGCGCCTTCAACTTTAACATCGGGTGGCATAATGCACACACAACGAACTTGATAGCCAGCTTGTTTCATGCGGTTGATGATCTTACGGCGCTTGCCGACACCAAGATTGGTTTGATCCCAGATAACATCGGACCCTTTATTAATAGCTTCCAACAGCATCGCTTCCATAGAAGCAGTTGCATCTTTGATGTTATCTTCAAACATCTCATTGTATGTTTTACCAAAGTGCTTTGCAGCATCTTCGATGAATCGATCAGTGCTGTAGACGAAAGCATCTGGCTTATACATACCTTCAACAAGAGTTGACTTGCCCATAGCAGGCAAGCCAACCATTACAGTGCAGATGGGGTCAGACATGATATTTCACCTTTACAATTTCTGATGCTTTTTTTTGAGCTTCAGTTTCTGCGTCTTTAAGTTTTTGCTGTAAGACGTAAGCTTTGGCTTCTTTGAGTGTTGCCCTTTTCACATCTCGCCAGTGAGTATAACCGCTTATGTATTCAGTAACATTTTCCCAGCGACACAATAAACAAAATTTATATTGAACATAAAACATACGCTCACCGTTGCGGCGGGTTTCTTCACGAATTCTGTATTTTATAGCCATTAGAAGTCCTCCTTAGAGGCATTTTCAATCCAATCTTGAATCTCTGGTTTGTTGCCCCCAACTCGTTGCGCCAATGCCCTAATACATTGATCTAATGGAAGTTGTTGTAAGGCTCTAACCGCCTGTTCATATTTTGCTGCCTTATATAAGTCTGACATTAGAAGTCCTCCTTGCCTTGGTATACATCGAAAACAAAGATGCCGGCATCGCGCCACATATTGACCACACGAGGGCGATCATCAAAGACCATATCAGGTTTCTTGCCGTAGTCAGCAATGATTTCGTCCAGCATCTCACGCTTTACAATGCTGTCATTACGGAAGTCATCAGACTTACGCATGTAGAGTTTAGCATAACTACCAAAAGAGTTACGATTTAGCCACTCTACGGTCGCTTTACGACTACGCTCGTTACGGCCGCTTGCCAGAAGAATAGTCGCTTTATCACGCAAAGCCCAAAACACATCAGCAACTGGATAGTTCACTTTATCATTTGGAATGCCAGCATCAAAGGCTTTCCAGTTCTTTGGCTTGCTACGAACATAATCAAGACGATGTTCGATGTTGGCAAGTGTTCCGTCGATATCAAAGACCACTAGCATTATCTAAGTCCTTCATAGATTGATCGGGCAGGTTCTTGGAGAATACACCAGATATAACCACCCTCATCTGCCACGGTCTCAACAAAGCCTTTCTTTTTCAAATCAGCAAGATTACCACGCTCTTGCGAAGTAAACTTCATTAAGGCATCATTCATCCCAGTATCATCGTTCTCATATTCTGCTTCTGAAATGATTTTTACAAGAAGTGCTGCGCTCATTGATGTAAGTTGCATGTTGTATCTCTGTGTTGCTTATATTATTAATATACACGAAATTTGTAGATGGTCAACTCTTTATTTCAAAAAAATCTTCAATGTTTTGTTATCATCCTGAAGCATGAGTGCTGCTTCAGTCACTTTCATATTGGTATATGATCTGCCTTCTTTGTCAATTACTTCAACACGATTAACATCGGAAAATACAATATCATACATTTTTCCCAGGTCTCCTACTGGAATACCCTTAGTCATTACGTTCTCCAAATCCCCAGTCAGTTACAACAGGAAAGCGAGGAATGCCATCCGGTGTTGGTGTGAAGTAGCGGCACGTTGCCCAATTCGGTGTCGTTCCACTTTCGAACATCTCTTTCAATGTCTTCTGATCACCTCGAACACCAGCACCAAATGTGCGTCCGTCAGGAAGCTTCAGAACCAATCGTTTGATGTGACCAGCCCAATTACCTTTGCCTTCTTCAACTGCAATAATTTTAAACTCAGCATCAAGGAATTCTTTACGTTTCATAAGAAACTTAGAGCGCTTGTTCTGTTGATAAACATTGTCTTCACGGACCATCTGACCTTCATAGCCAAGTTCTAGCCATTCTTCATATAGCTCATCAATGCGTTCTACACTTGCAACCATATATGATTTTACGGTTCGAATACAATGCGGCGATCCAAACCCTTCGTTGTGAAACCAATCAATACGATCACCAAAGAACGGTTCATCTCCGTAAATTGATTTTGCTTCATCTGGCATATTGATTACATCATATACGTGATATTGAACAAGACCTTTTGCCTCTGCAATATCTTCTTGTGTTGGTTTTGTCTTACGAACCATTGAAACAATTTGATTGAAGTCATCTTTTAGTTCATGGTTATACAATTCGCCATCAAGAATAGCATCTGGATAATGCTCAAAGAATACACTGAGTTGTTCCATAATATGTGGCACTGCAACAATCTCTTTACCCGAACGTGTCCACAATCCGTTAGCACGAGCAATACAGCGAATACCATCTAGTTTTGGTTGTGCGTAATACCGTTTAGTTTTAAAGTCAAACTTAGCATCTTCATACTTAGAAGCCAGCATAGGTTTGATCTTGTTAAAGGTATCAATTTCATTGATAGAGTTAAAGTAACCTTTATCACTCTTCTTTTTGTGTTCAGCCCATCCCTCAGCGGCAGCTTGTTCACCTAAAGAAGTTTCATTGGCCTTGCCGATATTCTTCTGTTCGACTTTCTTCCAACTAGATGTAACAATCTTGCCTTGAAAGATGCCAGAGTTTGTGCGCCAATACCAGTTAGCGTCATCACACCCAGTTTCAAAGTTCCACATACGAATTTGGCCTTTGCTATCTCGTTTAAAGAGAGCCGAGGACATTTCTGATACTTTGATTTCCATTAGTTACATTCCCTTGTTCAATGAGTAGCTTACAACAATTATACTACACAATTATTGCAATTCTGTCAACAAAAAAGGCACCCAAAGATGCCTTTTTTCTTAATATGTGATCTAGTTTACTTTACGCTAACAAAAGGTACTGCTGCGTTTGGAACCATTGTTGTAGGCAGTTTACCGTCCCAGCGTTCTGCACTTACAAGATCAATCAAGCTTGGGTTATCCTTGAGTGCTTTACCTCGTGCATTGATTGCTTCTGCTTCGGCGTTACCTTTCAAAGTAATAGCTTCTGCTTCAGCTTTCGCTTGTGCAACACGTGCCTTGGCTGTAGCTTCTGCTTGGATCACTTTAATCTCAGCTTGAACTTTTTCACGTTCCGCATTCTGACGAACCTTCTGAACTTCTACTTCGGCAAGCATACGTTGTTCAATAGAGTCTTCATATGCATCAGAGAAGTCGATGTTTTCAATTTGAACACTTTCAATGATAATAGGTCCAATCACTGCTTCTTGGATACGCATTTGAACTTCTGCTACGAGTCGTGAACGGTCTTGAATAGCTGTAACGGCATTGAATTGTCCAAAGATGTTCTTTGTTTCGTCCATCACTTTACGGTCAAGGAGTCGTGCAGCAAGACTATCAACGCTGCCATATTCTTCATATACTGTTGTTACAGCATCCGCTGGTACACGGAAGTTTACTGATACAGTAAGACCAGCGGTTTGTTGGTCACGTGAATATGCAAGAATATTCTCATATAGTTTAGCACGTGTGCGAACATCAATGTCTACAACTTTTTCAATGATAGGCATCTTAAAGCCAAGTCCAGGTTCAGCCGTGCCTGTAATAGCACCGTTGCGTAGCATTACACCACGTTCACCTTGGTCTACTGTGTACCAAGAACCGAGTAGGGCCGTGATACCAAAGATAGCAAATACAATTGCCAAAAATCCTGCGAAAGGGTTCATTATTTAGTTTCCTTTTTCAATACGTCTGTGTTGTCGTTTACTTTGTCACCTTTGTAGGTGTATTGTTCTGGCACTTGTTTAAATGTAATATTGGTCAATAGCCAATAGATACCAAAGCCAAGAATGCTTCCCATTACGAGAAGACCAATTAGTGCTAGTCCCATCATTTCATTTTACCTTCTGTCTTTTCGCCTTTTTCAAAGCACTGCATACCCATATAAGGTGCTGATGTGCTACTACCGATAGCTACTGAGCATACGACATTTGGATTTGTCTCTGATACCCATTCGTATACACGGAAGTCATAACCATATGCTTCTACTTTAAAAGCATTACTTTCTTTCACTGGCCAATCGGATGTTGCTACCATATCGAACAAACCAGCTGATGCTGTGGTTGCGGTAAGTGCAAGTGCCAGAGCGGCAGTTGTTAGTGTCTTAATCATTCATAATCTCCATACATTCAATTTTCGCTTGATCTGTTTCCATTCTACTGCAAACTTCCCAGTCTGTCAACCCAAAAAATATACTCCATACAACGTAAATTGCGAGAAGGACTGCCGAGCCTACTGCAATAACAAAAGCCCAGAATAGACCAGTAAGAGCACCCCAGGGATCACCGCTCAACATTACTCATTCCATATTCTCCAAAACTAAACATTGATTGTATTCAATCACGTATCCACAAGCCCGAAGGAAGTTTTGAAACTCTTCAAGAACAGCATCCATTGACGCATGTTCTGACATTTCTATTTCAATCTTTGTGCCATCACTGTGTTGGTGTGTAAACTTCATTTTATAATCCAATCCATTTTTGCCCAGTCAGTGTCTTCTGGCATCATTTCAACTTTATCGCCATGTAGCTTTTGTAGTTGATCCCAAATGTGTGCATTATTCATTCTCAGCATGTAAGATTCTTTGCCACAACTATAGCAAGAGCCAGTTGATCCGTAAAACAGATAGTGCTCATCACCTTCAAAGAAAGAAGTAATGCCGCTGTTCATTCTCCAAGAGTTACCAGTAGTGTATCCTCCAGACCAACCAGCTAGTACACGGTAATGCGGATCTTCACCTTTGAATTTAATAACGACCCAATTGTCAGGATGATAGTTGCTCATTGTTGTAATCCTTCAAAAAGTTTTCCATATAAGCACGAATATTTTCTGCTCCTACTGGATTTGCACTATGCACATTATAACCGAAGTCTTCAGGAATGTCAAGCTCATTGTCCATGATATAATTACAAAACCATTTAGCGAATCCATAGCCGTGATGATTGCTACCTGGAATCTCTCCAAGGTCGTGGTCAAATGCAATAAACTTCGGCAATCCATATTGCTCTACTGCCCACACTGCATCATGATAACTACGGCATATGATCAGATCATTGTATGGGCCATAGTCATAGCGCACATCTGCTGGAAAGCGTATGTCATCTAAAAATAGTGTATAGTTATTCATTGCAACTCTCTGTGGCTGATAATTTTGTTGGTCTTTTCATAAAAACAGTGTTACTTTAACTTATATTTGATTTATTTTAAGGTATGAACTTTCTATTAGAAATTCATTTCCCATCCAGCTTTAACCATTGCGTCACCGGTGGTGCTCATAAGACCTGCAAAATTATAGTTTGTTTTTTTAGATAGTTGTTCGTTCCAATTAGCTCGAAGATATCCAACAGTTGGGCTAGATACATCTGCACTAACACTAGTGTAGTTTGTGTTATTGCTAGAAGTATACAACGTTGGAAGATTTGCTGTTACAGAACCACTAATAACTTTAGGAAACATACCAGCTCCGACTGTTAA
>P_2C_Liq_1_UnCtyDRAFT_1000985_pt1 | contig 11218 bp, 9 predicted proteins | sample Pon2CUnioCityCA_2_FD_10234 | JGI IMG/M metagenome (IMG submission 10234)
TTGGTTTGTTTGCCTGTACAAATAATAAGCAAACCAGTAGCTAAAGGGTCTAAAGTACCAGCATGACCTACTTTAATTTTTTTGATATTGAATCGTTTTTTAATGTGCCAACGAAGCTTATTTACCGCCTGAAAAGAAGTCCAATGTAATGGTTTATCAATCAATAAAACTTGTCCAGATTTAAAATCTTCTTCTGTCATTTATGCTGAATTTAGTTCAGTTTTTAATTCATCAAAGCATAACCAATTGCAACTAAACCAACAATTGCACAGTATAATGAGAAGTAAGACAGTTTACTTTTTTTCACCAAAGCAATCATCCATTTACAAGCTATTAAACCAGAAACAAAAGCAGCAATAAAACCAATTGCGATTGGCATCATTTCTGAAGATTGAAAATTTAAATCACCACTTAACACATCTTTTCCTATTTTTCCAAAAATCAACGGAACTACCATTAAGAAAGAAAAACGAGCAGCTTTGGTTCTATCTACACCCAATAAAACTGATGTAGAAATTGTTGCTCCAGATCTTGAGATTCCTGGCAACATGGCAATTGCTTGAGAAATACCTATAATGACAGAATTACTCACAGAAACATTTTTATGGGTGTTTTTTGCTTTATCTGCTAACAATAACAGTATAGCAGTTACTAAAAGCATTACACCGACTAAAAGTATTTTTCCGCCAAAAAAAGATTCTAATTGCTCTTCAAAAAGCAATCCTACAATTACAGCAGGAATCATAGAAAGGATAATTTTTATTGAGAACTGAAACTCTTCATTCCATTTAAATTGTAATAATCCTTTAAAAATATCTATTACTTCTTTTCTAAAAATTACTAATGTACTTAATGCGGTTGCAAAGTGAAGTACAACTGTAAAAGTTAGACTTTCTTCTGGTACAGATGTGTCTCCTAAAATTGCTTTTGCAAGTTCTAAATGTCCACTTGAAGATACAGGTAAAAATTCGGTTAATCCCTGAATAACCCCTAAAACAATTGCTTCTATAACATCCATGTTTATTTTTTAGGATTTAATAAAATGGCATAAATTTCTATTCCTAAACCAATGATAACTAAAGTTGGTGCAAGTCTAATTCTTCGCCAATTGTATATTTCTTCGTTAAAAACTGCTGGATCATCACTTCCTCCTCCTGCCATTAAGATAAAACCTAAGGCAATGACCATCACTCCAATAATCATAAAAATATAATTTTTCTTACCAAATAAGAATTCTGGTTTTTCTATTTTTTCGTTATCCATGTTCTAATAATATAGTTCGTCTGTTTGTAAATTTAAAAAACGTTGCGTAGCAAAAAATGTACTTACCCAAGTAATTAATATTGCCGACAACAACACCCCCACCACCAAGTAAATAATGGTAATATAATCTTTAATCAACTCTAAAGAAGGTATGTATTTATCAACATAAAAAATAATTACAGCTAATCCTAAAAAAGCTACAATTGCCCCTATTATTCCTAATTTTATACTTTGAACAATAAACGGCTTTCTAATAAAATTTTTGGTAGCGCCAACCATTTGCATTGTTTTAATATTAAATCTTTTTGAATGTATTGACAATCTAATGGAACTGTTGATTAACACCATAGCTACTAAACCAAAGAAACCACTTACAATTAGCAACCAAAAACTAATTCTTTGAATGTTTTTAGTTAGTAAATTTATTAGAGGCTTATCATAAGAAACATCTGCTACAAAAGCATTTTTTAAAAAACGTGTTTCTAATTTTTGCATTTTTTCTGGAGTAACAAAATCTGCTTTTATGTAAATATCAATTCCATTTTTTAACGGATTCTCTCCTAAAAACTTCAAAAAATCTTCTCCTATTTCTTTACTATATTGTTTAGCCGCTTTTTCTTTACTTACATAAATCACTTTTTTAGTAAAAATCTCTTTTTTTAATGATTCTTTAAAAGTGAATATTTTTTCATTAGATACTTCATCTTTTAAAAACAAAGTCATCGCCACTTTTTCTTTTACGGTATTGGCTACTTTTGTTGATTTTAAAACGATTAAACCTAAAACTCCGACAAGAAATAACACCAAAGCAATACTCACTACTACAGAAAAGTATGAGGATCTTAGACGTCTTTTTTGATAAGAATCGAATGATTTAGACATAAATTGGAACTAATTTTATGTGTCGCAAGATAATAATAAGTAAACAGTTGACCGTATTTGTTAATAGTATTTTAACTAATTGATTTCTTGACACAATTCGATTAACACTCCATTGGTAGTTTTTGGATGTAAAAAAGTAACCAACTTATTGTCAGCTCCTTTTTTTGGGGTTTCATTTAACACAATAAAACCTTCTTTTTTTAACCTTTTTATTTCTGATTGAATATCTGAAACTGCAAAAGCAATATGATGAATTCCTTCCCCTTTTTTTTCTATAAATTTTGCAATAGGACTTTCTGGGTTTGTGGCTTGTAAAAGTTCAATTTTATTAGGACCAGATTTAAAAAATGAAGTTTTAACCCCTTCTGAAGCTACTTCTTCCGTTTTATAATGGGATTCACCAAATAATGATGCAAATACATCATTAGATTTTTCTAGGTTTTTAACTGCAATACCAATGTGTTCTATTCTATCCATAGTGTAAAAATAAAAAAAACCAGCAAAGAAACACTTTACTGGCTTTTGTTTATACTTTAAGTAAATAAAATTACTTGGCTAATACTTTAAAATCATCTACCATATAAGCACCATCTAAAGTTGTATCTGTTCCTGATCCTACAAATTTAAACCCTACATACAAAGTACCTGTATAAGCTGAAAGATCTATTAATCCTCCATCTTTAAAAGCATACCAAGAATCACTCATGGTTGGGATGTTGGCATTAATTTTATCCCAGGTTGCAGCAGTTACATTTGTTCCGTCAAAATCTGTAGAGACAAAAACCTCTAAAGTGTTTTGATCTGAATCTAAATGATGTTGTGCTAATTGGAAATTTACATATATTTGGCTATTGGCACTCATATCTACACTTGGTGATATCAACCAACCAACATTTACTGCATCATTTGTTCTAAATCCACTAAATTCTGCATAACCATTTCCATTAAAAATTTGTTCTGTCCAAAGTTCACTTCCAGTTTCTGCAAAGTTAGTCCAATTTGGAAAATTTAAATTTGTATTATCTGTACCAGAATCAAAATCCTCTTCTAAAACTACTGAAAAATCATTAATGTTTAGCGGTTGACATCTTGCCCCTGTCATATCTACATCTTCAACTTTGTTTAAAGCTAACACCAAATCACTACCATTAAATGTTTTTGAAACTACACCAGAAATACTTCCTCCTCCTGCTGGCAGCACTTGAAATTTAAAATCTGCAAAAGCACTAGTTTCTAAAATAAAGTTTGTATACCCAAATCCTTCACAACTTTCTATCAAACGTTGAGTATCAAATTGGTCATCAGCATCAACATATGTTTTTCCTGCTAGAGCAGAAGGAAATTGAGCGTTATCAATTTTGACATATAAACCAACATGACTATCATTTATTCCTGACAAATTAACAACTAAAGGTGCAAGTTCTTCTGTAGTTGCACTTCTTAGAATATGATCATCTGCTTGTGCTAATGATAAATTTTCTACTTCATTGTCAATATTCATTGCTCCACCAATAGCTATTACTCCATCTCCAGATCTAACTTCACCAATAAACAAGCCTTTTAAGTTGATATACACTTCTCTACCTACATTAAATTTATTGTAAGAGTCTGTTAATTCTAAAACAATTTTTACAGCAGCAGAAGGGTTAGTAGGAGTATCTTGTATAAAGAATTCTTTATAAAAATTTCCAGAAAAATCTGAAGAAGTTACGTAACCTTTAACAACAATATCTGAGGTAATTTCTGTTGCTTGACCATTAACAAATAGTCCTTTTAAATTAGGTACAGAAATTTCATTAATTGTTCCTGCTGTAATATCTTCTTGAAGTTTTTGTAATGCTTGTGTTTCTTCACCTCCAAGAGAATTAGGTATGGAGAAATCTCCATCTTCTACACATGATGTAAAAGAAATACTAGTTACTAAAGCTAGTAAAATGATGATTAATTTATTAGTTTTCATAATTCGTTTATTTTTTAAAATCTTAAGTTTACGTTTAAAAAGTAGGTTGTACCTCTACCATACCAGTATCTATTTCCAAAAACTGGTGTATCAAGAGCTTTATCGTCTCTTAGTTGTCTAAAGTTTGCATTTCTTCCTTGCTCAAAACCACCTGATTTATATTCTTTGTTGAACAAGTTGTTTACTGTAGCAAAAATACTGATGTATTTTTCTCCTATTTTCCAAGATTTACCACCAATTAAATTCACAACCATATAGTCATCAAATTTTTCTTGTTGTAATAATTCTCTGGCTAAAACAGGGTCATAATCTACAAAAGGTAAACCATCAGCATCTTCATAAAAATTTGAAGATCTATTTAAAGGTGCAACATCTACATAGGTATTTGTAAAGAAGTTTGCAGTTGCTCCAACCCACCAATATTCTGGATCTCTGTATTCAAAACCAACAGAATATGCGTTTTGTGGCCCAGAAGCTACTTTGTAGTTATTTAACAACGCTGTGTAATCTTTAGACCTAAAATCTGAATCAAAACCACCATTGTCTGCAACATCTGATGTAAGGTATAAATCTGGATTATTATCATAAGTAAATTGACCAATAGATGCAGCTCCTTTTAATTTAATTGTAGAAGTAACTTGCGCTTCTATACCTAATTCTAATCCTAAGTGCTTTTTATCAATGCCTGATAATACTTCTTGCACAAATGCAGTATTATCTCCACCAACTCCGTCTGCAAAATAGAAAGATATTTCTGTTGCATCTTGAATTTTTGTGTAATAAGCAGTTAACCTAGAAGTAATAATTGGACTTCTAACAATATAACTTATATCTGATGTAAGTATTTTTTCACTTTTTAAGTTTTCTACAGTATTATTATTTTCTCTAACATTAGAAAATGAGTTTCTGATAGTTGGGGCATTTGTTAAATACCCAATATTTGCATCTATTAAATGACGTCCTGTTATTTTGTAAGTCAATCCACCTTTTGCACCAAAATTTGTAAAACTTAACTTATCGGAATTTCCTAAAGAGTTATTTTGAAATCTACCATTTTGATACAATCCTTCTCTTTGGTGACTGGTTTGAGAAACATTTAATGCTGCATAAAAATCAACTTTATTATACTTGAACTGAGTTTGAACAAATGTGCCAACAACATCAGAATTTAAATTGTAATTATATCTAAAGGTATCTCCAGCTCCAACAACTCTATTAGGATCTAATAGGTTATTTTGCTGCTGATTTGCTGTGTCAGCAAATGGATTGATGTCTAAATAACCAATTCCTCCCAATAAATCTATAACTTCTGCAAATGCATTAGAACGTAAACGCTTGTATTCTAATTTTGCGTTTAAAGTAATATTGCTATTTATTTCTGAATTCAAAATTGAATTTATTGTCAGTTGCTTATCATCATTTCTGTCTTCATATAAAACATATGCATTCCCTAATCCTGCAGCTTTGTTTGTTAAGTTAGCATCATATATTCTATTCCAATTAAGCTGACCATCATTTATAAATCTTTGCTGAGATTCATAAGCCGCAGCCAAATCTTCATTTCTTAACTCGAAACTTGGTAAGTATTGATAATAGGTTGGACTTGGATTAGCCCCTCCATTAAAATCTAAACGACTATTTCCAATTTTACCAAACTGATAAGCTACATTAGTCTGCAAAGAGGTGTTTTCAGACCAATTCCAATAATGATTTAACATTAAAATAGGCTCTGAAACTTCTTTTATTCTTGAGTTTATTTTTCTACCGTTTAAATATCCCCAATAGTCATTGTAAGCAATACCTTTTAAATCAAAAGCTTCTTGAGTATTTGGTGATGATTTACCTCTTCTGTTAGGAGTAAAAATTGATGTGAAAGTTAAACTATGGTTCTCATTAAATTTTTTATCAACTGAGGCAAATAAAGAATACGCATTATAAGTTGTTCCTTCATTGAACCCTTCTAAACCTGCTCTTCTACTTCCAGAAAAAGTAAATGCCCAACCACCATCTAAGATTCCTGTTGAATGCGTTGCCATGACTCTATGCACATAACTTCTATTTGAAGATGAATAAGAGATTCTAGTTCCTGCTCTTTGTTCTGAAGCTCTAGTATTGATGTTGGTAGAACCTAAAACACCTCCAAACGTAAAGTTTGATGGTGCTAAACCATTACTAAACTCCTGATTTCTAAGAACATCATTCAAACCACCCCAATTACTCCATTGTGCTCTACCATCTGAAAGTTTATTCATTTCAATACCGTTAATTAAAACTTTCCCATTTCCAGAGTCTAAACCTTTAATTCTGAAGAAAGAAGAACTAAACTCAAATGCTGCAGTTCTTAAGAAAATATCTTTGGTTGCTTGCAACAAACCAGAAATATTATCTGCGGCACTTGCATCGTCATTTAACTCATCATCTGTAATGGTAATTAAACTCAAATCTTGATCTACGCTGATGTCTCGATACAATAAAATGCTACCTAAATCAACAGCTTTTCCAGAAAGTTCTACCGGAAAGTTTTGAGTTTCATACCCTTTTAACTTAATCTCTACAATGTATGAACCATTAGATAGGTTTTTTAATAAAAATACACCATCAATTCCAGTAACCTGACTAACACTTGTATTTTTAACACTTACGGTAACTTTTTGTAGAGGATTTTCGGAATCGCCATCTGAAACAATTCCTTTTACAATATTTTGAGCTTTAACCCCTAAAAAAAGGAAGAAAAACATAAACATTGTTATCCCAAATTTTTTCATAAATCTTATTTGATTTTTTTATAATTGATTGTAAAATGCAAACAAAATTAACAATTTTTAACAAATTATAGTGTTAACGTTACATTATATAATTTTGGCTTAACTTTTGTTTTATACTTTTGTAGAACAAATCGTTTTAAAAATGAGAAAATCCTTATACACATTTATACTTCTACTTTTTGCATCATCTCTATTACTATCTCAAGAAAAAGGGAAACAATACAATATAAGAACTTTAGCTTTTTATAATTTAGAAAACCTTTTTGACACGATTAATGATGTGAATAAAAATGATGAAGCTAGCCCAATAATGGAGTTAAAATCAAATAAATCTAAAGTTTATTGGGATAAAATTGATAAATTAGGTAGTGTAATTTCTCAAATCGGAGCAGACAAAGCAAATACAAGTCCTGCAATTATAGGTGTAGCTGAGGTAGAGAATCTAAGTGTTTTAGAAGATTTGGTAAAGTCGAAACATCTCATAAAGAAAAGGTATGGTATTATACATTACGATTCTCCAGACAAACGTGGTATAGATGTCGCATTATTATATCAAAAAAGATATTTTAAACCTATACATCACGAAGTATTTAACCCAAAAATATACAGCAATAACTTTCCTGTTTATACAAGAGATCAATTATTAGTTTCTGGATATTTAGATGATGAGTTAATTCATGTTATTGTAAATCACTGGCCATCAAAAAGAGGTGGTTCTAGAAGTATTCCATTTAGAGAAAAAGCAGCGTATCAAAACACCAAAATTATAGCTCAAATAAGAGAAAAAGATCCAGATGCAAAAATTCTAACTATGGGAGATTTTAATGATGACCCAATAGAATCTAGCTTTAAAAAAGTTTTAAAAACCAAAGAGAGAAAGAAAAATTTAAAAAAAGGAGACATTTATAATCCTTACGAAGAAATGTTTAAAAGAGGATTAAACACAGGTGCTTACAGAGATAATATTAGTTTGTTTGATCAAATTTTACTTTCATCGACTTTAGTTGATAAAGGCAAAAAAGATTTTTCTAGCTACAAATTGTTTAGAGCTATGATATTTAACAAACGATTTATGATGCAAACCAAAGGTCAGTTTAAAGGATACCCTTTACGAAGCTTTTCTTATGGAGGCTATACAGGTGGGTATTCAGACCACTTTCCTGTTTATATTTATTTAATTAAAGAAAAACAATAAACTTCTTCTTATAAAATATAAAACCCCGCAACTTTTAAGTTGCGGGGTTTTTTGATAAAAAATTATTGCCTTTACAATACAGATTAACCTTTAATAGTTTTAAATCTGTAATATAAGTATGTGTAAGCGTCACGAGGTATAATTGTAATCCACTTTTTATGTTTTAAATACCATTTAAAACGTATAGAATTTACTCCTTTTGTTAAATAGGCAGCAATAAAAGGATGTACATGTAACTGTATCTTTTTATTTCCTTTAGAGTTTGACATAAATTTCTCTAAATCTGCTTCAATTTTCTCTAACAAAACTATTGGAGCTTCTACTTGTCCATTTTTATTTGGATTGTCTTCGGTAGTTTTTATACTCAACTCTGGTCTAACCCTTTGTCTTGTAATTTGAACTAACCCAAATTTACTTGGAGGTAATATTTTGTGTTTTGTTCTATCTAAAGCCATTTGCTCTTTCAAGTGCTGATACAGTTTATTTCTGTTTTCAGCTTTGTGCATATCAATAAAATCAACTACAATAATACCACCCATATCACGCAGTTGTAACTGACGTGCAATTTCGGAAGCTGCAATTAAATTTACTTCTAATGCTGTTTCTTCTTGAGAACCTGCTTTATTAGAACGGTTTCCGCTATTTACATCAATAACGTGTAAAGCTTCTGTGTGCTCTATTACTAGATATGCACCTTTGCTCATTGAAACTGTTTTACCAAATGATGTTTTAATTTGACGTTCAATTCCATATTTTTCAAAAATAGGAACTTGAGACCTATGTAGCTTTACAATTTTCTCCTTTTCAGGATAAATTTCCTGCAAATACTCTTTAATCTCTACTTTCAAACTATCATCATTTGTTACAATATTAGTGAATGATTCATTCATCACATCTCTTAAAATAGAAGATGCTCTGTTTAACTCACTTAAGATTTTGGTTGGTGTATTTGTGTTAGGTATACGTTTACACATTGTTTTCCAACGTTCTAAAGAGTTTTGTAAATCTTTGTCTAATTCTGCTACTTTTTTACCTTCTGCAACAGTTCTTAGAATAACTCCAAAACCTTTAGGTTTAATACTTTTAGCTAATCTTTTTAAACGTTCTTTTTCTTTTGGGTCTGCTATTTTTTGAGAAACAGAAACTCGGTTAGAAAAAGGAACTAAAACCAAAAACCTACCAGCTATAGACAACTCAGAACTTAGTCTGGGGCCTTTTGTAGAAATTGGTTCTTTTACAATTTGTACCAACAGGTTTTGACCTGTTTTTAGTACTTGGTTAATACTACCGTCTTTGTTAATGTCTTCTTCCTTTCGGAAGTTTTTTAAAGTGAACTCTTTATACTTACCTGTGCTTACTTTCTTAATGAACTTGTTTAATGAATTTACTTGCGCGCCTAAATCATGATAATGTAAAAATCCGTCTTTTTCATAACCAACGTTTACAAAACATGCATTTAAACCTGTTAACACTTTTCCTATTTTGGCTAAAAAAATATCGCCTACAGAAAATTTGTTATCGGTTGTTTCATTATTTAATTCAATAAGTTTTCCATCTCTTAATAAGGCAAAATCTATATCAGATGAATTTGAACGAATTATTAATTCTGTTTTCATACTGAACTGGATTTAACACTGCACTGAATTGTGCAGATGGATTAATATTGTCAGGTATTTATAATACCGTGCGAGGTTAATTTAACCTCTATGTCAATGAACTTTTGTCTTTTCGCTAAACTATAAACGAAAAAGTAAGCGAATGCTTACTTTTTCTTGTGTCTATTTGCTCTAGCTCTTTTCTTTCTTTTGTGTGTAGAGATCTTAGCTCTCTTTCTTTTTTTACCACTTGGCATAATGTTCCGATGTTTTTTAAACCTATTAGGCTTAGATTAATGTTTTATTACTTAACCGCTACTTTACTTTTTACACCTTCTGTAAAAGTCTTAGCTGGTTTAAAAGCTGGAATGTTGTGAGCTGGAATTTTGATAGTAGTATTTTTAGAAATATTTCTACCTGTTTTTTCTGCTCTTGTTTTGATAATGAAACTACCAAAACCTCTTAAATAAACGTTATCACCATTTTCTAATGCATCTTTAACCTCAGTCATAAATGCTTCAACAGTTGCTAAAACATCAGTTTTTTCGATTCCTGATTTATCTGAGATTTTTGATACGATATCTGCTTTCGTCATGTCTATATTTTTATTATTTAATTTCAAAAATGCGGATGCAAATATATGATAATTAATCAATTCCAAAAATAATAAAGTGTAAATTTATATGAATTTTATAATGTAATTTCGTAATTCTATTTTTTAACAATGAAATTCTCTAACATTCTCATAAAGTGGTATTTACAAAACCAACGCGAATTACCTTGGCGCAAAACAAAGAACCCATATTTCATTTGGCTATCAGAAATCATGTTACAACAAACCAGAGTTGCTCAAGGTTTGTCTTATTATTTAAAATTTACAGATACTTTTCCTACTGTTTTTGACCTTGCAAAAGCAGATGAAAGTACCGTTTTAAAAATGTGGCAAGGGTTAGGGTATTATTCTCGTGCAAGGAACCTACATTTCACTGCTAAATACATTGCTAATGAACTGAATGGAGAGTTTCCTTCAACATTTAAAGAAATCATTAAACTAAAAGGAATTGGAGAATACACAGCTGCTGCAATTGCCTCTTTTGCTTTTAATGAGCCCAAAGCTGTTGTAGACGGAAATGTTTATCGGGTTTTATCAAGATATTTTGGTATTGAAATACCAATAAATTCATCAAAAGGAGTTAAAGAGTTTAAAGCTTTGGCAGATACTTTAATTGATAAAAATAAGCCTGCAAATTACAATCAAGCAATAATGGAGTTTGGCGCAATACAATGCAAACCAAAAAAACCATTATGTATGTTTTGTCCATTATCTGAAAGTTGTGTGGGGTTGCAAAAAAATTTGATTGAAAAACTTCCTGTAAAAGAGAAAAAAATTAAAGTTAAAAAACGATATTTTAATTATATCGTAGTAAAAACAGATGACAACAAAACCATTTTATCCGAAAGAAAAGGAAAAGGAATTTGGCAAGGTTTATATCAATTTCCTTTAATAGAAAGCGATGCAGTGATCAATAAAAATGAGTTAACATCCTCTAAAGAATTC
>P_2C_Liq_1_UnCtyDRAFT_1000990_pt1 | contig 11187 bp, 10 predicted proteins | sample Pon2CUnioCityCA_2_FD_10234 | JGI IMG/M metagenome (IMG submission 10234)
CCGGCATGGAAAGGAACGGTGACGTTAACGCCAGCTGCCTTAGCGGCTTGCTCAACACCCACATTACCCGCCAAGACGATCACGTCAGCAACGCTGGCGCCTGTTTCAGATGCAATACCTTCCAGTACTTTGAGTACCTTAGCCAAGCGTGTTGGCTCGTTGCCTTCCCAGTCTTTCTGGGGAGCCAGACGGATACGTGCGCCATTGGCGCCGCCACGGAAGTCTGAACCACGGAATGTGCGGGCGCTATCCCAAGCGGTGGCAACCATTTCTTCGGTTGACAGGCCACTAGCCGCAATCTTGGCTTTGACAGCATCAACGTCATAACCGGTCTTGCCAGCAGGAACTGGATCTTGCCAGATCAAGTCTTCTTGAGGCACTTCTGGTCCGATGTAACGTGCTTTGGGGCCCATGTCGCGGTGGGTCAACTTGAACCAAGCGCGTGCAAACACCTCTGAGAAGTAATCCGGATCTTTGTAGAAACGCTCAGAAATCTTGCGATATTCCGGATCCATCTTCATGGCCATGTCGGCATCAGTCATCATCGGCATGCAGCGAATCGATGAGTCTTCGACATCAACTGGCATGTCTTCTTCTTTGATATCGATCGGCTTCCACTGCCAAGCACCGGCTGGGCTCTTGGTCAATTCCCACTCGTAGTTCAAGAGCAGGTGGAAGTAGCCGTTGTCCCATTGGGTGGGGTTAGATGTCCATGCACCTTCGATACCGCTGGTGACTGTGTCACGACCAATGCCGCGGGTCTTGTGGTTGATCCAACCCAAGCCTTGCTCTTCGATTGGTGCGCCTTCTGGATCAGGACCGAGGTTCGCGGCATCACCATTACCGTGAGCTTTACCAACGGTGTGACCACCGGCAGTCAGTGCACACGTTTCCTCATCGTTCATGGCCATGCGAGCAAACGTCAAACGCACATCATGTGCTGAACGCAACGGATCAGGCTGTCCACCTACACCCTCTGGGTTCACATAGATGAGACCCATCTGCACAGCAGCCAGCGGGTTCTCAAGAGAGTAGCGATCTTCCTTAGACGGATAGCGGTTCTCGCCAAGCCACTCGCTTTCACCGCCCCAGTAAATGTCTTTCTCTGGGTGCCAAATGTCTTCGCGACCAAAGGAGAAGCCATATGTTTTAAAGCCCATTGATTCATAGGCGACGTTACCGGCCAAAATGAACAAATCGGCCCAGCTAAGTTGGTTGCCATATTTTTTCTTGATCGGCCACAGCAAACGACGACCTTTGTCCAGGTTGCCGTTATCAGGCCATGAGTTCAGGGGTGCGAAGCGCTGGTTGCCTGTACCGGCACCACCACGGCCATCGGCCACACGGTAGGTACCAGCAGCGTGCCAAGCCAGACGGATCATCAAGCCACCGTAGTGACCCCAGTCAGCAGGCCACCAAGCCTGGCTGTCCGTCATCAGAGCGACGAGGTCAGCTTTCAGTGCTTTGACGTCGAGCTTCTTGACTTCTTCACGGTAGTTGAAGTCGGGATCCATGGGGTCGGTTTTGCTGTCTTGCTGATGCAGGATGTCTAGGTTCAGCGATTTTGGCCACCAATCCATGACAGATGAGCCTGACTCGGTCATGGCGCCGTGCATGACCGGGCATTTAACGGTATCTAGCATGTTTCACTCCTTTGTGTAATAGCTGTATTAGTCTAAACCGATCGAACGTTCAGGACTAATTGTTTATAACTAAAATGGTGATAGGCTTCATTCCCGCATAATTTCTACGGTTCGCCTCTCGCCCCCGATTCAAATGTTGCTTTTATTCAAAGACTTAACTAGCCCGCATCCCAGTGCAGGGGTTAGAGGCTTGGGCAGCGATCGTTCGGTTGACGATGCGCGACGGACTTTGGATGTGAAACACCATGCGATGCACGCGCGCATCATCGGGGCAATCGACAATTTCCATACCCAACCCTTCACAGAATCTTATCATTGCATGGTTGGTTGGCAATACATCTCCGTATATTGTGGTCAGTGCTCGTCGTTGCGCTTGGACCACTAATGCATGCATGATTTGTGTGCCTATGCCAAGGTGTTGTTTGCGGTCTGCTAACACCATACTAAATTCCGCGTTTTGTCGGCTTGCATCAGTTATTAGCCGTGCCATGCCAACAACCGCGTATCGCCCAGGTGCAACGACTTCAGTGGCAACCAGTCCTATGGTATGGGTCGTGTCGGGCTGGCATAGTTCAGACCACTGTTGATCTGACCACAGGGGCACATGCGGTCTTCCAAAGCGAAAGTACAAACTACCAGGTGAAAGCTCACCCAGAAAAACCTTGAGCGGCTCAAGGTCAGCTGACTGAACCTGGCGAATGTGGGGGGTTGGCGGTGGGCGTGATCGATTGGCCATGACAAAACCTCAGCGGAAAAATACCGCTCAAGGTCACGTTACGGCATGTTTTTGACGGTTTTTTTACGCTAGATCAACTTATGACAGAAATTACGGGTAAACCCTGATGCTGTGGTCTGACCGCTATCGATCCTGTCGCCCGGTTGCGATTGGTTAATCCTGCTGGGGTTTGGGTGTTTTGACAAACAGCATGACACAAAAACTTTTGGCCTCAGCTGAGCGATTGCTGTCGTTATTAGTGTCACCCGAGCCGCTTTGCGGCGCAGGTAATTCAACCGAGCGAGTCTGTTTGAGCGTCAGGCCAGCTGCCCGCGCGATATCAATTAATTCAGGTGCGCGGTAGAACCGCGCACCTGAATAATAAGTGTGCCCTGACTTTCCTCTGCTGCTGTGATGCTGACCCCAGGCGCTATCAAGTGGAACAAACCCGACAAGTGCATGACCACCTGGCTTAAGCGCTCTGTGACATTGCGACATGACCGTGGACAAATCTTGCACAAAACAAATCGTGCAAACCATCAGTACCCCGTCAAAGCTGGCGTTGGCATAAGGCAACGCCTCACCTAGGCCGATGCAAGTCTTGATGCCTCGGGCCTGCGCGAGCTTGGCCATGGCCGGTGCCGGTTCGAGTCCATGCGTCATACCGAGCGCTTTCGCAAAACGCCCGCTGCCCACGCCCACTTCAAGCCATGAACCGGGGTGACTTTCCGACTGACCTTTTGACTGGGCTTCTTCCTTCACTGACTTCAGACACTCGAGTTCTATTTCAAACAGCAAGCGACCTTTGTCTGTGTCAAACCAGGCGTCGTAGTCGCCGGCGTTGTCTTCAAATATTTGGGCACCGATGGGCAATGGTTTAGTCATGAGAAGGGTTTGTTTGCGTTGCTAGGTCGCTAAAAGATCAGCGAGTGTTCGCGCAATGACTTTGGTTGCCCCACGTAAATCCTCGAGCACCAAATGTTCGTCGGCTCGCTTAGCGTTGCTTTCTAAAACGGTGCGCGGCCCCGCGCCATAGATGACACCTGGGATGCCCGTTTCAACGTATAGACGCACGTCAGTGTAGAGCGGTGTGCCAATGGCTTTAATCGGTTCACCAAATACTTCCTCGGCGTTATGTTGCAAGGCATTGACAAGCGGTTTGTTGCCCTCAAGCGGTGCCATGGCATTGGCTAGCAGCAGACGGCGGATATCAACTTTAAGGGCACGGCCGCCGCGTGGTGGCGTGAAGCTAGCCGCGGCATCTTCGATCGTTTGACGAATGCTTGCCTCGACGGCAGTGGCGTTTTCTTCGGGAATCATGCGCCTATCTAATTTAAAAACCACTTTGCCAGGCAGCACATTGGTATTGGTGCCTCCCTGGATTTGTCCGACATTTAGATAGGGGTGCGTAATGCCCTCAACTTTGGATGTGATGTCCAGATAATCGTGGTTGAGTCGGTACAGGGCCTGCAGAATATGCACGGCCCCTTGCAACGCATCGGTACCACTATCTGGAATGGCCGCATGTGCCATGTCACCTTCAACGGTCACCTCAAATTGCAGACAACCATTGTGTGCCGTGACAACTTCATGGCTAAACCCGGCCGCAATCATCAGATCAGGTCTGGTCAACCCCTGGCGCAAGAGCCAGCCTGGCCCCATCTCACCGCCAAACTCTTCATCATAGGTAAAGTGCAATTCCACCTGGCCGGCAAGCGCTATACCGAGAGACTCCAAAGCGCGCACGGCATACGTGAAGGTAGCGAAGTCGCTTTTGCTGACCGCCGTGGCGCGACCATACATTTTGCCGTCGACAATTTCACCGGCGTAAGGGTCGTGGGTCCAGCCTTCGCCTGGCGGCACAACATCGCCGTGCGCGTTTAACGCAATGGTTAGGCCTTCACCGTAGTGTCGGCGCACAATCAAGTTGGTAATGGATTGCAGCCCATAGGCGTTGACCTCATCGGCTGGCACAGGATACTTTTGTGCGTCCAAGCCCATCGCGGCCAACAGTTCAGCGGTTCGCTCAGCGTGCGCCGCGTTGTTACCCGGTGGGGTATCAGTTGGTACCTGCACCAGTGCCTGCAGAAATTGAACTTGTTCATCGAAATGAGTATCTACCCAGGCATCAAGTTCGTGGTGAAGGCGGTCATTGGACATTAGGGCTCCCGTTTTGGTATTCGCGTTTAGTGCTTGTATGGGTACGTGTGTCGAGTTCAATGCCTGTCGGTGTATCAACACACGCCTTGAATGGTTGGTCTGGCTTTACGTCCAGACCATCGCGCCTGCTGCATCAAACGGATGGGTGGTCTTCCAGTGCCTGGCAATGTCGATGCGGCGGGCCACCCACACGTGGTCATGCGCTTCGATGTGGTCAAGAAACCGCTGCAGCGCTTTAAATCTACCCGGGCGTCCGATGAGCCGGCAGTGCAGTCCAATACTCATCATGCTCGGTCGTTCTACGCCTTCGGCATAGTGCACATCAAATGCATCACGCAGATACTCAAAAAAAGCATCACCGTGACTAAAACCTTGTGGCATGGCGAACCGCATGTCATTGCAGTCCAAGGTGTAAGGCACCACCAATTGAGGTGCCAGACTGCCATCGGTTTTTTTTACGTTTAGCCACAACGGTAAATCATCACCGTAATAGTCACTGTCGTATTCGAAGCCGCCGTCATCAGCCACTAGACGTCGCGTATTGGGGCTGTCGCGACCGGTGTACCATCCGAGCGGTCGTGTGCCGGTCACGCGTTCAATGGCTTGCATGGCCCGGTGCATGTGCCCGCGCTCGGTCGCTTCGTCTACGTCTTGATAATGAATCCAGCGCCAGCCATGACAAGCGATTTCATGATCGGCTTGGGCAAAGGCGTGGGCTACCTCAGGGTGGCGCTCGAGCGCCATGCCAACGCCAAATACCGTGAGTGGCAAGCGACGTGTTTCAAATTCGCGTAGTACTCGCCACACGCCGACTCGCGAGCCGTACTCGTAAATACTTTCCATTGTTAAATGGCGTGCGGCAAACGCTGGCGGATTAAAGAGTTCCGACAAAAACTGTTCACTGCCGGCGTCACCATGAAGGACCGTGTTTTCAGCACCTTCTTCGTAGTTCAAGACGAATTGCACCGCCACCCGGGCTTGACCGGGCCACTGCGGGTCTGGTCGGTGGCGCCCATAACCGATCAGATCACGTGGATAGTTTGATGCGTCAAGGTGGTGGTCAGCCATGTGAGACTCTCCAGGTCATGTCGTTGCCTTCGATTGCCGACGCGCACCGTTACCCAGATCATCGCTTAGGGCAGTGACCAGTGTTTGCTGGGCATCTGGGTCTTGTTCATCGAGGCGGATGTTGTGCTGAACGTGGCGCAAATGACTTTTCATGAGACGCACGGCAGCCGCGCCATCGCGGCATTCGAGTGCATCAACTAGCGACACGTGCTCAGCGTGCGAAGCCTGTGCCGAGTTGGATGACTGATAAACCAGGGCAATGAGTGAACATCGAAGCATTAACTCCCTGAGTGTGTCGTACAACACTTGATTGCCATGCATTTGTGCGAGTAGCAAATGGAAATGCCCAAGTAAGCGAGTGCGTTCGGAGACGTCTTGGCGTTTGAGGGCCCGCCGTTCAGCCACCAAATGTGAGCGTAGTTGTCTGATTTGACGTGTTGTGATTTGTTTGCAGAGGTCGCGGGCCATCATCGTTTCAAGCATGGCGCGCACCGCAAATACCTCTTGGGCCTCTGTATCGGTCGGGATGGCCACGAAAGCGCCACGATCCGGTTCAAGCGTCACCAGGCGATCGCGTGCGAGCTGGTTTAGTGCCTGGCGAACCAGTGTTCGCGAGACCTTAAAAATATCGCATAGCTTTTGCTCAGTGAGTTTGGTGCCAGGCATCAGGCGCTTGAGCGCGATTGCTTGTGTGACAGCACCGACAATACGGTCGGTGGCTTGTACGGGTTCTTGACCTGAGGCGATGGTGGTTGGCATAAGGTTAATGTAAGTGTGACTCTGATTGATGCGGTTTGATTGTATGCAATTTTAATTGAGCACGAGAAGATGTGACTGCCGCCGCAAGACGGCAGTCATTTACCCGGGCAGCCCAATGACGACCGCCGACTCGGCAATCGCGGCCATGGAACCTTGTTTTAACTTTAAATCGGTACCTGACTGTGCAAATCCAGCTAGTTGCACGCCTTGACCTAGAGACATGGATACTTGGCCGTCACGTTTGAGACTCAGCCGCTTGGTGATGTGTCCTTTCACAATGCTGACCTCGCCCACGGCCACAATGGTGGGCGCAATGGTTACTGCCGTTGCTTTGCAAAGGGCCAGTACCGATTGTCCCTTTTTTAGGTCAAGTAGTTCGAGGCTTTCAGGGGTGATGCGCGATGCCAGTCGCTGACCGTCTGGCAATTCAAGCCACACACGCGTGATTGGACTGGTGTTGTCAATTTCCTGTACGCGGCAAGGCAGTTGGTTGCGCATACTAGTCCTAAACCCCATGCCCGTCATGTTCAGTGCGGCAGTGGGGGTGTTGACCAGCTCCCCGCGGATCTGAGCCAGTGCTGCCGTCTTAGCTTGAGCAAGACGGTCAGCTGCCGCTAGCAAAGCCTGTGCACCTGGCGTCAGGCGCGCGCCACCGCCGCCAGCCCCACCAACGGACTTCTCAAGCAAGGGTACGCCAGCCAGGTTCGTCAGGGTTTCGATTGCCTGCCAAGCGGCTTTGTAGCTCACACCGTTGTCGCGTGCGGCCTGCGAGATTGACCCCTGGCTGCCGATGGCGCGTAACACTTCAATGCGCTTGTCGGTCATGGTGCTGGCTAGCGCGTCCTCTAAGTGCAGGTCTGGCGCCACTGGTGCGGCAGAGGATGTGGCAGTGGGTCTGGCAACGGGTGTGCTTAAGTGCTTGGTCATAAAAGGCCGTTTCAGGGGTGGTGAAAGCGACAGATCAGCGGGTTATTGCGATGGTGCGCTCGTTTGAGTTCGCTATTCATATAATACATAGCGTGCTAAGATTCGATCTACATTTTTAACATAGCGTATATCAAAATGCGTCGTTTTCTTTGTCGGTTTCTTAGTCAGTTTCTTCGTCGGGTGGTTACCAAGCCCAGGACGGTCGCGACATTTACGACAGTGCTGATGGCGCAGGCCTTGATGCCTGCAGGTGCAGGCGAGCAACCGTCGGTGCAAGCATCTGTTGTGACCGTGGCCGTTGCTTCAAATTTCAGCGCGCCCATGAAGGTCATCGCGACCGAGTTTGAGCAAGCGACCGGGCACAAGGTTACGTCGTCTTTTGGGGGAACGGGTTCTTTTTATGCGCAAATAAAAAACGGTGCGCCGTTTGATTTGTTTTTATCAGCTGACGCTCAAACCCCGGCGCGATTAGTCCAAGAGGGCGTGGCAGTGGCTGACAGCCGTTTTACCTATGCCGTTGGCAGATTGGTGCTGTGGAGCACAACACCAGGTTTGGTCGACGGCACTGGTGCGATCCTTGGCAGTGCTGCTATTGATCGAATTGCCATCGCGGACCCCAAGCTCGCACCCTATGGTGCGGCTGCACAACAGGTGATCGAACGGCTTGGTTTGATGCAGGCGCTGCGACCCAAGTTGGTGCAAGGTAAAAATATTAGCCAGACTTATCAGTTTGTCGCCTCAGGCAATGCACAGCTCGGGTTCGTGGCTTTGTCTCAAGTGTTCGTCAACGGCGAGCTCAAAGCGGGTTCAGGATGGGTGGTACCAAGCGATGACCACACACCGATTAGCCAAGATGCGGTTTTATTAATAGCAGGCCAGGGCAACCCAGCAGCGCACGCTTTCTTGGCTTACCTCCAATCAGACAAGGCCAGGAAGGTGATTGAGTTGTATGGGTACCAATATTGAGAGTCAACAATCCGCGCAAGTAACTAACAACAACTAACGCCATAAGGCATGTGACGATTGAATAGCCCCATTTCAGTTCAAGCTTGGCAAGCGATTTGGCTCACCATAGAGCTTGCAACGGTCACAACGATTGTGCTGCTGATCATGGCCATACCGTTGGCGTGGTGGCTGTCGCAAACGGCCTCACGATGGCGCTCGGCTGTCAGTGCCCTTGTGACATTGCCTTTGGTACTCCCACCCACGGTGCTGGGGTTTTATATCCTTGTGCTACTCGGGCCGCAGGGTTGGGTGGGCGAGTTGACCCAATGGCTGGGTATGGGTCTGTTGTCCTTTACCTTCACGGGGTTGGTAATTGGATCGGTTGTTTTTTCTCTGCCATTTGCTGTCATGCCAATCCAGCACGCGTTTGAAGCGATTGGCAAACGCCCCATGGAAGTGGCAGCCACCCTTCGGGCACGACCGCTCGATGCGTTTGTGACAGTGGCCTTGCCGCAAGCAAAATCCGGGGTGTTAACAGCAGCGGTACTGACGTTTGCGCACACGGTGGGCGAGTTTGGTGTGGTCTTAATGATCGGGGGCAACATCGCGGGTCAAACCCGTGTCGTGTCAACCGAGATATTTGGTTATGTCGAAGCCATGCAATACACCCAAGCCCATTGGTTATCGGGTGGCATGGTGGTGTTTTCCTTTGTGGTGTTGTTCATGCTGGCACGTCTGAGGCAACAACGCGACCGGATGCATTCATGAATGTCAGGGCGATGAGGGGCGCAGATGACTGAAAACATCGATATCAAACTGTTGCTTAATCGTCGTGGTTTCGCGCTCGATGTCGACTTGTGTTTGCCGGCTCAAGGCATCACGGTTTTGTTTGGGCCGTCTGGCTCCGGTAAGACCACCTTACTGCGTTGTTTGGCTGGCCTAGAGCAGGCGCACGGTCGGATTCAGATTGGCGAACAAACGTGGCAAGACAGCGAGCGTGGTGTGTTCATCCCCACCTGGCAGCGCAGCCTGGGCTACGTGTTTCAAGAGGCCAGTTTGCTGGCGCATCTGAGCGTCGAACAAAACTTGCGCTTTGGTATTAAACGTATCAAGAATTCTAAAACCGCTGAAGCGTTGAATGAAGCGATCGCGCTTTTGGGTATCGGTCATTTACTGCAACGTGACCCAGATCGTTTGTCTGGCGGTGAGCGCCAGCGCGTGGCCATCGCACGAGCACTCGCGATGCAACCTCATTTACTTTTGTTAGACGAGCCCTTGGCATCATTGGATCAAGCGCGGCGCGAGGAAATCTTGCCTTGGCTCGAACGTTTGCACACCAGCCTGGAGATCCCGGTTTTGTACGTCACGCATGCCATGCAGGAGTTGACTCGTTTAGCTGATCATGTGGTGGTACTGCAAGACGGTGAGGTGAGGTTGCAGGGGGCAACCGCCAATGTGCTAGCCGAGCCAGCGTTTGCGGCCAGTGTGGGCGGGCAGGCTGGTGTGGTGCTGCAGGCAACAGTGGTGGGTCATGATGATCCCTATCATTTGACCCAGCTGGCGCTACCTGCCGGTCACCTGTGGGTGGCCCAATCTGAATTGAGCCATGCCCAAACCGTTCGCCTGCATGTGCATGCCAGTGATGTCAGTCTGACTTTGACTGAGCCCAAAGATACGTCTATCCAGAACCGGTTGCGCGGCACGATTGAATCGATTAATGCGGACGCCCATCCGGCGCATCGCATCGTGACCGTCTCTTGCGGTGAGCAGCACTTGCTGGCGCGGGTCACCGCCCGTGCGCTGCAGAGCATGGGTGTCAGCGTCGGATCGTGTGTGTGGTGTCAAATCAAATCGGTGGCATTGGTTGGGCACTAGAAATGTGTAATCATTTGCGCCAGCGCAAAGCGCCGCCAATGAGAGCGGCTGGCGTGATTTATCTCAATGTAGTGATTGCCATGGTCTTGATACTTTGGGTTATCGGCTTGCAAACATTTTGCAAAGGTCGCTTTATAAGGAGTATCGAGGTATGAAACACATCATCGGTTTGGTCGCAGGTTCATTGATTGCTATTTCTGCACAAGCGCAGGCACAGCCCAATATGTATTTCACGGTGAACTCATCAGACGTCATGGTTCAGGGCGCGGCCATGGTGTTGGCTACACAGTCTGTTAAACAAAACGCCAATGTGCGCATGTTGTTGTGCGGCCAGGCGGCAGACATCGCCTTAAAAGATCATGAGATGCAGTCGTTAAAACCCATGAATGCCACGCCGCAACAAATGTTGCAAGGGTTGGTCAAAAACGGCGCCACAGTCGAAGTCTGCGCACTGTATTTGCCAAACAAGGGTCTGACACCAGACGCTTTGATCCAAGGGGTGACGCCAGGCAAGCCTGCTGATGTCGCATCCTATATGTTGAAATCTGATGTGAAAATGCTGGCGTTTTAAAAGTAGTGCAGTTTTGTCTTAACGGTTTGAGCAGGCCGCGTAGTCTTAGTTGGTGTCTTGAGCCTACTTAAGTATTGACCTGCCATCCCGCAAATTGCCCTAGATCGCACTCACCAACTAGGTGCCAGCGTGCTCTTCTAGAGGGTTTAGCGTATTGCTGTATGGTCTTTGCCCAATTATTTCTGGTAAGTCAATTGCAAATCACGTCTGATGAAATCAAATGATGTTTGTTTCGATGTCCGAACATGGCTTATAGTCGAGCACAAGAAAACAGCAATCAGATTGGTAAGTAAAGGACTGATCATTTCACGTTTGCGTTGCTGTGGAAACACCAGACATGTAAGTCATGCGAAACAAGCAAATCAAACAGACAAAGGTAGCGCCACGGGTTCACGCGTTGACAAGACCCTTCCCTCCTAATCGCCCAAAAACTGATCGGACCCTCAACCACGTTTTAAGTTGTCAGGAAAGCCAAGGTGAGTGATCACAACACCCCGGCAAGTGCTGATCTCATCGACTCGAGA
>P_2C_Liq_1_UnCtyDRAFT_1000993_pt1 | contig 11170 bp, 8 predicted proteins | sample Pon2CUnioCityCA_2_FD_10234 | JGI IMG/M metagenome (IMG submission 10234)
AAATGAAACCGTAGCTTAGGCTATGCTTTAATTTTCTTTATCATCTAGTCAAAAAATAATTCAAATTAAGAATACGGCATTAGAAACATAAATAGGTATATAATTTGAAGTTTTAACGCTCAAATTCCATTAGAAATCCGTCTGCGGCTATGTTATCATCTAAGTAAAGAATGCTGCCTTGTAAGTCGATAGTTCCTTTATCTATATGATCGATAAATAACGTTTCAGTGTTTCCGTTTTGTTCTATGCGTATGGGATATGTTCCACTATCTAGTCCCGCATAAATATCTTGAGGACCAGTAGTTAAAATGTTATTAGTGATGTCTACAGTATTGTTACTAAGATTAAAATCATAAATGACCTCGCCACGACTATAGTCTATATTGATTCCCACAAAACCTCCACGTACATTTTTCAAGTGCCAGGTTCCATTGATCGTAGTTGTAGAATTAGTTTGGTCATCATCACTATTGCAACTTGCAAAAATTAAAAATGCAAAGCATAAAAGAAAGATCAATTTAATGGATTTCATAACCTATATGTTCTGGGGCTTTATAGTTATAGATACAACTGAAGGGATATGGTTGCGTAATAAAGCTATGAATCTTTTTTAAAAGGCTCTAACAATTGCTCACCAAAATTCTCTGGATAATTCTCATCTCCATGAAAACCCAGTTCTAAATATGCTTGATGGTAAGGTACATGAGCTGTTCCAAAAATATAATCCCACAAACTGAGTGATAGTCCATAATTTACTCCATATTTATGATCAGCAGGTAGTTCTCTAGCGTGGTGCCATAAATGCATCTTAGGATTGTTAAATACATATTTTAATGGCCCATAGTCCCAATTGAGGTTTGCATGATTTAAGTGACCTATAAAAACACTCACCATATGAACGATAAAAAACTGCTCGATCCCAAAACCAAGCATGGCAAGAGGTAAATACTGTAAGCTTTTATAAATAATCGTTTCCATAAAGTGAAAACGGAACTGCGCCGCAAATCCCATCTCTTTAACGCTGTGATGTACTTTGTGAAATTCCCAAAGCCACGGCACACGATGTAACAACCTATGAATGTTCCACTGCACAAAATCTGCTATGATAAACATGATCAGCAATTGAGTCCATACCGGTAAATTACCTAGCTCAATTGCGACTAGATTAGTAATTCCTATTGCGTTTAATCCATCATTAAAAGCGGCTACAGCAACGTTAGAAATAGAATTATAACCTACGAGCGAGAATAAAAAGAAGTTGAAAAATAAATAAAATAAATCCAGCCAAAAATCACGACGTAACACTTTTTGATTCTTGCGCCATGGCAAGAGTACCTCTAGAGCAAAGACTAGTATGGATAAACCTATTAACCAGTAAAAATAGTTAGTCCATGATGGCGTGGTGATCTCACGTACTAAATAATTCCAGTAATCGCTAAAAGAGTGTAGAAAGATTTCTAGGTAATCTTGCATGAATTTAAGGTCGTTATTAAGTGTTTAAAATTACGAACTATTATCGCAACTACATCGTTATATTAATAATAGAAATCTATAGGCTTATAAAGTTATTACTATCGGTTATTTTTGGGCTACAAAATCCTAATTATGAAAAAAACGCTGCTACTTGTATTGCTGATTTCAAGCGTTATGGCTTGTAAAACAAATGAAAATCAAGTGATAACTTCTCAAGAAGAATCCAGACCTTACTTTGACTGGAGTGCTGCAAACGTCTATTTCTTACTGACAGATAGATTTTATAATGGAGACCCTTCTAATGATGCTATTATAAAAAGAGATAAAGAAACTGGAAAACTACGTGGTTTTAAAGGAGGCGATTTTGCTGGAATTACTCAAAAAATTGAATCGGGTTATTTTAACGATTTAGGAGTAAATGCGATATGGCTCACACCTATCTGGGAACAAATTCACGATGGAGTAGATGAAGGAACAGGATTTACTTATGCTTTTCATGGTTACTGGGCTAAGGACTGGACAGCCGTAGAGCCTAGCTACGGAACACTAGAAGAGTTTCAAACCCTAGTTCAAAAAGCACACGATAAGAATATAAGAATCTTACTGGATGTAGTCATTAACCATACTGGTCCAGTGACAGAGATTGATCCTGTATGGCCAGAAGATTGGGTGCGCACAGGTCCATCATGTACCTATCAAGATCAGAAAACTGCGGTAACCTGTACCTTAACTAATAACTTACCAGATATAAAAACAGAAAGTAAAGAAGAAGTATCCTTACCAGAACATCTCGTTAAAAAATGGAAAGCCGAAGGTCGTTACGAGCAAGAAGTAGCAGAGCTAGACGCCTTTTTTGAACGTACTCAATTAGCTCGTACACCGGTAAATTATATCATCAAATGGGTGACCGATTATGCTCGTGAAACTGGAGTTGACGGATTTAGAATAGATACCGTTAAACACGTAGAAGAAGAAGTCTGGCAAGTATTTAATGAGCAAGCATTTATTGCTTATGAAGATTGGAAAAAGGCACATCCAGATCAAATCATTCATGATGATCCGTTCTTTATCTTAGGCGAGTTATATGGCTATGAAGTAAGTGGTGGAAGAAATTATTATTTTAAGGAGCAACCAGTAGATTATTTTAATTACGGATATGAGGCCATGATTAACTTCGGGTTTAAATATCATGCCAGCGAGCCGTATAAGGAATTATTTAAGCGTTATGATGGTTTTAAAGACAGTTTGCTTACAGAAAAACCTAATGATCCGGCTTATTTTATGAACTACATAAGCAGTCATGATGATGGGCAACCTTTTGATGCAAAACGAGAACGTGCTTTTGAAAGTGCCACTAAATTATTACTCACTCCTGGAATGTCTCAAATCTATTATGGCGATGAACTCGCTAGGTCACTCGTTATAGAAGGAACTCAAGGAGATGCGACATTACGCTCTGTAATAAATTGGGAAAATATGAATAAAGAAGTCCTTGAGCACTGGCAAAAACTAGGACAGTATCGCAGTAAACATCCTGCCGTAGGTGCTGGAAAACATTTTTCTTTACCACATGATGGGTCTGGAACATTATTTAGTCGCTGGTATGATAACAACGGTTTTGAAGATCACATTCTTGCAGGCGCAGGTTTAGAAAATGGCCAGATCACTATAGATGTTTCTAAAGTCTTTGACCAAGTAACACAGCTTAGAAATGCTTACACAAATCAAGTCCTAGAGATAGTAGAAGGTAAAGTCACTACTGTAGTTGAGAATGGAGTGGTGCTACTGGAAGAAGTAGAGTAGTCGTTGTTTTACGCTTTCGCGAAAGCGTAATTCTAAATATCCATAAAAGATACTTTATCTTTAAACTCTTAACCGAGAATAAAGATGAAGTGTTTTTTTTATACTGTTTTAATAGTAGCTTTTGTGAGCTGCAAAGAATCTGATCAAGCCGCTGGAGCAACGATAAGTTCAGTAGTTGAGAAAAGGGTTGTACTAAACAAAATCCCGACACCACAACTCAATTTACAGCAAGCTAATAATCTTGCAGCCTTACCATTACACTGCATAGAAACCGAATATCCTAATAAAATGGGACATGTCACGGCAAGTCCTGAGGACCAAAAAAGACCAACAGTACAGCATCCTGTTTTTTATGGTTGCTTTGACTGGCACAGTGCCGTACATGGGTACTGGAGCGCGGTTACTTTATTAAAACAATTTCCAGAACTCGAGGCAAGAGAAGAATTACTAGCCAAAATCAAACGCAATCTCACAGCCGAAAACATCGCCGTAGAAATTGCTTATTTGAATACTGAAAATAACAAGACTTTTGAACGCACTTATGGATGGGCATGGCTGCTCAAATTACAGCAAGAGCTGGATACTTGGGATAGCGAACAAGGGCAAGAATTTGCACAAATCTTGCAACCATTAAGTGATGTGATAGTGGATCGTTACACGACCTATTTACCTAAACTCAATTATGCGATTAGAGTAGGTGAGCACTCTAACACGGCTTTTGGGATGGCATTTGCCTGGGATTATGCTTCTCATGCAGGGAAAACATCTTTGAAAAACGCGATAGAAACTAAAGCTCGTGAATTTTATTCTAATGATACAAATTGTCCACTTTCTTGGGAACCTAGCGGTTATGATTTTTTATCACCATGTCTAGAAGAGCTTGACATCATGCGACGTATCTTACCAGTAGCCGATTTCCATAAATGGGCAAGTGCCTTTCTACCGGGAATTCAAGAAGGAAGGTTAGAGCTAGAAATAGGTCGTGTGTCTGACCGTAGTGATGGAAAATTAGTTCACATCGATGGATTAAACTTAAGTCGCGCTTGGGTACTTTATGGACTCATAAGTCAGTATCCACAAGAATATGCATCCCTACAAGAAACTGCCGATGCTCATATTACCTACACATTACCCAATATAGTTGCAGATGATTATGCCGGTGGCCACTGGCTGGGAAGTTTTGCTATTTATGCATTACAAAATGCTCAAGGTACAATTCATTAACCCTAATAAAATTGCTATCGCACTTAGATCCAGTTCATGTACATTTAATGAGGAACAAATTCCCAAATGAACTGATCGTTAAATGATCTGTTAATTGAACTAACTACTACAGCTCAACATACTGCAACCTACTTTAGATCTTGCCCAGTCCGGTCGCAAGTCATACCATTGGTCAAATTCAGGTTGGTCTGTATAGGGATTTTGAAGCATACGGTAAACGTCGTTCAGTAACTGGTAATCGCCTTTTTCAGCATCATCTATGACCAGTTGTGAAATGTAGTTTCTGAGCACGTATTTTGGGTTGACAGAGTTCATTTGTTCTTGTTTCGCTTTCGCGAAAGCAAGACCATCTAGACCACTTCTGTCTTGTTCCAGCTGTAACCGTTTTAAATAGGAATCCATCCATTCTAGCCAGCTCCACTGATGTGGCTCGCTGAGGTTTTCTAAGTCATAAAAAGCCATGGAAATGGTAACAAAGGCCTTATCAGCATCCATTTGTGGAGTTACTTGTGCCAGTTCTCTAAAGAAAAGTGTCATATCAGTCTCGTGTAACTGGAGATGATGTTCTAGTGTGGCGACGAGTTCACGATCCTTTTCTTGTGAGGATGTAAGACCTATTTTAGATTTCATCATTTCCAGATATTGCACCTGATAGGCTGCCTTATAACCATTCAATATTTTTTCCAGCGCAGGACCATCATTGATAAGTTCGTAAAGAGCATTTGCTAGTTGTAGCAAATTCCATATTCCTATTTCTGGCTGTGCTCCATAGCGATAGCGCTTATTCTGACGGTCAGTGGTATTAGGAGTCCAGCTATGTTCATAAGGTTCCAGCCAGCCATAAGGTCCATAATCTATGGTAAGTCCTAGAATGGACATATTATCTGTATTCATCACGCCGTGTACAAAACCTACACGCTGCCAGTGGATGATCATTTCTAGTGTGCGATCGCTAACTTCTTGGAAGAATTCTAAATAAGCTTCTTTGCCTGTTGCTGTAATGTGATTATAGTAGGTAGTAATCGTGTAATCGGTTAAGTTTTTTAGATATTCCTTATTGCCTTGAGCGGCAGCAAGTTCAAAATTCCCAAAACGTATAAAACTAGGTGCTGCCCGACAGACAATCGCGCCATTTTCATGAGCGGCATTACCGTCATAGAGCATGTCACGTAAAACTTGCTCACCACTTAAAGACAGCGATAGCGATCGAGTCGTGGGAACGCCTAGATGATGCATGGCTTCACTACACAAGTGTTCACGTATGCTACTGCGCAACACTGCAAAACCATCACCACGACGTGAGTATGGTGTAGGTCCAGCACCTTTAAGTTGTAGTGCCCAGCGCTGGTCTTTGTGCAACATTTCAAAAAGATTTATCGCACGACCATCACCGAGCTGTCCAGCCCATTGCCCAAATTGATGTCCTGCATAAGCCATGGCATAAGGAGTTGTTTCTGGATAGATTTTTTGACCAGTAACTAGCTTTTCAAATTCAGCAGTCTCGATTTCTTCTTCACTAAAACCTAATTCATAGGCAAGATCAGATATGTGAATTAATAATGTGTTTTTAAAAGTCACAGGCTTTGCTAGCGAGTAAGCTGCACCAGTTACTTGACGCGTGTAATTATCAGTGATCGGGTCTTGTGGTAGTGCGTTTGTAAAGCTGTTTTCTATGTGTAGTTTGTGCATGGTGCAAAGATAATTCATGGTTGGGAGATTTTTAGTTTTTGAGCTGTGAGCTGAGAGCTGTGAGTTTTTGAGTTTTTGAGTCTTTGAGTTTTTGAGCTGCGAGAACGTTATCTTACTGATGAGGTGCCATGCTGTAAGGGAACAAATGAGTGTTTAATACTAAAAGAGTAAAATTAAATTGTTGAACATTTATATTCTTTTTAACTCTTCAAAGTATGGGGTAAATGAGATGATACGTCAAGCGGTTGAGTATTCTAAACCTGTTTTATGTTGAACTAAAGTTTAAAAAGTTTCGTTTTTTAAATGTAATTTATATATTTAGAATCCCTAAAAAAAACATATTATGCGATTTAATGCTACGCTAAGGACAATAATCCCTATTTGTTCTATGCTTATAGCCCTCGGAATAGTTGCTTTCCAGACTATTGAAAATGCTGCTCAGAGAGAAAAGTTAGAAAAGCAACAAAAAATAGAGCAAAGTACTACTCCAGATAAAGACCTTCTTAAGGATTAACTTCTTTATTGTATAGTCTAAAAGTATTTCTACTTCCTACTGTTTAAGATATTAAATGTTGCTGCGGTATAAATGCCGGCTGTCTCTGTGCGCAGTCTCGTATTCCCTAAACTTACAGGTTTGAACCCTTTATTTATTGCCAGTTCTATTTCTTGAGAAGAGAAATCGCCTTCAGGACCTATAAGCACTATTCCATTTTCTCTGGCTTGAGCAACATCGCTTAAATGTGTTTTTTCTATTTCCTCACAATGTGCGATGAATTTTTTACCGGTATGTTCTAATTTTAAAAACTCTTCTACATCAATTAACTCGTCTAGTTGTGGTTTATGAAATTGTAGTGACTGTTTCATAGCGCTTACTATGATCCGGTTCATTCTTTCCATATTAATTTTATGTCGCTCACTATGCTGACACAAAATAGGAGTAATGCGTGTAATTCCCATTTCTGTAGCTTTTTCAAGAAACCATTCCATGCGATCATTCATCTTAGTAGGTGCAATGGCTATATGAAGTTGATAGGATGGTGGAGGATACGTTTTCGCAAAAGCGATATCTAAATCACATCGATTACTAGTAATGTGATTTATGGTGCCTTTATATAAATTTCCACGACCGTCAGTAATAGATATCGTGTCACCTATGTTTTTGCGTAGTACTTTAAAAACGTGTTTACTTTCAGCTCTGTCTAGTGTGAAAGTAGCTGTATTTGTGTCTAATTGAGGATTGTAGAACAATTGCATTAGATATGTATTCTAGGTGCTGCGGTAACTTCTAAGCCTGCAAAATCTTTTTCTAAAAACTTAAAATATCCTGCTATTCCTATCATTGCAGCATTATCAGTGGTGTATTCAAATGGTGGAATAAAGGTTTTCCAACCTTGAGCTTGCATAGATGTTAATCGTGCTCTTATACCTGAGTTTGCGCTAACTCCTCCACCTATAGCAACCTGCTTAATTCCAGTTTGCTGGACTGCTTTTTCTAATTTTTTAAATAAAATTTTAATAATAGTGTGTTGCACACTGGCACAAATATCTTCTAAGTTATTTTTAATAAAATCTGGATCTTTTTGAGTCTCACGTTGTAAAAAATAAAGCACTGATGTTTTAAAACCACTAAAACTATAGTTGAGTTCTGGAGCTTTAGGGACAGGGAATTCAAATGCCTTTTTATTTCCTTTTTGTGCAAGTTGATCTACTAATGGTCCTGCTGGATATCCTAGACCTAATAATTTTCCCGTTTTATCAAAGGCTTCTCCTACGGCATCATCTTGTGTAGTTCCTAGGACTTCCATATCGCTAGGACTATTTACTTGTACAATTTGTGTATGTCCACCGCTTATGGTTAAGGCTAGAAATGGGTAACTAGGTTTTTCCTGTCCATTTTCTATAAAATGGGCTAGTATATGGCCGTACATGTGATGAACGTCTATTAAAGGAATGTTTAAGGATAAGGACAAAGATTTAGCAAAACTAGTTCCTACGAGAAGACTGCCCATAAGTCCTGGACCTTTAGTAAAGGCAATGGCACTTAAGTGTTCTTTAGTAATATTTGCCTGTTTAAGAGCCTCATTTACTACTGGGATAATATTAGACTGGTGTGCTCGTGAGGCAAGCTCTGGTACCACACCGCCATNCTCTTCATGGATTTTTTGGTTTGCTATGTAATTAGAAAGTACTCGATCATTTTCCAAAATGGCACAAGCAGTATCATCACAAGAGGATTCAATTGCAAGAATGTATGTATTTTGTGGCTGCATTATGATACTAAGGCATAAAAATTGGTGACATTTGCAAAAGTAAATGATCTATAGCTATTAAAAGGATTTTTAAAATATTACTGAGGATACTGCTAGTCTTGCTAGTGCTATTTGTGATAGTGGTCATCGCTTTTAGTTTTCCAGCGGTGCAAACTAAAGCAGCCAGATGGACTACCTCTTATCTTAATGATACTTATAACACTTCTATTTCCATAGATAAGGTTCATGTGAGCTATTCGGGTGCTGTAGGGTTAGAAAACGCTCTGGCGCTGGATCATAAAATGGACACGGTCATTTTCATTAAAAGTTTAGAAACTTCTATTATGAGTTTCGGTGATATGATAGATGGGCAGCCTGATCTAGGAGATGTTGCGATCGATGGTTTATATCTTAATATCCATAGGTATGAAGAGAACTCTACAGATAACTTAAGTCTCTTTATTGATAAATTTGGCAGTAGTGATGGATCTGGTGGCGCACCATTTGTTCTAGAAGCTAGTGAGTTAGAAGTTACTAATTCACGTGTTATGGTCTATGATGAGACCTTAAAATATCCAGAATCTTTTTATGCGAGAGATTTAAACTTGCTTGCGAGTGATTTTAAAATAGATGGTGGCGTGATCAGTGCGCAAATAGAAACGTCTAACTTTCTTATGCATACTGGTGTAATGAAAGAGGAAAATGGTGTTAGGGATTTAATAGTTAGGGATGTTAAAACAGATTTCTCTTATTCTAATACTCAAATCCGTGCTGCAGATCTGGAAATAGAAACGGCAGGTTCAAAATTAAAAGGAGATTTAAAACTGAATTATGTTATCAGTGACTTTGCTGACTTTAATCATAATGTAGATTGGGATTTTAAAATTGAAGAATCAGCCATCGCCACAAATGAGTTGCGACTTTTTTACAATGAACTCGTAAAAACTGAAACGGTTGATTTAAGCGGTCATATGACTGGGAATCTTAATGATTTTTATGTTAAAGAACTCCAGGCAGTTACATTAAATAATATATCCATAAAAGGTGATATGCATTTTAGAAATGTAGTGGATGATTTAGATGATTTTTTTATAGAAGGAACTTTTAGCCAGTTACGAGTAGATAATAATGATTTAAAAACTTTTTTACCTAACATTCTAGGGGAATCATTACCACCAGAAATAGATGCGTTAGGCACGGTAACTGCCAATGGCTATGCCTCAGTAAATGCAAATACTGTGGTTTCTCGATTGAAGGGAACCTCTCGTAAAGGCGCTTTTAATACTGATCTGGTGCTTACAGATATAACAAGTGCTAAGCCTGCTTATAAAGGTAAGGTTGAGGTTAAAGACTTGGACTTAGGTGCCTTACTAGGTGTTGCCAGTTTAGGTAAAACAACCCTTAATTTAAACGTTAATGGTAAAGGGTTTAATCCTGAGAATTTGTTAACAAAGGTTCAAGGTGGAGTTATTAATATTGAGTATAATGGATATTTATACCGTAATATTAAGGTAGATGGGACTCTTGAAAAGCCACTTTTTGACGGTAGGTTTTCCATTAACGATCCTAATATTAAAATGACATTTAATGGACTCGCAGATCTTAATGAAGGAATTAATAAATATGATTTTAAAGCGAGTATAGAATATGCAGATTTAAATGCCATTAATATCTTTAAAAGAGACTCCACAGCCATTTTAAAAGGAGATGTAGTAATGGCTATGCAAGGAACTACTATTAATGATGCTAAAGGTTTTATAGAATTTAAAGACGCAAGTTATACAAATGATAATAAAGAGTACGTTTTTGAGGACTTTAACATCGTGTCTTATTTTCAAGAAGAAGTACGTAAAATAACCATCAATAGCCCAGATATTATTGAGGGCGAGCTCTCAGGAGTTTTTAAAATAGAAGAAATTCCAGAGTTGTTTAAAAATGCCATAGGAAATGTTTACACAAATTATAGATCTAATGAGGTTACTAAAGATCAGTATCTTGATTATGAATTTCAGATTTATGATAAAATTGTAGACTTGTTCTTTCCTGATGTCGCTCTAGGCGAAAACACGACCTTAAAAGGACAAGTAGCTTCAAACGAGGCTCAGTTTAAAATGACTTTTAGGACACCAGATATTAAATTGTTTGATGACATTAAGTTGGATAAAGTAAATGTTCAGATAGACAATCAAAACCCATTATTTAATACCTATGTAAAAATAGACCACATAAAAAATGGAGTTTATGATGTAGATGATTTTAAGCTCATAAACGTTACAAACAAAGACACATTATTCTTCAGAACAGAATTTTCAAGTAAACAGCGCATAGATGATAAGTACAAACTTAGTTTTTATCACACCGTTAATGATAGTAGTCAGTCTGTAGTAGGAATACGTAAAAGTGATATTAAATATCAAGGTAAAAAATGGATTCTAAATAATGATGAGAATAAGGTTCAACTCACTTTTGATCATGATTTTAAAAACTTTAATTTAGATACCTTAGTCATTAAACACGCTCAAGAATATATCTCTCTAGCAGGAGATGTGAGTGGTAAGGAAAACAAAGATTTACACCTAGACTTTAAAGATGTACACATTTCAAGTCTCACTTCTCCTATAGATAGTTTGAAAATGCGAGGCTTGATTAACGGTTCATTAGAATTGAGTCAAATAAATGGTAATTATGCGCCCGCCAGTGATTTTACAGTCACAGATCTAGAGGTAAATGAT
>P_2C_Liq_1_UnCtyDRAFT_1000996_pt1 | contig 11147 bp, 12 predicted proteins | sample Pon2CUnioCityCA_2_FD_10234 | JGI IMG/M metagenome (IMG submission 10234)
TTCATCTATAGACGTAAAGGAACGTATTAAAAATGCTTCTAAAGAAGCTACTTACTTATATGCAGATGTTCATTTGCTTGATAAGTATGCTTGCTATAATATGGATGCCCAAAAGTTTGAACATTTAATACATCGCTTCTTTGCAGATGTTTGTTTAAATGTTGATGTATTTGATGACAAAGGAAAAAGAATTACACCAAGAGAATGGTTTGTTGTACCAAGACCAATTATTGATAAGGTTGTAACTTTAATTTTAAATGGTGATATCGTTAAATACAAATACGACCATTTAAATAGAAGATTAACAAGCAATTGATTACTCCACTTTTTTTATTAAACTACGATAAAAAACACCTTGCAGATTCATAAAAGAACTTTCTTTGTTGTTCAAGTCTAACGCTTCGCCATTAAATTTAGTGACTTGTAAACCCAATTCATTAAAAATACATACTGTAGAAGCATAGTCCCAAATAGAACCTCCACCCTTTTCTTCTTTCGGGAATTTAAGTAGTATTCCAGGCCTATTTTCGGCTACAGTTATGGCATTTAAAACAGAGCCAGAACCAAAATGTTCTTGCAATGTAGTTAGTTTTAGTTTTTCTTTTTCACGATTTAAAATTTCGATAAATTCATCTTTTCTAGGCAACTCTGCCAAGGGTTTCTCAATCGTATATGTCAAATAATTATTTGGTGGGTTTAATTGCCAAGGTTTCTCGTTTTTAAAAGCACCTTTGCCTTTTATAGCATGATATAAATTGTTTGTAGTAGGGTCAAAAACCACTCCGATTTGTGGTACTCCTTGTTTAGAAATCAATGCAATGGAAACCGAAAAACCCGCTTGCTTTTTTATAAAAGCCAAAGTACCATCAATAGGGTCTATACACCAAAAAAAATCTTTTTTAAAACGGCTTTTATCATCCTCTTGTTCTTCTGTTAACAGTCCTAAATTATGCGTTTTGCACGTAGGCAAAAGATACGATAAAATAACCTTTTCACTTTTTAAATCGACTTCTGTGAGTACTTGAGATGCTTTAGAATCGCCGGACTTGTTTTCTAAAATGATAAAATCGTCATTCATATATTTTTGAATGACTTTGCCAGCGGCCAAAGCTGCTTTTATGGCGATATTCGTTAGGTGTTGTAGATCCATTTTAAAGGTTTTTAATAACTTGTTTTGTAATGCGTTCGCTATAACTGTTAATTTTCCAATGCCCAGGACTCCATCCTTTTAAAAACCGATGAAAATCTGCCCAAGCCACGTGATACAAAGATCGCCATTCTTTTTCTAGTAGCTCATTTTTATTACCTAAAGCAAGGTGAAAATACTTAAAATAAGTATCTAGAATTTTAGATTCTAAACGTTCACAATCGTTATCGTTTAAACAGCTCCCTATAAAATATGCCACGTCTTTCATACCACAGCCACCTCCTACATATTGGAAATCGACTCCTGCAACCCTACCATCATTGCCAAAACAGAAGTTTGCCAATTTAGCATCTCCGTGTACAAAAGTTTTAAACTTACAATTATTCAATTTAGTATCAATTTTTAAAGCTGCATTTTTCAATATAACATCTTCTAAAACTTCGAGTTCTTGTGGTCTTGTAGCCAGGTGCCAATAGGTGCCAACATCCCAAAGACCTAATGGAATTTTGCCTAAATAACTAGCGTGGAATTTTGCCAACCATTCTAAACATGCTTCAATTTCTAACCAACTTACATTTTGTTTGCGAAAACCGAAACCTGCTTCATCTAAATCTTCTAACACCATTAAAACCTCCTCTCCTTCTTGTGCAATGGCCAAGCATTTTGGTAAACGTGCTTTACTTTGATCGCTATAATTTTTATACCAATAGGTTTCTACTTCGTAAGACTTTAGTTTTCTTTGGTGACCAATATCGGAATTCCATCCTCTTGGATGATTGCTCTGTTTAGGTAATTGTACATTTTTTACCACCACACTTTTTAGAGGACTTCCTTGTAATGCCACTCGAATTATTTTGCCATACCCACTCCAAAGTGATTGGATCACTTCTTTTTCTGTTANAGATGATGCTCCTGTTATTTGTAGNATTATGGATTTAAAATGGTTGTTCATATACAGTTTTGATATAATTAAGATCCTTTAGGCTCTAGAAATTGTTCATATCATTTAGATCTGAGACCCTTCAGGTTTTAGAAACCTGAAAGGTCTTTTAAATATTTACCCTAAAAATAATAACATTTTTCACAATCACACTTTTTAAAGTACTTCCNTGTAATACGTTTCGAATTATTTTNCCATAAACTCTNCAAAGTGATTGAATCGCTTCTTTTTCTGNTAGAAATGATGCTCCTGTTNTTTGTAGNATTATGGATTTAAAATGGTTGTTCATNNACAGTTTTGATATAATTAAGANCCTTTAGGNTNTAGAAATTGTTCATATCATTTAGATCTGAGACCCTTCAGGTTTCAAAAACCTGAAGGGTCTAAAATTAGTTCATTCTANGAATAATTGTTGATTTCTTTCATGAATAAATAGTTTTCTTTCTAAATGAGTATCAATAAAATTTTTAACTCCATCAAATAACAATAACACTTCGTCTCTTTTAATATTTGTTTTTTGTTGAGATATTATTGATTGATAAGATGAATATTTATAAGTGCTAAAATTGTTACATATTTGATGGTTTTCAGGATTTAGATGGATATAAAGAATTAAAGTTTTTAAATAATTTTCATCGGTAATTTTTATCCTCTTAAAAGGTTTTTCTAATAAACTACCTGTTCTTCCGTATTTTTTATTCATTGCTTTAGTATAAGCATTAAATAAATTTGATAAATTTTGAGAAGGGTTTTCATTATCACTCTTAATCTTTAAAAGGATATGAAAGTGATTTTTGAGAAGACAATATGCATAAATATCTGAAGTTGGTAAAAGATATTTTTTTATTAAACTTAGGAAGTAGTTGTAATTATCTTCTTCAAAAAAATATGGCCACCATTATTGCCTCTATTGTAAATATGGTAATAGTAATCTGATTCAACTTTTTCAATTTTCATAGAGCTAATTTACAGACCCTTCAGGTTTTGAAAACCTGAAGGGTCTAATTATTATAAAACCTGAATAACTCCCTTAAACAAAGTAATCATTTTTGGTTCAGCTTCACCAGCAATAGCTATGATTTCACCAATATCTACTGGTTGTAAATTTTTTGGGTCACATTCATCTGTCAAAACAGAAATGGCAGCACAAGGCAAGTTGAGTTGTTTGGCAACAATAACTTCTGGTACAGTACTCATACCCACAGCATCTGTTTCTAAAATTTGTAACATTCTATATTCTGCTCTGGTTTCTAATTGAGGTCCTAATACACTTGCATAAACTCCTTGATGTAAAAGAATGTTTTCTGTTTTTGCTACTTGAATGATTTTTGAGTTGATNCTTTTAGAATAAGGCGCTAACATATCCGCAAAAATAGTTCCAAAAGAGTTTGCGCCTTGAAAAGCCAAAGGCGAACTACCTTGTAAATTAATGTGATCTTCAATCAACATTAAATCGCCTTTTTTGTAGTTAAGATTGATAGCACCTGCTGCATTAGAAATTAATAAATTTTGGATGCCTAAACCGTGCATTATTCTAATTCCGTAAGTAACTTCCCAAGGCGTATAGCCTTCGTACAAATGAAAACGACCAGACATTACGATGACTTTCTTTCCAGACAATTCTCCATAAATTAATTTACCTGAATGAAACTCTACTGTAGCTTCTGGAAAATGTGGAATTTCTGAATAGGCAATCTCTTTTTCGATTGAAATTTCATTGACTAATTTACCTAAACCTGTACCTAAAACAATACCGACTTGAGGATTTATAATTCCGTTTTCTTTTAAAAAGGTTATTGTTTGTTGCAGTTGCTGTTTTTTCATATTATAAAAAGTGTTGAAATGCAGGGTGATGTTCTATATCTTCAAAAACATCTACATCATTTAGTTCGGCTAACAAAAATACTTTTTTATCTTTTAAATCTGTTAAAGTAGCTGCTCTTACGGATGCTGTGCCCCATTCTTTATTTTTAAAGACGTTTTCTTGTAGGGCATTCATCCCCAATAAATAATAACCGCCATCTTCAGCTGGCCCAATAACTACATCATTTTCGTCTAATACTGTAAATGCTTTTTCTATATTTTTAGATGACAAATCGTACAGATCGCTGCCAATAATCATCACTTTTTGGTAGCCCGCTTCAAATCCTTTTTTAAAAGCATTTAACATTCTAATACCCAGATCTTCGCCAAATTGTTGGTGTTTTTGGAAGATGGATGCATCCCAGATATCATTCTCTCTGATTTTTACGGAATAATAAACCGCTTTGTCTGCATTTACTTGTGATGAAATATCTCTAGTTCTATTTAATAAAAATGTATAGATTTCAAGTGCAGTTTCATCACCCACAGTTTGTGCTAAACGTGTTTTTGCTTTGCCCAATTCCGGGTTTCTCGTAAAAATTAAAAGAAGATTTTTATGCAAAATTTAGGTTTAGGTGTTATTTCGAACTTGTAGAGAAATCTAAAAACATTTCTGTGAGATTTTTCGACTTCATTTCATTTCGCTCAAAATGACATTAATACTTAAAGAGAATTATAAAAACGCTCTAATACACTTTTTTTCCTTTTTTGAGCCATTTGCTCCAATCTTTATTAAACGTATGTACTTTTTCTGTAGAGTTACCTAAAGTATCTACGACTTGAAAATCGGNGTTTTTCCATTCAAAAATTCCTCCGTACAAATTGTACACATTCGTATAACCTGCTTCTATTAATTTATGCGCAACCGTTTCTGAGCGAATGCCTAAAGAACAATAGACCACAATTTTTGCGTTTTTATCTTCTGGTAGTTTTGCTAAAGTTTCTTTGAGTTTAAACGTGTTATACCCAACACAAATTGCATTTTCTAAATGACTTACTTGAAACTCTTTTTGTTCTCGTGCATCTAACAAAATAGCCGCTGTTTTCGGCAAGGCNAAGGTTTCTACAGACATGTAAGGCACGTTTCTTTTATTCCACTTATTGAGTAGTTTGTCTAACTTTNTTTGTCCAAAACTTATTGAACTTATTACTAAAAAAAGAATATAAAGTTTTTTCATTTTATATTTATTTACTCTCATTTCAAACTCGTGGAGCAATCTTACATATTAGACGAGATTTTTCGACTCCATTTCATTTCGCTCAAAATTACAGACTAACGAAATAAAATATCAATCCAAAAAATACCTGCAAAGGTTAACAACATCCACCACCATCATAATGAAACGTAGAAGGAGAAAAGAAAATATCATCTCTACCTAAACTTTGCAAAGCAGCAGCCGTTTTATCGCAAATTGCCAAAGGTTGATTTTTTAATAAAGTGTGTCCCAAACCATCATCAAAATACGCTTCATCACCATAATAAATGGCCGCTTTTCCTGTAAAAATACACGGGCCATCTGCAGGCATTGGGTCTTTAATAGCAGCAACTTCTATAGACTCTATATAAATTAATTCGTCAGTTGGGTAATTCTTTGGGTCTAAAATACGGTAAGGTTTTCTGGCTCTAATTTCTATCGTTCCGAAACCGGCATCAGTTAATGCTTTAACATAATCTGCAATCGATAAACTACCACTTAAACACAAGGCACGCAAACGTTCGTCATTTCGTAGTTCGTCGTTCATGGGTTGCTCACAAGTTGGATCGCTCATCACCAAACGTCCATGCGGTTTTAACACTCGGTACATTTCTGCGATTGCTTTTTTTAAATCATCAGATTTAAAAATATTGAATAAGCAGTTTTGTGCAGCAACATCAATCGAATTATCCTCTACAGGTAAATCCATAGCATCGCCTTTACGGAGGTCTATAAACTCGCTTTTAAACCAATCGTTTTGTTCTTCTGCAATTTTAAAGTTTTTACGAGAAGCTTCTAGCATTTCATCGACCACATCTAAACCAATAACGCCTCCTTTAGTTCTGTTGAAATAGGCAAATTGAAGCAATTCCATACCTCCACCAACACCAACATACAACATTTTAGGATTGTTGGTTAAATCGCGAGCGTGCACAGTAGAGCCACATCCGTAGTTCATTTCTTGCATTATTCTTGGAATCTTAAGACCTGGTAATTCCCAAATAGGATTTGTGGTACAGCACAACCCAACATCTGGAGTTAAGGCTGCTTCTTTGTATACATTATGTGTGGTTTCTAAATAACTCATTTTATTTTTAGTTTTACAAGGGTTTAAACCCTTGTTGTGTTTGATATTTTTTATATAAAGTCGCTCCACTTTTACCTTTTGGGAGATGTCTGAAAGACAAAGGAGATTATGCTACAACACCTTGACAACTGCTACCTGCACCAGCTGTGCAACCATAGCAATGTTGATTAATTATGATGTTTCTATTCTGTAACAACTCTTCATTATACTCAGCAATGTGTTTTACTTTACTGGCTACTTTTAAATTAAGCATCTGATTGAAATCGCAATCATACAACCAACCATCCCAACTTACAGATAGTGTATTGGTACACATTACATTAGCCACTGCTGCAGGATTGTAAGCATCAACTAAAGCATACATGTAATCTTCGTAATTTTCTGAAGCAATTAAATAATCTAAAAATCTGCTGATTGGCAAATTGGTAATTGCAAACAGACTATGAAAATCGATATTGAATTCTTCTTTTAACGCTTTTTTAAAATCGTCTTCTAATGCTTTTTGATCTCCAGGTAAAAATGCTCCTGAAGGATTATACACCAAATCTAATTTTAAGTCAGAACCTTCTATACCATAACCCACTGCATTTAATTCTTGTAGGGCTTTTATCGATTTATCGAAAACACCATCTCCACGTTGTTTGTCTGTTTTTCCACGCGTCCAATGAGGCATTGATGAAACCACATGCACCTTGTGTTTTTTAAAGAATTCTGGTAAATCGTGGTATTTTTTATTGGCTCTAATAATAGTTAAGTTAGAACGTACAATAAAATCTTTGATGCCCGCTTTGGATGCTTGTTCTACAAACCATCTAAAATTTGGATTCATTTCTGGAGCGCCGCCAGTTAAATCTAAGGTGTGTGCATTTGTTTTTTTGATAACTTCTAAACATTGATTCATCGTTTCGATCGTCATGATTTCTTTACGATCAGGACCAGCATCTACGTGACAATGTTCGCAAACCTGATTGCACATATAGCCTAAATTGATTTGTAATATTTCTAGTGTTTTAGGACGTAATGGAAACTGGTTTGTTTCTTTTATTTTAGCTGCAAATGTTGGTAATTCTCCATCAGCAAAAATTCCGTTGGACAGAATTTCTAGTTGACGAGACGTATTTGCAATATCGTTATTTCTTGCTTTTAATGATTTTTTCATGCTGAACTTGATTCAGTATCTTTTGTTAAGCTGAACGTGATTCAGCTTTTTACTGTTTTTTTTAAATAGATTCTTGTTCTCAAAGGAATAAACGATCCCTAAAATTTTGCTTAGAGATTCCGCTAAAAAAGCGGAATAAACGATTCTTACATTTTTTGCAGAAAAGCAAAAAATGGTTCTCTGTTTACATTTCTAACTTATTTACCTTATTCATCATTTGCACTCCGTGTACCAAAGTTGCTCCACTTTTTATGGCTGCACCTACGTGAATGGCTTCCATCATTTGTTCTTTGGTAATGCCTCTTTGTAAAGTATCTTTTGTATAGGCATCTATACAATAAGGGCATTGTTCTGTATGGGCAACTGCCAAGGCTATTAAACTTTTTTCACGAGCAGTTAGTGCACCTTCTTCAAAGACTTTGCCATAATAATCAAAGAATTTGGTACCCAATTCTTCGTTCCATTCTGTTATTTTACCGAATTTTCTTAAGTCGGCTGCATCGTAATAATTTTTAGACATAAAGTTATTTTTGAGAGCGAAATATACTATTTATTTACCATTTAAAGACCAGTCGTATTTCAAATAACTGATTTTTGCATTCGATTTAATTTCTGAATTTGAATACTTATTTAAGTAATCAATTACCGAACCATTTTTAGTAAAATCATCTTTAAACCAATTGAAAATTTCTGAAATCTGCACTTTCTTTTTATCGATTTTATTTCTTGAAGCGTCATTTATAAAAGCGTTCATTAACTCGGTTAATTGAGCATCAACATTTTCTTCGGTAAACGCTACATTTCCTAATTTAGGACAAGAACCTGAAGCGCAATTTACACCTACATGGATTTTTGGATCAAATAATTTTTTACGCAAAATTTCGTGTTCGATATGATCTAAAGTATAGGTATCTCCTCCTACTTTAGCAAAAGGAATTTTCCAAGCGGTTTTACCCTCTTGTTTGATATCCATAATACTTTTTAGTGGATAGTTTTCTAAAATGATTTTGATGGTATAAGCGTTGTAGGCATTGATCCAAAAAGCCTTTTGTTTGTTTGCTGACCACGAATTATCTGGAGTGGTTTTTTCTAAATAAGCTATAAAACGATCTAATTTAGCTTCATCATTTTTAAAAGATTTATAATCTACAATTCCGTCTTTTGTAACGTATTTTTGTAATAAATCATTAAATATTGATGTTTGCCCTTTTACTTGAAAAGTAGCGAAAAGAATTGAGAAGACTATCAGTATTTTTTTCATCTTTTTAATAATTTACGATGTCTTAGACGCAATTATTTTAGCTTAATTACAAACTTTACTTTAAATTTTTCATTCCAATTTCATCAATCTCATTATGAGTAGTAATTAACATTTTATCATCTATTTCTTCATTTATTTTTAAATTGAATCTTTTTCTAAAAGCAAACACTGCCAAATACAACAAAGGTGTATCTAAGGCAGCAATCATCATTTTAAAAATAACGCCACTAATAAAAAGACCTAAAAAGTTTTTCCAATCTATAATACCAAACGAACATAAGAGTAGTAAAACTGTAATGGTGTCTATAATTTGAGAGGAAAATGTAGAGAAATTATTGCGCAACCAAAGGTGTTTTCCTTTGGTGTATTGTTTCCAAAAATGATAGACTTTAATGTCGATAAATTGCGCAAATAAATAGGCCATCATAGAGGCTAAAACCGCTAATGGCGCTGCCCCAAAAACATTTACAAATATACCGTCGTTTACCGGAGACCAGGGAGTTGCAGGTGCTTCTTTAGAAACATAAATAATTAATAATGAAAAAAACGAAGCAAAAATACCAGCAATAACAACTTCGTTGGCTTTTTGTTTTCCATAAATTTCTGATAGAATATCTGTAATTAAAAACGTAATAGGATAAGGTAATAAACCCACTGAAACCTCAAACAATTTGGTGTCAAATATTTCAATATCAAAAGGATACCAATAAAAAAATTTTTGAAAAATTAAGTTAGAAGTTACTAAAGATGCTATAAATAAAGCGGCAAGAATTAAATAAATTCGATTTGCAAGTTGTTTATCTTTTATATTCATCTTACGAATTTACAAATTTTTATTATGTGAAAATCAGATTAATTTTCCGCAAAAACCAAGTTGTCTTAAAATAAAAAAAGACTGCCTTTAAGACAGCCTTAGATGGTTTTTAAGTGTCCCCCAACACTTAATTTCCTGATATAAAATTAATAAAAATTCTGTACATAAAAAATTATTATTAAATTAATCCTTTTTTATAAAATCCATTAAAAAAAATTATCCTTTTATGAATACATATATAAAGTTACTTATTTCTACCTTTTTCATTTGGATACAAACTTGGTAAAGCATCACTTTGAAAAAAGGCTTTCGTATCAATATTCATTCCTGTAATTTTTCCTTTAAAAGCAGCTCCAGTATCTATATTCCAAATATTTATAGCATTCATAGGTTCAGATTCACCATAATTTGTAGTTGGTGTATGCCCAATATAAATTTCTTTGTAGTGCTTTAGTCTTTTTGGATAAAGGTTATGGTCTAAATCGATTTTACGATCCATTACCAAAGCCATTTCCCATAAGGTTCTATCTGTACAAAATTTATGCGGATAGGTTTCTTTTTCTACGCCATGCATTGAGGTAAAACCTGCATGTAAAAACAATCTATTTTGATCATCTAAATGATACATAACCATATTTTCAAAGAAAATTAAATGCTGTTTTTTTTCTTCGTCAGAAAAATTAGCATAGCTTTCTATAGTTTCTTTTCCCCCGTGCATGAACCAAGAAGGGTTTACATCATTTTGATCTTTTAGCCAATTCTGACACCAAACATCATGATTTCCTTTGATAAAAATGCACTCTATTTGTTTGGATAAATCCATTAAAAAAGCAATTACTTGGGCAGATTCGCTCCAACCGTCTACATAATCTCCCATAAAAATGATTTTATCTTTTTCTGTAACTTCTAGCTGATTTAAAACTTGAAGTAATGCTTTTAAACCTCCATGAATATCGCCAATTGCAAATGTTCTCATTTTTTATTTTTTAGGTACAAAACTAAAGTTTTTAAAAAAGAAAACACGTGGTTTTAAAGACTAAATTTTATAAATAAGCTTGCGTTAGGGATAGAAATGGCATCCTTTTTTTATTTTGGGATGTTACTGTTTTTTATGAAGATGCTTTTACATTTAAAAAGAAAGACTCATATAGATAGGGTAAAAAAAAGATATAATGGATAGCCCGTAAAAACGCCCTAAAAATATTGACCAATCCCAAATACAATTCCGCCTTTAGAGTTGCCTTTTGTGTTTAAAACACTAAAACCATAATCGATTCTAAACGTAGCATTGTATATCTTTTTGCTGATAAAACGCAACCCAAAACCTGTGTATATTCGGATATTTTCTTCTTGAATAAAATCGTTTAATTTACCACCTGGATTGCGCCAAGAACCAAAATCAGAAAAGAGATTTGTTTGAATGGCTATTCCGTTTTTATCATAGATGGTATGCCTGTATTCTGAGTTTAAAACAATACTTCCTGTACCTCTATCCACTAAAATTCCCACCCCACGTAAATTGATATTATTATCTAAAGCAAAAGGTGCAAAAGGGGTGTTTTCATTTGTTGCTAACCCAAATCGCAATCTATTTGCCCAATTTCCTTTTCCACCAACTCTTTTATAATAGAAGAAATCATTCCAAAAAATATAAAATTCATTTTGAACATCATTTTGGGT
>P_2C_Liq_1_UnCtyDRAFT_1000997_pt1 | contig 11139 bp, 15 predicted proteins | sample Pon2CUnioCityCA_2_FD_10234 | JGI IMG/M metagenome (IMG submission 10234)
CTATGGTTCCTGAAGAGGAGTATAAAAACGGCCATATTTTAACTTCAGAAACCGTTACTGCATTGGCCAAAGAAGGTGTAAAAGTAAATTTAGGTGCTCACGGACAGTTACAAGGTTTGGGTGCGCATTGGGAATTATGGATGCTACAACAAGGAGGTTTGTCTAATCATGAAGCTTTAAAAGCAGCAACAATTAATGGAGCAGAATATATTGGTGCAGGTGATGAAATAGGTTCTTTAAAGAAAGGAAAATTAGCTGATTTAATTATTATGGATGAAAATCCGTTAGAAGATATTAAAAAATCAAATTCTGTAATTTATACGATGGTTAATGGTCGTTTGTATGATATCAATACCATGAATGAAATTGGTAATTATGATAAAAAACGATCTAAATTCTATTTTGAACAAGATGGATACAACCAAGGATTTCCTTTAAATACAAAAACAAATAGTTTCTTGACTCCAAGATGTAGTTGTCATGAGTAAAATGACAAACTATTGTAAAACTTTTTTATTGTTAATGGTTTTATTAAAGATTTTATCTTGTAAAAGAAAACTTAGTAAAGATGAATTAATTTTTATGCCTTATAAAACAGGTCAAATTTTAATTTTTGAAAACCAGAGTAATAAAAAAATAGACACTATATTGATATCTAGTGTTGAAAAATATATGCCTGAAGGAACTCAAGTTTATTTTAATGAAGCTATAAATGCAAAAAATAAAAATAAGGCCTATTTAGTTTCATTATTTGCTGGTTATGGTAAATATTCAGATCCATATATCAAGATTCATGGATTAAATGGAAAGTATTATTTAAAAGAAATAAAATCAAAAAAAGAAATAAATTTCAAAACTGAAAAAATAAACTTTGATGATGTTATTATACTTAATAAAAAAGGTAGTGGTAATGGAAATATTAGCAAAGTCTTTTGGAGTAAATCAAAAGGTATAGTTCAATATATTTTAGAAGATAAAACAATTTGGACGCTTATTCAATAAATAAACTATCATTTTGGATAAATAACAGAATCCAAAGCAATATCAAATTCATTTACATCAGAAATTTCAGCAATAGGTTTAAAGAAATTTAAACCTATTTTTTTTACATCATTTCTACAATTAGATAGAAATCGATCGTAAAAACCTTTTCCATAACCTACTCTATAATTCCGTTTATCAGAGATTAAAAGCGGAACAAAAACCAAATCTAATACTGTTTCTGAAACTTCTTCTGTATTTTTAGGTTCTGGGATTCCGTATGTATTTAATTCTATTTGAGTATCTTCTTCTAAATAAAAATGTCTTAAAGTGCTGTTGGTAAAATCACTTTTAGAAACCACAATTTTAATGTTTTTACTTCTAAAATAATTGATAATAGGATTTGTATCAATCTCTTTAAATTTTTCTAAAGTCAGAAAAATATGGATGGTTTTGATTATAGAAATATCCAAATCATAAATTTGTGCATAGATACTTTTTTGCAATTGCTGAACTTCTAGGAAAGACAAATCTTGTCTTTTTTGTTTGTATATTTTTCTAAGTTCTTGCTTTTCCATCTTACAATTTTTCTAATTCGGCTTGTAACTTTTTAGTTAATCCTTTTACAACCAAATCATAAGAATGAGTAATGAGCTCTCTTATCAATTCATCAGAAACATCACTAGTATTTATGGTTACTGTGTTCCACAACCTTTTATTCATATGCCAACCTGGATTTACCCCCTCATATTCTGCTCTTAATTCTTGGGCTTTATTAGGATCGCATTTTAAATTGATTTTTGGTTCTCCTTGCTCCCAAGAATTTAATCCTGTCAAAGCAAACATCTTATTCATCACTTTAAAAACCAACGTAACCTCATCAAAAGGAAAATGTTCTGTGACTCCTTTTTTTGCCATACAAAAATCTCTTAATTGCTCAATATTCATATTTAAAAAGTATCTTTATAAACCAAATCTACAATTATTTTTAAAATGGAAAGTGAATTTCTAAAAAACACTTCATTAATCAGTTACTCTAAAAAAGATTTTGAAAAATCTTGTTACACTTCAGTTTCTGAAGTGATTTTAACCAATACAACACCATCTACAGAATGGTTGAATACCTATGGTTTAAACTTTAGAGAAATTTTTAGAAAAATTATTTCAAATAATAAACTAGATGATTTTTTAATCAAATTATTTATGGATGAAGAGCATTCCAATAAAGTAATTTTATTGGATGATTTGGTATTTATAAGCACAAGAATCTTAAAAACAGAACATAGAGCATTAGATTCTGAACAAATGTTTTTTATCATTTCTTCTGGATTTTTATGGAGTATCCAAGAAAAAGAAGGTGATTATTTTAATTGGATTCGTGAACGCATTGAAACTAATAAAGGAATTATTAGAAGAAAGAAAGCCGACTATTTATTGTTTTTAATTTTAGAATCGATCATTGATAATTATGAAGAAGCCTATCAAAAGAATGCTGATGAAAGTGCTGATCAATTGAATGCACTTAACATTAAACCTACTCCTGAGTTTACTTCTTTGGTTGAAAAGAGAAAACAAGAGTTGTTTAATTTTAGAAAGGCAACCCTAAGTTTAAAAGATACCATCATTAAACTAGAGAAAATTGAGATTAATGATTTTAGTATCAAATATTTTAGTGAATTAAAAGAACAAACCAACAATTTAATTTCAAATATTGATTTTGAATTGCAAGAATTAGAAAGTAAAATTAATTTGATTTTTAGTATTCAAGGTCATCGTTTAAATGAAGTGATGAAAACCTTGACAATTCTCTCTGTAATCTTTATTCCGCTAACTTTTTTAGCTGGTATTTACGGAATGAATTTCACAAATATTCCTGAACTCAATTTTAAATATGGGTATTTTATTTTGTTAGGTGTAATGGTTTTAGTCACCATTGTTTCTGTTTGGTATTTTAAGCGTAAGAAGTGGTTTTAGTGTTTCTTTTTTATTACAAGTCCATACATAATCAACACCATGGAAATTACACCAAAAATCAGTAAAAACCATTTCAAAAGGTGTAGGGTAATATAAATTCCAAAAGCTTTATTTGAGTTACTATTTTGAACTTTTAGTAAAGTTGAGTTTACTTTTTCAGAATTAGTAAGCACAAAATAAAATACTAAAGAAAAAATTGATAAACCCAAAACTTTGAGTTTATTAAAATTGAATTTCATGGATTCAACTACTTTTCAATTTGATACAACACAGGTTTACTAGGAGTAGCATCATTTTCGAAAGGTGCAATCATTAAGTTTAATAAATACTCACCATCTTCAACATTATTAGGCACGTAAATAAACTCTGTAATAGTGGCATCCATTCTTAATTTTCCTGCTGTATTCCAAAATGCATTATGAGACAGAAGTTTACCATCATCCTTTTCTTTATCAACAGAAGGTAAATCAATCAACAAATGCTTAATCCCTTTTTCTCTTAAATAGATTGCTGCTTTTTCAGAAAGGTAGGTTGGATTTGTGTTAGAATAATCCATACTCTTTTTTTCTTCTAAGTTTGGTAATGTACGAATTACAACAGCATCTCGTTTCTTATTTCCTAAAGCTGTTTTTAATTGTTTTACACCAATTAGAAAATCTCCATTATGAAATAAAGGAGCTATTGTAACAACTTCTGCTAAAAAAATAAAGTATTTTAAATTCTTATTTACAGAATGTACCTCTTTAGTAATGTGCCCTACACACTCTGTATGAGTAATGTGCGAATGTGGGTTAAAATTGATGTTATTAAAATTAACAACTGCTCCATTTGCAACACTTATTTCGTAACCTTCTTGTGTTTCTGCAGATATTTTTGGACCATCTGTATACCAAGCATTCAAATTTTCTTTTCCTGGATCAATTGGAATTGAAATATCTATTGGATTAGAGATATTTACAGTTATTTTTCTTGAATTATATTCTACTACTGCTTTCAAATTAAATTGTATTAAATCAAGTTTAACATAAAAAGGTCAGCTGCAATTCCATCTGATAAAAACTTCCCTTTTTTTGTGGTTTTTAATATTTGGTTTTCAATATACAATAATTCTTCCTCAATATATTTTTTAGATTGATTTTCTAAATATTTTAAATAATTCTCTCCAAAATCTGAAGCAATTTTTAATAAAGATACTCCCCATATAGTTCGTAAACCTGTCATTACATATTCATTATACTGGTCTGTTTTAGACAATATTTCTCTTTCAATCTCTAATTGAGATTGCTGAATTGCTTTACAGTATTTTGCATTGTTTCTCACATTCCAACTTCGAACTTCACCATCAAAAGAATGTGCTGAAGGCCCAATACCTAAATACGATTTTCCTAACCAATAGGATGAATTGTTTTTACTAAAAAAGCCTTCTTTCCCAAAATTAGAGGTTTCATAATGAATAAAATGAGCACGCTCTAATTCTTCTATTAAAATATGAAATTGTTCTTCTGCTTTTTCATCATCAACATTTTTAATGATTCCTTTTTCAATAAAACTCGCTAAGGCTGTTTTGGGTTCTACAGTTAGGGCATAACTAGAAATATGAGCAACACCAAAACCCAATGCTTTTTTTATATTTTCTTTCCACACTTCATTACTACAATCTGGAATTCCGTAAATTAAATCGATAGAAATATTATCAAAGTGACGAATTGCCACTGACAGGCATTCTTCTGCTTCTTGAGCATTATGAGCTCTGTTCATCAGTTTTAAATCTTTCTCAAAAAAAGATTGAATTCCAATACTGAGTCTATTGATTGGAGATTGTGAAAGCGCAATAATTTTTGCTTCAGACAGATCATCAGGATTGGCTTCTAAAGTAATTTCCGGATGTTCTACAACATCAAAATTATGATAAACAGCATCAATAATCAACTGAATTTCATCAACTTCTAACACAGAAGGAGTTCCTCCTCCAAAATAAATGGTTTCTATTATTGTTCCTTTGAGTTCCGTTTTTCTGAGTTCAATTTCTCTCACCAAGCAAGTAATCATTTCAGATTTCTTTTTCATGGATGTAGAAAAATGAAAATCGCAATAGTAACAAGCCTGTTTACAAAATGGGATGTGAATATAAATTCCACTCATTTCTTTATTCTTTTTTCATTTTGCTTCACAAAACTTGCCCAACCAGTATAATTCTTCCCACCTACCACTTTTCCGGAATTGTAAAAATGACAAACTGCTGCAGCCAAACCATCTGTAGCATCTAAGTTTTTTGGCAAGGTTTTTAGGTTTAATAAAGATTTTAGCATTAAAGCAACCTGTTCTTTACTCGCATTTCCATTACCAGTAATTGCCATTTTAATTTTCTTAGGCAAGTATTCTGTAATGGGTATTTCTCTAGATAAACCTGCTGCCATAGCAACTCCTTGTGCTCTTCCTAACTTTAACATAGATTGTACATTTTTCCCAAAAAAAGGAGCTTCAATCGCTATTTCATCAGGATGATAAGTATCAATAAGTTCTATTGTACGTTCGAAAATAAGTTTTAATTTTAAGTAATGATCATCATATTTTTTGAGTTGTAGTTCATTCATTTGAATAAACTCCATCTTTTTACCCACAATTTTAATTAAACCAAAACCCATGATGGTAGTTCCTGGGTCAATTCCTAAAATGATTTTTTCACTACTCAAATTTTATCGTTCTTTGTGATGATGCAAATATCGCTTTCATACAAATCTAAACAATTCTTTTGGTTACTAATAAAACTAACCATTGTATTTGGTTGTGTTTTTTTTATCTACCAAAAACTATTTTTAAATAGCGACGTTAATTTTTCTGAGCTATCATTTCAATTGATGCAGCATCACATTTTCTCATTTCAGAATCTATGTATTTTAGTTGTTTTTTCTGTTTTGAATTGGGTTTTTGAGATTTTAAAATGGAAAAGTTTAGTAAATTCAATTAAAAATATTTCTTTTTTAGATGCAAGTATTCAGTGTTTATCATCATTAACAGCATCTTTAATTACACCTAATAGAATTGGGGAATATGGTGCAAAAGCCATTTATTTTGAAAAATCTCTCAGAAAAAAAATTGTTGGTTTTAATCTTATTGGCAATTTTTATCAGTTAATTGCTACTCTTTTTTTTGGTAGTATCGGTTTTGTTTATTTTGCTTCAACGCATAAAATAAATTTTGATTTTAGCTCCGTATTTGGGGTTATTTTCATATTAATTTTAGTTTTTGGATTTTTCTTTTTTCTTATAAAAAGTTTTCAATCAGGGAAAAACTATTTGCAGAAAATTAAAGCTTTTATCTATAAAATATCTTTTGCAACAAACTTTAAAACTATTGTTTTTTCATTTTTACGATATCTTGTTTTTTCCCATCAATTCTACTTTTTATTGATGCTATTTAATTTACAAATTGAATATGTAGCTGCAATTTCTGCAATAACATCTGTGTATTTAATCGCTTCAATTGTGCCAATGTTATCGTTTTTTGATGTTGTTTTAAAAGGTTCTATTGCAGTTTGGATTTTTACTTTTTTTCAAATTGACACCATGAGCATTTTAACTATTGTAAGTGTAATGTGGATGTTAAATTTTGCAATTCCTGCAATTATTGGTAGCTATTTTGTCATTTCATTTACTCCAAATTTTCAAGAATGATTTGGTTCTTTATTTTTGTTGGATTGCTTTATGCTATTTTAATTATAGCACTAACAATTGGCTTTGGTACCGTTGATGAATTCAATACAATTTCAGATGACCCAACCACTAAATTCTCTGTGGTTATTCCGTTTAGAAATGAAGCCAAAAACTTACCTTATTTGTTAGAATCCATCCAACAATTAAATTACCCTAAAGAACTTGTTGAGCTTCTTTTTATTGATGATGATTCTACTGATGAATCTATTGCTATTATTGAAAATTTTTTAGACACTATTTCTCAAACTAACTTTCAGGTTTTAAAAAACAATAGAATTTCTAAATCTCCAAAAAAAGATGCAATTTCTACTGCAATTTCTAAAGCAACATATACTTGGATTCTTACCACAGATGCAGATTGTGTTTTACCAAAAAACTGGCTTTCTACTTTAGATGCTTTTATCCAAAGTAACAACCCTAAAATGGTTGTAGCTCCTGTAAATTATCATGCTAAAGAAAATCTATTAGAGCAGTTTCAATTGCTAGATTTCATGAGCATGCAAGGGACAACTATTGGAGGCTTTGGTATTAATTTTCCGTTCTTATGCAATGGTGCAAACTTCGCTTACAAAAAAGATGTTTTTCTGAAACTTAAGGGTTTTGATGGGAATTCAGAAATTGCTAGTGGTGATGATATTTTTCTATTTGAAAAATTTATAAAATGGGACAAAAAAAGTGTACATTACTTAAAATCGAATGCAGCAATTGTAACAACTTTTCCTGTAAAAAGTTGGTCAGATTTAGTTCAGCAAAGAAAAAGATGGGCTGCAAAAACTAGCAATTTCAACTCCATAAAAGTAAAATTAATAGGCATTGTTATTGTGCTTACTAACCTTTTTGTATTCTCTTTTTTATTTATAGGAAATGTAAAAACAATGTACATTCCTATTGCTTTAAAATTGATAATTGATTGGTTCTTGTTTAAACCTACTTTATCATTTTTTAATCATAAAATGGACTTTGTAAAATGGTATGTTCCTGCAAGTATTATATATCCTTTATTTAACGTACTTATTGCAATTTTAGCAGTAACCACAACCTATAACTGGAAAGGCAGAAGATTTAAGGTGTAGTAGGTTTGTTAAAAAAATAATCTAGAATTGCTTCTGCTTTAAACCATAAGACTAAAGCGATTACCAACAAGAACACTAAAAAGAGTCCTTTTTTAGGTTTAGATTCTTTTCTTACTCTACTATTGCTAAATTTTCTTTGAAACTTTAATTTTCTTTCACTCATAATTTAATTGCTCTTAACATTTCTCTTTTACCTGGAGGTCCAGGTAAACGTTCTACTTTAAAGCCTACTTCTTGCATTGCTCTCCTTACACTTCCTTTTGCTGAATAGGTAACTAGAATCCCTTCTTTTTTAAGTGCTTTAAACATTTTTTCAAAAATTGAAACTGTCCATAATTGAGGTTGAACTCTTGCTCCAAACGCATCAAAATAAATAAGGTGAAATGCATTTTCATCATCAATATCCTCAAAAAATTGTTTTCTTTTTAGCAGCGAAAAATCCTCAGTAATTTGATGTTTCTTTTCCCAAGAAACATTGTGCATTTTTGTAAAGATTTGTTTTTCTTTTTCAGCATCTAAAACAGAAATGAAATTCATTTTATCAACTTCTTCTAAAGTTACAGGATATGCTTCTACACCAACGTAATCAATTTTCTTTTGATGTTCTAAATAAGTGATAAAACAATTTAACCCTGTACCAAAACCAATTTCTAACAAAGAGATTTTATCAGCAATAACCTCCTTTAATCCGCTTTTTATAAAAACATGATAAGTCTCATTGATAGAACCATTTTTAGAATGGTATTGTTCATTCCAATCAGGAAGATGAATTGTTGTAGATCCGTCAGAAGTTATGAGTATTTCTCTTTTCACAAGCTATTGTATTAATAATTTTTTAATTCTTGGTATTGGCCCTATACATGTAGTTTCATGACAAGATATGCAACTGTTTACTGTGTTGTTGTGATAAATCTTAAGAGAGTCTTTAGGAGCGTTGTATACTTTTTTTAAGGTATACAAATAGAAGTCTGAAAATGCATTAAATGACGCATTTCTATCAGTAGAATCTGTTAATGTTGCTGAATAAATTTTAGAAAAATCTTTAGGATAATTAGTTGGACTTTCTCCTTCTAGTATCATTTTTTTATTTTCTAAATTCGTAGTATACATAGTAAGCATTAAAGCAGCCATTTCAGACTGCTTTACTACTTTATTTTCTACAATTACATTTTTTTTAGAAACCTCTTTTTTACATGAAGAAAATACAATTAAAAAAAATAGCAAAAATATTTTTTTCATTACTCCTTCATTAAAACACCATCAGCTTCAAAAGCAAACTCAACTTTAGGTTCCGTTATTTGTGCAATTTCTGCTTTCGATTTTCCTGCATCTTCTGCATAATGTTTTAATTCTTTTACTGAAGTTTCTTTTACAAACGCTTTTCCGTTTACAATAACTTCTCTTCCTTTAGAATCTAATGGCATAAAGAAACCATAATCTTTAAAACGAACCATCGTTTCAGTTTCATTGCTTAATGGTAATTTCATCCAGCATCCTTTTTTGGAACACACTTCTTTAATTTCAGAGGCAAATTTCACATCAATAGTGTCACCTACTTTCATAGTTTTGAATTTTGATAACATTTCTTCTGAACTGATAAAATCATCCATAGAAATTTTAGCTCCAAAAGCATCATATTTTACTTCAGCAACAACTTTATCTTCATCTTTTACCTCTTTTTTTTCTTGCTTACATGCTGAAAAAACAAACAAAGCAACTAAACAAATTTGTATATAATATTTCATAATTTATTGATTTTATGTGATTCTTACAAAGTTACATAATTCGTTTTTAAAAGCAAGGTTTTCATACATTATCAGATAAATAATTTATGTACATTTGTGCTTTAATTCAATACAATTAGAGATGGCTCAAATAGAGATTCAACGTGTAGAAAAATCGAACATCGAAAATGTAGATTTTAACAACCTTCCTTTTGGTAGCGTATATTCTGACCATATGTTAGAATGTGATTTTGTAAATGGCGAATGGCAGACTCCTGTTATTAAGCCTTATGCACCAATTTCTTTAGATCCTTCTGCTAAGATTTTCCATTACGGACAATCAATTTTTGAAGGTATGAAAGCCTATAAAGCTGCAGATGGAAACACAATGTTATTTAGACCTTTAGACAATTGTAAGCGTTTGAATAAATCTGCAGAAAGATTGGTAATACCGCAAATTCCTGAAGATATTTTTATGGATGGATTGCAAAAATTATTAGCAGTAGACAATGCTTGGATACCAACCAATGAAGGAAGCTCTTTATATATTAGGCCTTTTATGTTTGCATCTGGTTTAGGATTTCATGCTTCTCCTGCTGATGCTTATAAATTTATAATTTGTACTGCACCTTCTGGAGCTTATTTTGCAGGTAAAGTAAAAGTATTGATTGAAGAAAAATACGCAAGAGCTGCTAATGGTGGTGTTGGTTTTGCAAAAGCTGGAGGCAACTATGCTGCACAGTTTTACCCAACGCAATTGGCAATCGAAAAAGGATACAATCAAGTAATTTGGACAGATGACAATTCTCACGAATATATTGAAGAAGCTGGAGCAATGAACATCTTTATCAGAATTGGAGATACCTTAATTACAAGTCCAACTAATGATAGAATTTTAGATGGAATTACACGTAAAAGTATCATTCAAATTGCTGAAGATATGGATATTGATGTTGAAGTTAGAAAAATTACAGTTTCTGAAGTAATTTCTGCTGCTCAAAGTGGTAATTTAAAAGAAATGTTTGGAGCAGGAACTGCAGCTGTAATTTCTCCAATTGCTGGTTTTGGTTACCAAGGAACTGACTATGATTTACCAGAATTAGACAGCCCTTTTGCATCGACATTAAAAAAAGCAATAACAGACATTCAAACCAATAAAGTTGAAGACCCATATGGTTGGAGAGTTATGGTTGAAATTTAGTCACAGCAAACTTTATATAAGAAAGCATCAATTTATTTTGATGCTTTTTTTATGCCTTGATTTTTATATCTTTAAAGTGATTCTAATTTCACTAATAAAAAATGAGATATTTTTTAAGCTTTCTACTTTTTATCACTTTTATTTCTTGTCATAAGAAATCTACAGAAGAGACAACAACAATTTCACCCAAACAATATCTTACAATTTTAGGAATTGCTCAAGATGGTGGTTATCCACATATTGGTTGTCAAAAAAACTGTTGTGCAAATTTTTACAACGGAACCAACAAGAGAAAAAGTGTGGTTTCTTTGGGTTTAGTTGATTTAGAAAATCGACAAAAATGGTTATTTGATGCTACTCCAGATATGCATATACAATTGGCAGATTTAGAACAAAATCACTTAAAAACTACAACTATTATTGATGGAGTTTTCTTAACACACGCGCATATAGGGCACTATACAGGCTTAATG
>P_2C_Liq_1_UnCtyDRAFT_1000998_pt1 | contig 11123 bp, 8 predicted proteins | sample Pon2CUnioCityCA_2_FD_10234 | JGI IMG/M metagenome (IMG submission 10234)
GCCGCGTCCGGCACCCTTGTGCAGGATTTGCAGGCGCGGCTTGGCCCGGAGTGTCGCATCGTGCTTTCTCCCTTGCTGAGGATAGAGCCGGTGTCTGCCCATGTCGATGATCACAGCATTCGAACAGTGATTTTCACCTCGGCCCACGCCGTGACCCACTACACATCCCTGACCGATCGTCGCGATGTCACCTGTTACACGGTTGGCCCCGCGACAGCACAGGTTGCCCGAAACGCGGGCTTTGCCCCGATCAGCGGGAAAGGCACCGGGCAGGCGCTTGTCGCGCAGATCAAGGCAGACATGCCCCCGGCCCCCTGTCTTTATCTCCGGGGGGATCACATCGCCTTCGATATTGCCAAGGCGCTGAATGCCGCCGGGTTAGAGACGCATAGCCGCGTGGTTTACCGTCAGGTGCCGCAGCCTTTGACATCACAGGCGCAGCGGCTTTTGTCCGGCTCCGCGCGCGTCATAGTGCCACTTTTTTCCCCGCGCAGCGCGGCGCTTTTCTTTGCGCAGGGGCCGTTCACCGCCCCGCTGGATATTGTCGCGATCAGTGAAAACGTGACACAGCTTGTTTCACAAGCAGGCAGAAACGTCTGTGTAACGGCGTCGCATCCGAACCAGCCCGCAATGCTTGACGCGGTCTACGACCTATGGGTCACTGCCAATCGGCTTGAGGGACGCGACCCCGCGCAGTAATGTCAGAAAACGCAGTGGCCTGCGCAAGATTCGAGAAAGGCTGATACGTGGCGAAGAAAAATACTCCCAAGGCGGAACCCAAAGCGCCCGAAGACACTGTTTCCGACAAGGTGACAGAAGCCGAAGCCGGTCCCGCAAAGGATCAATCCTCTTCCCCGGAAACGCCGACAGATACACCGCCCGACGCGCTGAACAAGGTGCAGGAAAAGCCGGACAGCACCGACGCGGCGGCAATCCACGAAGAAAAGCCGGACACGTCAGAACCAGACCCCGAAGCGGCACGGCAAACCGTCGAGGGCGGACCAGTAGACGAGACTGACAGCCCGACCGCCGACGGGCACCCCGCCAAAGACAGCGATGGTCTTGCCGACGAAGCGGATCCTGCGAATGCAGAAACCGACGCGCTTGACCAAAACAAGGCACCTGACGAAGACAGCCCCGCAAGCGATACCCCGTCCGGGCACACGGCAGAGGCTACCGATCACGATGCAACCGGCCAAGGGCACAATAGCGCGCCTGATGATTCTGTGACCGCCCCTGCACGGGTGGAACAGGTTGTCGTCAGGAAGGGTGGCTTCGTACCCGTCCTGCTTGGTGGGGTAGCAGCCGGTGCCGCCGGTTTCGCCGCGGCCTATTTTGGCCTCGTGCAGCAACCTGATCCGAATGCCAGCGTCGCACCGCGTCTTGACGAGCTGTCAACCGAAATGACGCGTCAGGCGCAGACGCTTGATGATTTGAACGCCCGTCTGGATGAGGCGCCCGCAGCCCCGGATCTGGACCCGCTGGACAGTCGCATCGAAGAGCTTGCCGCTCAAACTGCCGATATGGGCGCGTCGATCAGCGACAACATGTCCGAGCTTGCGGCGATGTCTGACCGGATTGACGAAATCGACGCGCGCCTGTCCGAAATGGAACAGGCCCCCATCACCGTGGAAGCCTCGGAAGCGGCGGTACGCGCCTATGAGCGCGAACTTGACGCGGCCCGTGCGCAGATCGCCGAGCAGCGCGCGGAAATGGAGGCGCAGCGCGACGAGCTTGCCGCCATGATCGACGAGGCAAAAGCCACGGAAGCCGACGCTGAAGAAGCCGCTACGCAGGCAACGCGCCGTGCCGCAATGAGCCGCATCACAGCGGCTGTCGAAAGCGGCGCTCCTTTTGCCGATGCTTTGTCGCAACTGGAAACAACCGGGGTCGAAACTCCGCAGGTGCTTGCCGCCGTAGCGAGCGGCGGTGCGCCATCCGCCACCGAATTGCAGTCAAGTTTCCCCGATATCGCGCGCGCCGCCCTTTCTGCGTCGCGACAGGCGGCGGTGGATGGTGGCGAGATTGGCGGATTTTCCGATTTCCTGCGCAGCCAACTGGGCGCACGCTCGCTTGAACCGCAAGAGGGCAACGACCCTGACGCCGTGCTGTCGCGCGCCGAAGCCGCCGTGCGCGATGGCAGGCTTGCCGATGCCATTGACGAACTCGACGCACTGCCCGAGGCAGGCAAGGCCGTTGTGACCGATTGGATCGCTCAGGCCAACCGCCGGCTGGATGCCATAAATGCCGCTCAGACGCTGAGCGAGAAACTAAACTAAAGCCCGGGGGGCAGAGCCATGTTGTGGTCCATTATAAAGATTGTGCTGTTCATCGGCCTTGTCGCCGCGGCAAGCTTTGCTGCAATCTTTCTTCTTGAATTCGAGGGCGGCGTGCGCATCGTCATGGTCGGTCAGGAATTCAACCTGTCTCCGATCATGACCGTGATCGCCTTGATCGTTCTGGTGTTTGGAATTTGGTTGATCCTGAAACTGGCCGGTCTGCTTGTGGCGGTGCTGCGGTTTATCAACGGGGATGAAACCGCCCTGTCCCGCCATTTTGACCGAAACCGGCAGGCAAAGGGCTATCAGGCCCTGTCCGAAGGGCTTATGGCGCTTGCCTCTGGCGAGGGGTCGCTTGCGATGGCCAAGGCCTCGAAAGCGGAAAAATACCTGCGCAAGCCTGCATTGACCAACCTGATTACCGCACAGGCCGCCGAAATGTCGGGCAATCGGCGCAAGGCCGAGGAAGTGTACAAACGGCTTTTGAAAAACGACAAGACCCGCTTTGTCGGTGTGCGCGGGATCATGAACCAAAAGCTGGCGGACGGCGATACCGAAACCGCGCTGAAACTGGCGCAAACCGCCTTTTCACTCAAGCCGCGCCACGAAGAGGTGCAAGATGCGCTGTTGAAACTTCAGGCGCAGGCGCATGACTGGGCCGGTGCCCGCCGCACGCTTCATGCAAAGCTGAAATACGGCAACTTGCCACGAGATGTGCACAAGCGCCGCGATGCCGTTTTGGCCCTGTCCGAGGCCCGCGACATACTGGACGAAGGCAAGGATATCGAAGCCCGCGAAGCCAGCATCGAGGCAAACCGCATGTCCCCGGATCTGGTGCCTGCGGCAGTTTTGGCCGCGCGCGGATATATCGCACAGGGGTCCAAATGGAACGCGTGGCGCGTCATCCGCAAGGCTTGGGACGCACAGCCGCATCCCGATCTGGCAGCGGTTTTCGCCGAGATCGAACCGTCCGAAACGCCAGCCGCGCGCGTCAAGCGTTTTGGCAAGTTGCTCAAGATCCATCCCGACCATCGCGAGACCCGACTGGTAAAAGCAGAGCTTTACATCGCGGCAGATGAATTTCCTGCCGCTCGCCGTGCCCTTGGCGATCTGGCCGAGGTGGACGCGGATGCACGCGCGCTCACGATCATGGCTGCCATCGAACGCGGCGAAGGGGCACCGGACAGTATCGTCAAGGGCTGGCTGGCACGGGCGCTGTCCGCCCCGCGCGGCCCGCAATGGGTGTGTGAAAAGTGCCAGCACATCCATTCCGAATGGGTGCCCGCCTGCGAAAACTGCCAATCCTTCGACACGCTTAGCTGGAAATCCCCGCCCGCGACCGAGGTCAGCTCCTCTACCGGGCTGGAAATGCTGCCGCTCATCATCGGTGCAATAGAGCAAGGCCCCGACACTGCGCCAGAGCAGAAATCCGATGCGCCCGAAAACGTGCCGGACGCGGAAATCGTTGAAACCGAGAAGTCCGAAGAAACAGCAAAATAGCCTTTGTCCGATCCGGCCTTGGAACCGGGAAACGCCTATCGGCACACACGTCATCTTGAAGATAAAGAGACGCCAGTTTGCTAAAGCGTTTCGCGAAAAACCTGAATCACAGATTTTCGCGAAACGCTTTAGTCATCCAAGAGAGCCGGACACGCCATAAACGGTCGTAAACAAATTTCATGCCAGGTGGACAAGTGCGCGGCCGCTCAACATCGGCACTTACGCCAAAACATCAGGACTGATCGCTCAGATCCGCCCGTCATAGGCACCCGCCTCTATTTCAGCGGCGATCACGGTAAAGCGGTCGGCGCTCATCGCCTCTTGCAACGCGTCGCGCAAACCGGCGCGGTCGCGTACCGTCACGCCATGGCCGCCAAAGGCTCGCCCGATCGCGGCCATGTCATGCCGACCAAAGGCCACGCCACGTGTCTTCAACCCGCGCTGGCGCTGTTTCATCTCGATCAGGCCCAGACTGGCATCAACAAAGACCACGAAAATCGGTGCCAGACCCAGTTCCGCCGCCGTGGCCAGCTCTCCGGCGACCATAAGGAACCCGGCATCGCCGGTGAAGCCCACCACCGGGCGTTCCGGTTCGCCCATCTTCACGCCCATCGCCAGCGGTACGGCACAGCCCATGGTGCACAGCCCCGAAGACTGGATCAGGCTGCGCGGCTCGTCACAACGCCACATCTGCGACAACAGGATCCGGTGCGCGCCGCTATCGGCGGTGGCCAGCGTGCCTTCGGGCATCACCGCCCGCGTCTCGGCAATAACGGCGGCAGGGCCCCACGCGTCATCTGTCGGGAACGCCGCTGCCAACGCCTTGCGCACCTGGCCGGGATTGCCCGCGTCCCATGTCACACGCCCGCGTTGCCCCTGTGCCAGCCGCTCCAGCGTTTCGCCGGTATGGGCCACGATATTCACCGTCGCCTGATGCATGTAATGCCTGTTCGGCTCTGCCGAGATGTCGATCACGGTCTGATGCTCGGGGTCGATGGCATCGCGCCAGCCGGTGCGCATTTCCACCGGATCATAGCCGATGCAAAGCACCACATCCGCCTTGGCGACCAGTGGCAAAAGATGTTGATCAGCCAGCGGCGACAGACCCGCCGCACCAAGGCACATCGGATGATCCTCGGGGATCACGCCCTTCGCCTTGTAAGTGGTGATGACCGGAATGCTGAACTGCTCCACAAAGGCGCGCAGCAACAATTCGGACCGGTCGCGCAGAACATCCAGCCCGACAATGGCGATGGGCCGCGCGGCAGAGGCCACCGATGCCTGTGCCCGCGCCGCATCACCGCCGCTCGGTGCCACCGGGCTGGGCGACGGGTGCAGCGGTTCCGGCGCACCTGCGGGAAAGGGGGCATCGGCCACGCTGATCGGCACGTCGATATGCACCGGGCCGCAACGCGGCTCGGTCGCAAGCGATACCGCCTTGTCGGCAATGATTCCGGCTCCGGCGGCGCTCAGGCGGAAACTGCCCTTGGTGATGGGGCGGAACACCGCCTGATGATCCAGCACCTGGTGAGTATATGTCAGCGCCTCATCCTCATCGACACAGCCGGTCAACAGGATCATCGGCACCCGGTCCTGTTCGGCATTGGCGATGACGTTGACGGCGTTCATCGCACCCGGTCCCACGGTCGCGACCAGAATCGCGGGCGCGCCGTCACAGTGGTGCAGCCCTTCGGCGACAAAGCCCCCGGCATTCTCGTGCTTGATCAGCGTAAAGGCGATCCCCGCCTCTTCCAGCGCGTCGATCAGGGTCAGAACCTCGCCGCCGGGCATCCCGAAGGCGTGGCGGCAGCCCGCCTTGTAAAGCCGTTGGGCCAGGATATCGGCAGCGCGCCGGTCTGTATCGGTCATGTGGCATCGCCTCCAGGAACTGGCAGGAAAGTGACCGGGATTTCGGTTCAACCGCGCGCCGCCTTGCGGTGCTTGTGGCAGGCAACGGCCCACCGCGATCCGCGCCAGGGCCTCAGCACCCCGGCACAGGTGAATTGAAACCACAGGACGGCCCGTTTTGAAAGGCGCGACACGAAAAAACGGCCCCCGCGCTGACAGAGGGCCGTTTCAACCGCGTCTCCTGCGATCACATGTTTTCGATCATCTCCGCGGATTTCACGATGACCTCGGCCTGCTTGATCGACGCGATATCCACCAGACGCCCCTTGTAGGTCGTGGCACCCTCGCCGCGCGCCTTGGCGTCTTCCATCGCTTTCAGTATCTCGCGGGCCTCCTGAACCGCCTCGTCAGAGGGCGTGAAGATCTCGTTCGCCAGCGCGATCTGCTTGGGGTGGATGGCCCATTTGCCCACCATCCCCAGCGTCAGCGCGCGCCGCGCCTGCGCACGGAAGCCCTCGTCATCCGAGAAATCCCCGAACGGGCCATCGACGGGCAACACGCCATGCGTGCGGCAGGCGGCCACGATCTTGGCGGTGGCCCAATGCCATGGGTCGGGCCAGTATTTCTGGCCCTCATGCAGCATGTAATAAGGCTCCTGTGTGCCGCCGATACCCGTGGTGGCCATGCCCATCGACGCCGCGAAGTCCGCCGCGCCGAGGCTGATCGCCTCCATCCGGGGGCTGGCCTTGGCGATATCCTCGACATGGCAGATGCCCGCCGCCGATTCGATGATGCACTCAAAGCCCACGCGCTTTTCCCGGCCCTTGGCCGCCTCGATGGAACTCACCAGCGCATCCACCGCATAGACATCCTCGCCACAGCCCGCCTTGGGGATCATGATCAGGTCCAGCCGCCCGTTGGTCTGCTCCATCAGGTCCACGACATCCTTGTACCACCATGCCGAATCAAGCCCGTTGATTCGCACGCTCAGGGTCTTCTTGCCCCAATCGATATCGTTGATCGCCTGAATGGCATTCTTGCGCGCCACGTCCTTGTCCGAGGGCGCGACCGAATCTTCCAGGTCGATATTGATCACATCGGCATCCGATGTGGCCATCTTTTCGAACAGCTTGGTGTTCGAGGCCGGGCCGAAAAGCTGGCAACGATTCGGACGGGCGGCGGGGCTGGGCTGGATACGAAAACTCATGGTGCCTCTCAGTCAGGAAATTGCGTCAGTGTTCCCCTAGGGGTTATGAAATGTCGCGGGCCTGTGCAAGACGGTTTCGCCGCAACGCGGCAAAAGCCCTGTAGCACCCGTGCTGCGGCGCAAAAAGGGCCATGGGCGGCACCCCTGCGAACCCAGTGATCGTCCCGCCGAGCCCCGCAATACGTCGAAGATGATTCGAAATCAGGCAATCTTTGCCGAAGAACCTTCTTTTCGCGCCGCATTGACCGGCCCTGTTTGCGACAAGTTTCCAGACAGGGCAGGGTAACATGGTGCGAAACCGTTCGGAGGCCGCCCCATGATCCAGACCCCATATCTTCTCTTTCTGGGCGATGCGCCCGATATGCTTGCCGCGAAAGTGGCCATCGGCATCCGCGACTGGCGGCCCGATCATGCGGTGGGCCAGTTCCGCCTGCCCGGCTGCGGCGCGGATCTGGGCCTTGCCGACATGGATCTGGCACAGGCCAGGGCGGCAGGTGCCAAAACACTGGTCATCGGCGTTGCCAACCGGGGCGGCGTAATCTCCAAGGAATGGAAAAAGGTGCTTGTGACCGCCCTGGAAGAGGGTTTCGATCTGGCCGCCGGGCTGCACAACCTGTTGCGCGACGAACCCGATCTGGTGGCCGTTGCACAGGCGACGGGCCGGACTTTGCACGATGTGCGCGTGCCAGAGGTCAAATACCCCATCGCCGACGGCAAGCCCCGCACCGGCAAGCGGTGCCTGGCCGTGGGCACGGATTGTTCTGTGGGCAAGATGTACACGGCCATGGCAATGGAACGCGAGATGCAGTCACGCGGCATGAAGGCCACGTTCCGGGCAACCGGCCAGACCGGCATCCTCATCACCGGGGATGGCGTGCCGCTGGATGCGGTGATCGCCGATTTCATGGCCGGTTCCATCGAATGGCTGACACCCGACAACGATCCCGACCACTGGGATCTGATCGAAGGCCAGGGCAGCCTGTTTCACGTGTCCTATTCCGGTGTNACGCTGGCGCTGATCCATGGCGGCCAGCCTGACGCGCTGATCCTGTGCCACGAACCCACCCGCACCCATATGCGCGGCTTGCCGGATTATCAGCCGCCCAGCTTGCAAACGCTGATGGATACTGCCTTGCCGCTGGCCCGCATCGCCAATTCCGCCTGTCAGGTGGTGGGCGTGTCGGTCAACACACAGCACATGCCCGAGGATGACGCGCGCGCCTATCTGGAAAAGGTCGAAGCGGACATGAACCTGCCCGCCACCGATCCCTACCGCTTTGGCGCGGCCAAACTGGCAGAGGCGCTTGCGGCGTTATAAAGCCGCCCCTGGTGCAACGATATTGGGACAGATGAAAGGACCGGTGCCTTGCAGATAACCGTCACGCGCGATGTCTTCCGCCTTGCCGAGGTGTTCACGATCTCCCGCGGATCACGGACCAAGGCGCAGGTGCTGACCGTGCGTATCACCGATGGCGGCGTGACCGGCTGGGGCGAATGCGTGCCCTACGCGCGCTATGACGAAACGCTCGACAGTGTCACCGCGCAGATCACGGGCCTGCCCGCGCAGCTTGACCGAGAGGCACTTTATGATCTGCTGCCCGCCGGTGCCGCGCGCAATGCGGTGGATTGCGCGCTGTGGGATCTGGCGGCCAAACAGGCCGGCAAACGCGTGTGGAAGCTCGCCGGGCTGGCCGCGCCGGGCCCGGAAATCACCGCTTATACCCTGTCGCTGGATACCCCTGAAAAGATGCGCGCTCAGGCCGCGAAACACGCCCACCGCCCGCTTCTCAAGATCAAGCTGGGCACGCCCGACGACATGCCCCGGCTGGAGGCCGTCCGCGCCGGTGCACCCAACGCGGAAATCATCATCGACGCCAACGAAGGGTGGTCGGCACCGGTCTATGCCGATCTGGCCCCACATCTTGTGCGGCTTGGCGTGACGCTTGTGGAACAGCCCCTGCCCGCCGACGAGGATGACGCGCTGCGCGATATGGAGCGCCCCGTGCCGGTCTGCGCCGACGAAAGCTGCCATGACCGCAGCAGCCTGCCCGCGCTCAAGGGCAAATACGACATGGTCAACATCAAGCTCGACAAGACCGGCGGTCTGACAGAGGCGCTGCGCCTGCGCGATGAGGCCCGCGATCAGGGATATGACATCATGGTCGGTTGCATGGTCGGCTCCAGCCTTGCGATGGCGCCTGCCACGCTGGTGGCGCAAGGTGCGCGTGTCACCGATCTTGACGGGCCGTTGCTTCTGGCCGAAGACCGGGATCATGCGCTATGCTTTGACGCGGCGGGGGTTCACCCACCCGCCGCCAACCTATGGGGATGACCATGCGGATAGTTTACGTGAACGGAGAGTACCTGCCCGAGACAGAGGCCAAAGTGTCGATTTTCGACCGCGCCTTCCTGATGGGCGATGGCGTTTACGAAGTGACCAGCGTGTTGCAAGGCAAGCTGATTGATTTTGATGGCCACCGCGCCCGGCTTGACCGGTCCTTGACGGAACTCGACATGCCAAAGCCCGCTGTCTTCGACGATCTGCTTGAGATCCACCGAGAGCTTGTGCGCTGCAACGAGATCGAAGACGGGCTGGTTTATCTTCAGGTGACGCGCGGCGCGCCGGGCGATCGCGACTTCGCCTTTCCCGATCCCGAAACGACCACGCCGACCGTGGTGCTGTTCACCCAGTCCAAACCGGGGCTGGCCGACAATCCCACATCGCGGACGGGTATCAAGATCATCAGCATCGACGATCTGCGCTGGGACCGCCGCGACATCAAGACGGTGCAGCTTTTGTACCCGTCTATGGGCAAGATGATGGCCAAGAAGGCCGGCTGTGACGATGCGTGGATGTTGCAGGACGGTTACGTGACCGAAGGCACGTCAAACAACGCCTATATCGTGAAGGATGGCAAGATCGTCACGCGCAAGCTGTCCAACGAGATCCTGCATGGCATNACCCGCGCCGCCGTGTTGCGTTTTGCCAAAGAGGCGCAGATGACGGTCGAGGAACGCTCCTTTACCATCGAAGAGGCGAAAGACGCCGACGAGGCGTTCATCACCTCGGCCAGCGCCTTTGTGCAGCCGGTGGTGGAAATCGACGGCGCGCCCGTACGCGACGGCAAACCCGGACCGGTCTCGCGCCGCCTGCGCGAAATCTACCTCGAAGAAAGCCTAAAGGCGGCGATCTAAAGCGCGCTACCTTTAGGTCGTATCAGCCCTTGTCGCCCACATTCTCGGCAAAGGCGGTCTTGAAGGCCGCCTGTTTGTCGGCACCCGCCTCGGTCTGGTAATTGGCTTTCCACTCGTCCATGGTCATGCCGTAGAAAGTCTCGCGTGCCTCGTCCTTGGACATCTCGATGCCGCGCGCGTTGGCGGCCTCCTGATACCAGCGCGACAGGCAATTCCGGCAAAATCCGGTCAGGTTCATCATGTCGATATTCTGCACATCGGTGCGCTTTTCCATCAGATGCGCGCGCAGGGTGCGGAACGCGGCAGCCTCAAGCTCGATACGGGTCTGGTCGTCCATGTGATCCTCCATTCATCTGGCCATAACATGCGCTTGACACCGGGCAGGTTCAAGCCTGCGATCCAGCCGTCGCCAAAGCCCGAAAGACGCGCGCCCACGCAACCGGCTCAGACGCCCGCCTTTTGCGCCGCCTCGCGCACCAGCGGGGCCAGCCGCGCGCCCCATGCCACCTGCGCCTCTGGCGTGGCGATCAGATCGTTGCGCAGCTCGATCAGCGCGTTGGGCCGTTCAAAGGCAATCGCGTGCCGCGCAACCGCATCGCCGGGCAAATGCCCGCCATAAGGCTCGTTCGCACCCACGCACAAATCCGGCTCGGCGCGCAGGCGGTCGATCAGCGGATCGGTCAACCGCCGGTCGGCGGCATAAAGTACCCCCACATGCCATGGCCGCGGCGCGCGCCCACGCAATTGCGGCGTAAAGCTGTGGATCGACAGGAGAACCGTATCCGTGCGCCGCGCGGCAAGTTCCGCCAGCGCGGTGTGATAGGGTCGGTAACAGCGGTTGAGCCGCCGGTTGATCTCGGCCTTGTCCGCCGCGCGATTGCCGGGAATGATCGTTCCGTCATACAGCTTCATCACCAGCGTCGGGTCATCCTCGCCCCGGTTCGGGTCGATCACCAACCGCGAGAAATTCGACGTGATGCACGGGCCGTCCAGCGCGCGGGCCAGCGCCCTTGCCACCCCCGCCGCGCCCGGATCAAAGGCGATATGCCGTGCCATGTCGACCTCTGACAGGCCAAGCGTGCCGCCGCCCACGA
>P_2C_Liq_1_UnCtyDRAFT_1000999_pt1 | contig 11119 bp, 11 predicted proteins | sample Pon2CUnioCityCA_2_FD_10234 | JGI IMG/M metagenome (IMG submission 10234)
CAACAGCGGCTGCCCGCGCGTGACGGCTGCCGCCAAAGCCACGATATCGGAAAAGCCAACGGACGGGTCGATGCGGTCCGTCTCGGCAGTGCGCCCGCCGCCCATGGCGACGACCGCGCGGCCAAGCGCCCGACCGTCGATCGCCGTGACATACCCGGACCGCTCTGCGGGCACCTCGCGTATCACGGTCGCCTCTGGCAGGAACCGCGCCCAGCTATCGACGAAGGCGAGCGGCCCGCCCATCGCGGCAATCATGCGGCCGAACCGCTCTGCCGCCTTGCCCGTTCGGATGACCTCGGCAATCTTGCCCGCGCCCGCCCCGNCNCNGTCTGCAAGGCCGCCAAGACGCAACGCCTCGCCGCCAAGCGNACAGGTCAGCTCATGCAGTTCTCCTGTGACGTTGCCGGTCAAAACCCGCATGGCGCAGGCCACCTCCAGCGCGTTGCCCGCCGCCGGGGCAACTGGCTGATTCATGTCCGTGATCAGCGCCGTGGTCCGGCACCCGGCGGCGTTCGCTGTCTCCACCAGTGCCGAGGCCAGCATCCGTGCCTGCGCCAGATCCGGCATGAACGCGCCAGAGCCGACCTTGACATCCAGCACAAGGGCATCCAGCCCCGCCGCCAGTTTCTTGGAAAGGATCGAGGCGGTGATAAGATCAAGGCTTTCGACCGTCGCCGACACGTCGCGGATCGCGTAAAGCCGCCGGTCCGCCGGGGCGATGCCAGTATTGGCCGCCGCAATCACAAGCCCAAGCTTTTCGACGATGATCCGCATTTTCGCCTCGGGCAGGTCGGTGCCGACACCGGGGATCGCCTCCAATTTGTCCAGCGTGCCGCCGGTATGCCCCAGACCGCGCCCCGAGATCATCGGCACGCAGGCACCGCAGGCCGCCAGAGCGGGGGCCAGAACAAGGCTGACGCAATCGCCGATCCCGCCGGTGGAATGCTTGTCGAGCACCGGGCGGCCACCCGCCCATGACAGCACGCTGCCGCTGTCGCGCATACCAAGCGTCAGCTCCGTGCGGGCGTCGACGCCAAGACCGCGCAGCACCACGGCCATGGCAAAGGCCCCCGCCTGCGCGTCACTGACATCGCCGCTGGCAAGCCCCCTGGCAAAGCCCGTCAGCGCGCCCGGTGCCAGGGCTGTGCGATCACGGATCGCCTGTATGGTGTCGTACGCGCTCATGTGCCTGTCACGCTCAGGTTGGCCGCGCCAAACGCCCCCGGCAACAGCTCGGCGAGTGTCATTCGGCTTATCTCGCCGTTGAGCGCCGCCATCGTCACCACGACATCGCCCGCACCGAATTCCATCAGTTTCTGCCGACAGCCACCGCAGGGCGGCACCGGGATATCGCCATCCGCGATCACCGCCACGGCACCGAACCGCCGATCACCGGCGGCCACCATGGCCGACAGGGCACCGGCCTCCGCGCAGGTGCCTTGCGGGTAGGCGGCGTTCTCAACATTGCAGCCGACAAAGATGCGCCCCGAACAGCCGCGTATGGCGGCCCCCACGCGGAACCCGGAATACGGGGCATGGGCGTTTTCGCGCACCGCGCGCGCCCGCAACAGAAGCTCTGTTTCGTCATCCTGAATCATGCCGGTCCTGCCCATCCGCTGTGCTCAGGCAAGCAGATTGACCGGCCATGGCGGCGGATGCAACCCGGTGCCCACCCGCATATCCGGTTGCGCAGACCGCAATATGGTTTAAGCCTGAACCATATTCTGCGGAGAGACCAGACCAATGACAGATACCCCGACAGACCCGTTGCGCGAGGCCGCGCTGTTCTATCACGAGTTTCCCAAACCCGGCAAACTGGAGATCCGGGCGACGAAGCCATTGGCGAACGGGCGGGATCTGGCGCGGGCCTATTCGCCCGGCGTGGCCGAGGCCTGCTTGCAGATCAAGGCCAATCCCGACGATGCGCGCCGCTATACCGCGCGGGGCAATCAGGTGGCCGTTGTAACCAATGGCACCGCGGTTCTGGGTCTGGGCAATATCGGCGCGCTTGCCGCCAAGCCGGTGATGGAGGGCAAGGCGGTTCTGTTCAAGAAATTCGCCGATATCGACTGTTTCGACATAGAGCTGAACGAAACGGACCCCGAAAAGCTGGCCGATATCGTCTGCGCGCTTGAGCCGACATTCGGTGCCATCAACCTTGAAGACATCAAGGCGCCCGACTGTTTCATCGTCGAGAAGATCTGCCGCGAGCGGATGAACATCCCCGTCTTTCACGACGATCAGCACGGCACCGCCATCGTCGTGGGGGCCGCGGCGCGCAACGCACTGTTCGTGGCCGAAAAGAAGCTTGAGGACATCAAAATTGTCTCGACCGGGGGCGGCGCGGCAGGCATAGCCTGTCTGAACCTGCTGCTGAAACTGGGGGTGAAGCGCGAGAATATCTGGCTATGCGACATTCACGGTCTGGTCTACGAGGGCCGGGCCGAAGACATGAACCCGCAAAAGGCGGCATTTGCGCAAAAGACCGATCTGCGCACGCTTGATGACGTGATCGACGGCGCAGATCTTTTTCTGGGCCTGTCGGGCGCGGGCGTGCTGACCCCCGACCATGTCAAGCGCATGGCCAGCCGGCCCATCATCCTGGCCCTTGCCAACCCGGTGCCCGAGATCTGGCCGGATCTGGCCCGCGACGTGGTGCCCGATGCCATCATCGCCACAGGCCGAAGCGACTTTCCCAATCAGGTCAACAACGTCCTGTGCTTTCCCTTCATCTTTCGCGGCGCGCTTGACGTAGCTGCGACCGAGATCAACGACGAGATGCAGATCGCCTGCGTCGAGGCCATCGCGGATCTGGCCCGCGCAACAACCTCTGCCGAGGCCGCCGCGGCCTATCAGGGCGAGCCGATGACCTTTGGCGCGGATTACCTGATCCCCAAACCCTTCGACCCGCGCCTGTCCAGCGTGGTGCCCACCGCCGTGGCCCGCGCCGCGATGGAAAGCGGCGTGGCCAAGCGCCCGGTCGAGGATCTGGACGCCTACTGCGAAAGCCTCAACGCCTCTGTTTTCAAATCGGCGCTTTTGATGCGCCCCGTGTTCGAGGCCGCGGCAACCGCAGAGCGGCGCATCGTCTTTGCCGAGGGAGAGGACGAGCGCGTGTTGCGCGCGGCGCAGGCCGTTCTGGAGGACACCACAGAGCTGCCGATCCTTATTGGCCGTCCCGAGGTGATCGCGCAACGCTGTGAACGGCTTGGGCTGCAAATGCGCCCGAACGAGGATTTCAGCATCGTGAACCCCGAACGCGACCACCGCTACCGCGATTACTGGGCCACCTATCACGACATCATGAAGCGACGCGGCGTGACGCCGGATCTGGCCAAAGCGATCATGCGCACCAATACCACCGCCATCGGTGCCGTCATGGTTCATCGCGGCGAGGCGGATTCCCTGATCTGCGGTTGTTTCGGCGAATATCGCTGGCACCTGAACTATGTCACACAGGTGTTGGGTGACGCGGATCACCATCCCCATGGGCCTTGTCGATGATGATCCTGGAAGACGGCCCGCTTTTCATCGCCGACACCCATGTGCGAAGCCGCCCCACGCCCGAGGAACTGGCCGAAACCGCCATCGGCGCGGCGCGGCATGTGCGGCGGTTCGGACTGGAGCCGCAAATCGCCTTTTGCTCGCAATCGCAATTCGGCAATCAGGGCAGCGATTCAGGCAACCGCCTGCGCGCGGCGCTTGAAATTCTTGATGCCGCCCCTCGCGATTTCATCTATGAAGGCGAGATGAATCTGGATGCCGCACTTGACGCGGATCTGCGCGACCGGCTTTTGCCGGGCAACCGGCTCAAGGGCTCGGCCAATGTGCTGCTGTTTTCCAACGGCGACACGGCCTCCGGGGTGCGAAATATCCTCAAGATGAAATCTGGCGGGCTGGAGGTTGGACCGTTGTTGATGGGCATGGGCAACCGCGCGCATATCGTGACACCGTCGATCACCGCGCGTGGCCTTTTGAACATGGCCGCCATCGCCGGCACGCCTGTCGCGCATTACGGATAAACGCGGCGTCCCATGCCTGTGGGGCATCACGACGATTTGCAAAGTTTTTGCGTAACAGCAAAGCGACTGCCCCCAAACGGCGAAATTTGCAAATACCTGCCCGGCTTTGGGGTTGGCCGGGTGCAAAATCCTGCGATAATCTGCCACGTCGCCGCCACGATATCTTGCCGCGGCGGCCCGCGATCCCGTATCGCTGTCGCGAACACCGGAGGAGAATACCATGGGATACAAAGATGTCTACGAAAGCTGGCAACAGGATCCTGACGCCTTCTGGATGAGCGCGGCCGACGCGATCGACTGGGACCGCAAGCCGACAAAGGCGCTCTTTGACGACAACGCCCCGATCTACGAATGGTATAGTGACGGGCTGGTGAACACCTGCTGGAACGCGGTCGACCGCCATGTAGAGGCCGGGCGCGGGGATCAGGCTGCGATCATTCATGACAGCCCCGTGACTCATACCAAGCACGAAATCACATATGCAGAGCTGCGCGACCGCGTGGCGTCGCTGGCGGGCGCGCTTCGGGCCAGGGGCATCGAGAAGGGCGACCGCGTCATCATCTACATGCCGATGGTGCCCGAGGCGCTAGAGGCAATGCTGGCCTGTGCGCGTCTTGGTGCGGTGCACTCCGTGGTCTTTGGCGGCTTTGCCTCCAACGAGCTGGCCGTGCGCATCGACGACGCCAAGCCCAAGGCGATCATCGCCGCCTCTTGCGGGATAGAGCCGGGCCGCGTGGTGCATTACAAGCCGCTGGTGGACGGGGCCATCGAACAGGCCACCCACAAGCCCGAATTCTGCGTGATCTTTCAGCGCGAACAGGAAGTGGCGCGGCTGATCGAAGGGCGTGATTTCGACTGGCACGGCTTTCAATACGGCGTGGAGCCCGCGGACTGCGTGCCGGTCGAGGGCAATCACCCGGCCTATATCCTTTACACCTCTGGCACGACGGGCGCGCCCAAGGGCGTGGTACGCGCCACGGGCGGGCATCTGGTCGCGCTGAACTGGACCATGAAGAACATTTACAATGTCGACCCCGGAGAGGTGTTCTGGGCCGCGTCGGATGTGGGCTGGGTCGTCGGCCACAGCTATATCTGCTACGCCCCGCTTATTCACGGCAACACCACCGTGGTGTTCGAGGGCAAGCCCGTGGGCACGCCCGATGCGGGTACGTTCTGGCGCGTGATCAGCGAACACAATGTCCGCAGCTTTTTCACTGCCCCCACCGCCCTGCGCGCGATCAAGCGTGAAGACCCCAATGGCGAATGTCTGAAGGATTACGACATCTCGGGCCTGCGCGCGCTGTACCTTGCCGGTGAACGCGCCGATCCCGACACGATCGAATGGGCGCAGCGGATCATGGGCGTGCCGGTCTACGATCACTGGTGGCAGACCGAAACCGGCTGGACCATCGCAGGCAACCCGACGGGGATAGAGGCGATGCCGGTCAAGATCGGCTCGCCCACCGTGGCGATGCCAGGCTACGACGTGCAGATCCTTGACGAGGCGGGGCACCCCGTTGCTCCTGGCACGCTTGGTGCCATCGCGGTAAAGCTGCCCCTGCCCCCCGGCACCTTGCCAACGCTGTGGCACGCCGAGGACCGGTTTCGCAAAAGCTACCTGACCACCTTCCCCGGATACTATGAAACGGGGGATGCGGGCATGATGGATGAGGATGGGTATCTGTATATCATGGCGCGGACGGATGACGTGATCAACGTGGCAGGCCACCGCCTGTCGACCGGCGCGATGGAAGAGGTGTTGGCCGGTCATCCCGATGTGGCCGAATGCGCGGTCATCGGCGTGACCGACCAGCTCAAGGGGCAATTGCCCGTGGGCTTTGTCTGCCTGACCAAGGGCGTTGACCGACCGCATTCAGAGGTGACCGCGGAATGCGTCAAGCTGGTGCGCGACAAGATCGGCCCGGTGGCGGCGTTCAAGCTGGCCGTGGTGGTGGACCGCCTGCCCAAGACGCGCTCGGGCAAGATCCTGCGCGCGACGATGGTCAAGATCGCAGACAACCAGGAATTCCGCCCACCGGCCACCATCGACGATCCCGCCATCCTTGACGAGATCCGGGACGCGCTTGAAGGTATTGGTTATGGCCCCAAGTAAACCACACTGGCACCGCCGTGCCGTTCTGACATCGCTCGCGGCGGCGCTGTTTGTGCCGCGAGGGGCCATGGCAGACACAACGCTTATCGACGACTTCTCGGGCAAGACAGGCCCGTGGCGCTTTTTCACCGATCAGGTGATGGGTGGCGTCTCGACGGGCGAAGGGCGTGTAACCACCGAAAATGGCAGGCGTTTCCTGCACCTGACCGGCAGCGTCAGTACGGAAAACCGGGGCGGTTTCATTCAGGCCCGCCGGGATCTGGACACGCCCTTGCCATCCGCCGCAACGGGGGTCCGGATCACCGTTCGTGGCGACGGGCAAAGCTATTTCCTGCACCTGCGCACGCGCGGCACCGTCCTGCCCTGGCAATATTATCAGGCCGAATTTCAGGCCGGTCCGGCATGGCGCGACATCACCCTCCCGTTTTCCGCGTTCAAGGCGTCGGGACGGCTGTTGCCCGCAACGCCAAAGCCCGACCGCGTGGAAAGCGTGGCGCTCGTCGCCTATGGGCGCGACCATCAGGCGGATGTGTCGCTGGCGCGGATCGAAGCCGTCTGACGGATCAGGAAAACTGTTCCCGCAATAGCCGCTCTTCCAGCCCATGACCGGGATCGAACAGGATGCGATGCTCGATCCTCGGCTCTGACCGGACCTCGACCACGGTCACATTCTCGATCCAGTTGCTGTCGGCATCGGCCATCACGGGCCGCTTTTCGGGGTTGAGCACATCAAACCGGACATGCGCGGTCTTGGGCAGCAGCGCCCCGCGCCAGCGTCTGGGACGAAACGCCGCAACCGCCGTGAGCGCCAGCACATCCGACCCGATGGGCAGGATCGGCCCGTGGGCGGAATAGTTATAGGCCGTGCTGCCCGCGGGCGTCGCCACAAGCGCGCCGTCGCAAACAAGCTCGTCCAGCCGCAAGCGCCCGTCGATGGTGATGCGCAGCTTGGCGGCCTGCGGCCCGGCGCGCAACAGTGAAACCTCGTTGATCGCAAGCGCCTCATGGATGCTGCCATCCTGGCATTTCGCGGTCATGGCCAGCGGGTTGATCACCTCTTCCTGTGCCTCATCGAGCCGGTCAAGCAGGTCGGATTCGCTGTATTCGTTCATCAAAAAGCCGACGGTCCCACGATTCATCCCGTAGACCGGCACGCTCAGATCGTGCTTGTCATGCAAGGTCTGAAGCATGAACCCATCGCCACCGAGCGCCACGATGACATCGGCTTCTGACTCTGGTACATTTCCAAAACGAGAGATCAGCGCACCACGTGCGGTTTGCGCCATGGGCACGTCACTGGCGACAAAGGCGATCCGTTTCTTGGCTTTCATCGGGCACACATCCAAAAGCATGACTGGACCGGGATCGAAGCACACTTTAACGACGCTGACCAGCAATGCCGAAGACAAAGCGGCTTTTGTCGCTTTACAACCTTTAAAATACGCTAAGTTTCCGATAGGAAATCTTGGAACACCCCGTGGACGGAGAGAAATGCATGGCACATGACGGAAACCAGACCTTTGTTTCAGAAGGTTTTTTCACAGAATCACTCGCAACCCGCGACCCTGATCTTGCCAAGGCCATTGGACAGGAGCTGGGTCGTCAGCGCGAAGAGATCGAGCTGATCGCCTCGGAAAACATCGTATCTGCCGCTGTGATGGAAGCGCAGGGCAGCGTGATGACCAACAAATACGCCGAGGGTTATCCGGGCCGCCGCTACTATGGTGGCTGCCAGTTCGTGGACATCGCCGAGGAACTGGCGATCGAGCGCGCCTGCAAGCTGTTCAACTGTGGCTTTGCCAATGTTCAGCCGAACTCCGGCAGCCAGGCGAACCAGGGCGTTTTCACCGCATTGCTGAAGCCCGGCGACACCATTCTCGGCATGAGCCTTGATGCCGGCGGCCATCTTACCCACGGTGCCAAGCCGAACCAGTCTGGCAAGTGGTTCAACCCGGTGCAATACGGCGTGAAGCGCGACACACTGGAAATCGACTATGACCAGATCGCCGAACTGGCCGCAGAACATAAACCCCAGATGATCATCGCAGGTGGCTCCGCCATTCCGCGCCAGATCGACTTTGCCCGCTTCCGCGAGATCGCGGACAGCGTGGGCGCATGGCTTCTGGCCGATGTGGCGCATTTTGCGGGCTTGATCGCGGCGGGTGAATACCCCAACCCGTTCCCACATGTACACGTTGCCACTACCACCACACACAAGACCTTGCGTGGGCCCCGTGGCGGCATGATCATGACCAATGACGAGGCACTGGCCAAGAAATTCAACTCGGCCATCTTCCCCGGCATTCAGGGCGGCCCGCTGATGCATGTCATCGCCGCCAAGGCCGTGGCATTCGGCGAGGCGCTCCGCCCGGAATTCAAGACCTACCAGCAGCAGGTGATCCGCAACGCGCAGGCGCTTGCCGACCAGCTGCACAAAGGCGGGCTTGATACAGTGACGCATGGCACCGACACGCATGTGATGCTGGTCGACCTGCGCCCCAAGGGCGTGAAGGGCAACGCGACCGAAAAAGCCCTTGGCCGCGCGCATATCACCTGCAACAAGAACGGCGTGCCGTTCGACGATGAAAAGCCGACCGTGACCAGCGGTATCCGTCTTGGCACCCCCGCAGGTACGACGCGCGGGTTTGGCGAGGCAGAGTTCCGTCAGATCGGTGACTGGATCAACGAGGTTGTCGATGGTCTGGCCGCTAATGGTGAAGAGGGCAACGCGGCCGTCGAGGCCAAGGTGAGGGCCGAGGTCGAGGCGCTTTGCGCCCAGTACCCAATGTATCCGAACCTGTAAGTCACTGATATATCAAAAGAAACCCGCGCGACCCTGTCACGCGGGTTTTTTATTGCCCAAGCGTCAGACCAGCCCCTGCCAACGCAAGACCAACAACAGTATCGCCACCAGAAGCAGCAAGTTGAAGACGATGCCGCCAAGCCAGCCAAGGATCTTGCCCTTGCGGCGATCCTTGGGGTCCATCCTTGCCAGATACGCCTCGATCGCTTGGAAGGCATTGTTAACCCGCACAAAATCTACCTGACGCGCCAAGCGTGGATGCCCCAGTTTCACCTCGGCTTGTGTCAGAAGGGCCGCCTCTGTCCGCAAGCGCCGGGGCAAAAGCCGCCCTGCCCTGCGCAGACGCACCGACAGACTTTTGCCGCGCAGGCCCAGCTTGGTATGCAGCATCGCTTCCAGCTTTGACGCGCGCTGATAAAATTGTTTTATANCAACCACTTGCATATCCTTTCGGCGTGGCAGATTAAGATGGATCAGCGCCGGATACAATGCCCTCTGGCCAGTGTGTGAGCAGCGCGATATGTCTGGCCCATGCTGAACACAATCCAATACCATTCTGACGGCGCAGCCACCAAGCTATTGATAGCTCACGGTCTTTACGGCTCTGGACGGAATTGGGGCGTGATCGCCAAACGCCTGTCGGATCGCGGGCCGGTGACCGCGGTGGATATGCGCAACCACGGGCTAAGTCCTTGGTTTAAAACGCAATCCTATCCCGAGATGGCGCAGGATCTGGCCGGGGTGATCGAAGCGGGCACGACAGGGGCCGCCGATGTGCTTGGACATTCGATGGGGGGCAAGGCCGCGATGGTGCTCGCCCTGACACGGCCAGAGTTGGTGAGCCGCCTGATCGTGGCAGATATTGCGCCTGTGGGCTATGAGCATAGCCAGATACAGTATATCAGGGCGATGCGCGCAGTCGATTTGACCCAGGTCGAGAAACGCGCGGACGCCGAGGCGCAGTTGGCCGCGCATGTGGCGGACAAGGCGCTGTTGTCCTTTTTCACCCAGTCGCTGGATATTGGGCAAAAACGCTGGCGGCTGAACCTTGACACGCTGGAAGGCGAGATGCCGAAAATCTTGGGTTTTCCAGACGTTAGCGGGGTTTTCCATGGCCCGGCGCTATTCCTGTCGGGGGCGAATTCGGATTATGTCACGCGCGAACATCGCCCCCGCATCAAGGCGCTTTTCCCCAAGGCGCAATTCGCCAGGATCCCCGGCGCGGGACATTGGCTACATGCGGAAAAACCGCGTGAGTTCGAAGCGGCTGTGCGGGCTTGGCTGGATCATGCCAGACCGCTGTAATATCAGGATAATTCTTTGATTTTCCGCGCGACGAGCCAGCTCACGGGGACGGCCGCCACGAAACCGATGGCGGCGGCGATCAGGATTCCAGTCATGTCATCAAACCCGACCACCAGCGCCGCGATAACGGCACTGCCGGCCAGGGTGGATCCGATGAAGAGATGTAGTATGAAAATCAACCACATAGCGGTTACTCCGGTTGCACAGGTTGGCCTGACACTACCCTTTGCACGGCGGAACCNCCTTGATTTGGGTCAGATCGGCAGCAATCAGACCTCTGGCGCGGCGGGGTCCGGGACAGGGCCCTGCTCGTGGGCGCGGGTGTGGTCGAATTCCGGGTCATCCCGCTTGATCATGCGAGAGATAAAATATGCGACAGGCCAAGCAGTTAGAAAGCCCAACGCCGCGGCGCCGCCGATGGCGGGCCAGGAATAAAAGCCAAGGCTCATGACCGCGATGACGAAAACACCTGTGGTCACGGGGCCGGTGGCAAGGGTGAGAAACAGACTGAGACGGTCCATGACAATGCCTCCTTTCTGGCCCGTCAACGCGCCCACCTGCGGGCAGGTTCCACAAGCGGGGCGCGCGGTGGGGTAACGCGGGTTTTGTACAAAATGCACCAGGTTTTCCGGGACCGGACTGCAATTTGTACATGCCACAGGAGGCNCCCCGATGAAATCCGGACCGACCTACACCCTGCCCGTCTCGTCCGCCCGCGCGCGGCTGTCAGAGATCGTGCTGAAAGTGCAAGACCCCAGATCGTCCTTCATCCTGACGCGCCACGGCAAACCGGTGGCGGCGGTGGTGTCGATGGAGGAGCTGAACCGGATCTGGTCGGAACAGGAAATCACCGACATCCTCGCCAACCGGACGCCG
>P_2C_Liq_1_UnCtyDRAFT_1001000_pt1 | contig 11114 bp, 10 predicted proteins | sample Pon2CUnioCityCA_2_FD_10234 | JGI IMG/M metagenome (IMG submission 10234)
TCCCGCCCAAACCCCTTCAGTTCCGCAACCAGGATGCTCTGTCAGATCCGCAATCTCAGCTGGCACAACATTTTGCTCGGCAAGCGTTTTGCTTAACGCCGCGCTGAGCGGGTGATCTGAACCCTTTGCCAACCCGAACAACACAGTTTTTTGCACCTCGCTCAGGCCGGCTAAATCATCACTCTTTGGCGTGCCCAGCGTCAGGGTACCGGTCTTATCAAAAATCACGGTATCGACCTCAGCCAACCTTTCAAGGGCGGTTTCATGCTTGACCAGCACGCCTTTTCGAAACAACCGCCCACTCACTGCGGTCGTCACGGCCGGAACCGCAAGGCCCAGTGCGCAAGGGCATGTGATAATCAAAACTGCGGCTGCAATGTTTAACGCAAGCCTCAGATCTTGAGTGTAAATATACCAACCGACTGCCGCTACGGCCGACAGAATATGCACACCGGGCGCGTATAACTGAACGGCACGGTCCGCGAGGGTTGAGTATTTGCTTTTACCGCCCTCCGCTATTGCGACCATATCAGATATTCGCCGCAATTCAGTGTCTTTTCCGACTGCTGAAGCCCGCACCTGAAGGACCCCGGACAAGTTAATCTCACCTGCGAAAAGTGACGTGCCCGGCTGTGCCAGCATCGGAACAGCCTCACCGGTCATAAAGGAGCGGTCCACCTCGCTTTGACCCGTCATTACAACACCATCGACAGGAATATTCGCGCCCGGTTTCACGATCACAACATCCCCTACGGCGATTTGCGCCACGGGAACGGTAACCTCAGTGCCATCGATCCATTTGATCGCGCGCTGGATCTCAAGCGCGGCAAGTTCTTGCGCCGCTGACCGTGCGGATGACCGCGTCCGATGCTCTAGGTAGCGCCCTGTCAGTAGGAAAAACGCGAGTGCCACGGCAGCGTCAAAATAGGCATGTTGCCCCCCATGCGCCGTCTCATAGAGCGACGTGCCCGCCGCGAGTAAAATCGCAAGCGTAATCGGGACATCCATGTTGAGGCGCCGCCCCCGCAGCGCTGCAAGTGCCGATGTGTAAAAAGGCATTCCGGCAAACGCCACTGCGGGCAGGGCAATCGCCGCAGAAATCCAGTGCATCATATCGCGTGTTGCCGCGTCCGCACCGGACCACACCGCAACGGACAAAAGCATGACATTCATCATCGCAAAGCCCGCAACGCCGAGCCTCATCAATAACATGCGACCATAATCGTCGCGGTCAGATTGCGCCAAAAGGCTGCTATCCAGCTCCTGCGCCTCATACCCTGCATTGTCCAATGCATCGATTATGGTCTGGATATCGACAGAGGTTGCGGCTTGGATTGCGACCCGCCGCATCGTCAAGTTCACGCTCGACTTGGCCACACCCGGAACCTGTTCAAGCGTCCGTTCGACGCCTGAAATGCACGCAGCGCAGTGAATTCCCGGCAAGGCCACCATCAGGCGTGCGTTTTCAACCGGCTCAGGTTCAACCGCAACGCCCTCCGGCACGCCCACACAAGCGGGACAGGCCATGGGTCGAGAATGATCAAAAGTTGCCGTCATTGCGCTATGCTAGCCACGCACGGCCAGACCTAAATCCTGGCGGAAGGGGGTGCCATCCTGCGCCTCACCGCGCAGCCGTAGGACCCATGCGCCGGGCTCCAGCACCGCGGGTGCGGAAAAGACGCCATCCGCTTTGTGCAGATCCAGCGTCAGATCAGAGCGTGCATGGGTGGCGCGCCCGACCGTCGCGCTCAGGCTTTTGATACCGACCGGAACGACCGCGAGGCTATCAACCACAATCCTGATCTGACCTGCGTCGTAGCCAGCGGCGATTTGCAATGCCAAAGCTTCTTGAGCGCTGCGCTCGCGGTCAAAATTCTGGCTCGCGACATAACTGTTTTTTACGACCAAACCGGGAAACGTCGAGATCGCGGAATAGGCCATTGTTATGTTGACGCCGATGATCACGGAAAACCCGGTTGCCATAATCGCAAAGACTTTACGTCCTGTTAGCTCTTTTCTTGTCACTTGGTCGTTGTCAGTCATTCTGTCGTCCTCCCAAAATAAACAGTGTCAGTATGAGCCCGTGCGGAATTAACGAAATCATCAATCCAGAACCTGAACTCGGTACGATCGCCCGTGGCCGGACCACTGCCGCGCGGCGCAGTCACGTAGACACGCTGCAAAAAGGTCTCGTTTGCGGGCACCATTGCGACCTGATCGTCTGCACCCTCTAGTTGCAGCGTCAGAGCCTCATCCCCCTTGAGGGAAATGTAGAAAGGTTTGTCCGTCCCGCTCATGTTACGCAGACGGATGTCGTAGGTGTTGCGAATTGAGCCGTCGGACAACACCACATTGACCGGATTGCGCACGGGCGCGACCGTCATGTCGATTGGCGATCGGATGAATAATAAAAAGACCAGCGCAAAGCCGATACCGGCCCAAAGAGCCGTGTAAATCATCGTCCGGGGGCGCAAAATATGCTTCATGATCGGCTTTGGCGCGTTGCCTTCACGCTCAAGCGTTTCGTCGGTCAAAGCCATGTAATCGATCAAACCACGCGGTTTGCCGACCTTGGCCATGATATCATCGCAGGCATCAATGCAAAGTGCGCAGGTAATGCACGCCATTTGCTGGCCATCACGAATGTCGATCCCAGTTGGGCACACATTCACGCAGGCCATACAATCAATGCAATCTCCAGTTGCGTTATCATGCTTCTTGCCGCGCGGCTCACCCCGCCAGTCCCGGTAGGCCACCGTGAGCGTGTCTTCGTCCATCATTGCGGCCTGGATACGTGGCCACGGGCACATGTAGATGCAAACCTGCTCGCGCATGAAGCCACCAAACACGAAGGTCGTAAGCGTCAAGATTGCGATGGTCGTGTAGGCAACTGCATGTGCCTCAAACGCAAACAAATCGACCAGAAGCGTGGGCGCATCCGTGAAATAGAACACCCAAGCCCCTCCAGTCGCGACCGAGATCAGCAACCATACTACCCATTTTGTGATCCGAAGGCGGATTTTCTTGGCATCCCATTTCGACTTCCAAAGCCGTAGGCGTGCGTTACGGTCCCCTTCGATCCAACGTTCAACGAGTATGAAAAGGTCAGTCCAAACAGTTTGCGGACAGGAATACCCGCACCAAACCCGGCCCAGCGCAGACGTAAAGAGAAACAGCCCCAAGCCTGCCATGATCAAAAGGCCCGCCACAAAGTAAAATTCGTGCGGCCAGATTTCGATCCAAAAGAAAAAGAAACGGCGATGCGCAAGGTCCAACAGGACGGCCTGATCAGGCAAGTTAGGTCCACGGTCCCAGCGGATCCACGGCATCACGTAATAGATGCCCAGCGTCACCGCCAGAATCCACCATTTCAGGTTCCGGTAATAGCCTGACACACGCTTCGGAAATATGGGCTCACGAGCCGCATAAAGGGATTTTGGGGTCTCAGGGGACGCAGTCATACAACCGACTCGTTTCATTAGGGTTCTGTTCGCTTCACTATTCCTAGGGTTGTGATGCCGAGCGAACATTGACCTGTGTCAAGTTTTGCCCCTTTCGCTCAATGAGAGACCACAAATGAAAACCGCCCCCCGAAATGCGGAGGGCGGCCAGAGTGGGTCCACCTTTGGAAACGCGCGAACAGGATCAAGGTGAGACCCCTTTCAGATCCGCCCGTTTAGGACGGATCCGAACCTAGGTCATTCGCCCCCACCAAGCTGGTGCACATAGGCCGCAACGGCGCGAATTTCACCCTCAGAAAGCCGTGTGTTCCAGTTCGGCATAACCCCATAGCGAGAGTTCATAACCGTCTCGGTAATTGCCTCTTCGGAGCCGCCGAAAAGCCAGATCGCATCGGTCAGGTTGGGCGCCCCTTGGAACCGATCACCCGTTCCATCCTCGGCGTGACAGCTTGAACAATTGTCCAAAAAGATAACCTCACCAGCCGAGGCCAAGGCTGAGTTATGGGGCGCATCAGACAACGAGCGCACATAGGATACGACTTGTGCGATTTCCTCTTCAGCGAGGATTTCGCCAAAGGCTGGCATCTCAGAAAATCGGCTGTCTGCGACGTCTTCAAGACGAATACCGTAGGCCACAGTTTGGGCGATGTCGTCGACAGTCCCGCCCCAAAGCCAGTCATCATCCAGCAAGTTGGGATACCCAACGGCACCCGCAGCACCCGATCCGTGGCACTGTGCACACCACGTTTTGAAGATCGCAGCGCCCCCGTTCACCGCAAAGCCGTGCAGGTCGGTGTTGTCCTTTAGCGAGGCCAACTCCACCTGTTCGATTTGCTCCCAGAGGGGCGCATTTTGGGTTTCGACTGCATCGATGTCTTGCTGCACTTCGGCCCGAGTGGAATAGCCCAACAAGCCGGGGGTGGCTTCCTTGAGCATCGGCCAAGCGGGATAGGCAATCGTGTAGCCAATCGCCCAGACGATACAGGCGTAAAACGTCCAGAGCCACCAACGCGGCATCGGGTTGTCGAACTCTTTGATCCCGTCCCAGCTGTGACCGGTTGTATTGGGGTCACCCGCTTGAAGTTCTTGTTCTTTATCTTCGGTTTGATGGCTCATTTCGATGCCTCCTCCCCGCTGTCGGGTGCGGGTCTATCCTCATGACGGAAGGGGATATTCGCGATATCGGCATGCACCTTGTTGCTTCCGGGACGGAAGGCAAAAAGGATGATCCCAATGAACATTGCGAACATGACAAGCAGGGCCCAGCTGTCGGCAAAGGCGCGCGTGATGGTGTAAATATCTTCCATAATCTGCCCCCTTACCGGCTTGCATCGGGTGTGAAGGTCGAGAAATCGACCAACGTGCCGAGCATCTGAAGATAGGCCACAAGAGCATCCATTTCGGACACGCCATCTGCACCATCAAAATTGCGCACCTGCGCCTTGGGATAGCGGGCAAGGAAGTCATCCGTNTCCCCCCATGGATCGATTTGGGNGCGCACGTCAGCGGCNGCGAACTCAATCATTTCTTCTGTGTAGGGCACGCCAACCATGCGGTGCGTCGCCATCAGATCGCGGACCATTTCTGGCTTTACCTTGCGGTCTAACAGATAGCCGTATTTGGGCATGACCGACTCNGGCACCACCGACTGTGGGCTGATCAGGTGATCAATATGCCAGTCGTCAGAATAGCGCCCACCGACACGAGCCAGGTCCGGCCCCGTCCGCTTGGACCCCCATTGGAACGGGTGATCATATTGCGATTCAGCCGCCAGNGAGTANTGGCCATAACGCTCCACCTCGTCNCGCATTGGGCGGATCATCTGAGAGTGACAGACNTAGCACCCCTCCCGGATGTAGATCTCGCGCCCTGCGAGTTCGAGTGGGGAGTAGGGGCGCATGCCCTCTACGTCCTCAATCGTGTTTTCGAGATAGAACAGCGGAGCGATCTGCACGATGCCACCGATGGTCACGACCAAGAAGGACAGAACCATCAAAAGCGTGACATTCGTCTCGATCTTTTTGTGTTTGCTGAGGATAGACATGAGATCTCCTCCTTATTCAGCAGGGACTGCGACGCGGGCCGGGGCTTTCGCCTCGCCTTTGACGACAGTCATCCACAGGTTGTAGACCATGATCAGCGATCCCGCGAGGAACAGGACCCCGCCCAAACCGCGCACCACGTACATCGGGAACTTGGCGGCAACGGTGTCGGCAAAGCTGTTCACAAGGAACCCGTTTGCATCCACTTCGCGCCACATCAGGCCCTCCATGATCCCCGTCACCCACATGGACGACGCGTAGAGAACGATGCCAATCGTCGCGAGCCAGTAGTGCCACGACACGAGGCTGAGCGAGTAAAGGCGCTGCTTGTTCCACAGTTTCGGGAACAGGAAGTAGAGCATCCCGAAGGTGATCATCCCGTTCCAACCGAGCGCGCCAGAATGCACGTGGCCAATGGTCCAGTCGGTGTAGTGCGACAGTGAATTCACCGCACGGATCGACATCATCGGCCCTTCAAACGTCGACATCCCGTAGAATGCGACCGAGGTGACCATCATCCGCAACACCGGATCGGTGCGCAGCTTGTCCCATGCGCCAGACAGCGTCATCAGACCGTTGATCATCCCGCCCCACGACGGCATCCACAGCACGATCGAGAACACCATACCAAGCGTCGAGGCCCAGTCGGGCAATGCGGTGTAGTGCAGGTGGTGAGGACCGGCCCAGATGTACAAAAAGATCAGAGCCCAGAAGTGAATGATCGAAAGCTTGTACGAAAACACGGGGCGATCGGCCTGCTTTGGGATGAAATAATACATCATCCCCAAGAAACCCGCCGTCAGGAAAAAGCCCACGGCGTTGTGCCCGTACCACCACTGGGTCATGGCATCTTGGACGCCCGACATGACCTGCACAGAGCGCGAGCCCCAGATCGAAACCGGTAACGACAAGTTGTTAACCAAATGTAGCATCGCCACAGTAATGATGAACGCCAGATAGAACCAGTTTGCCACGTAGATGTGCGGCTCTTTGCGGCGCACAAGCGTGCCAACAAAAACCGCCAAAAAGCAGACCCAAACGATGGTCAGCCAGATATCGACGTACCACTCGGGCTCGGCGTATTCCTTGCTTTGGGTCGACCCAAGCAAGTAGCCGGTCGCGGCCAAAACGATAAAGAACTGGTAGCCCCAGAACACAAACCAGCTGAGGTTTCCGCCCCAAAGCCGCGCCGCAGAGGTTCGTTGCACCACGTAAAATGCGGATGCGATCAGCGCGTTACCCCCAAACGCAAAAATCACCGCGCTGGTGTGCAGCGGGCGTAGGCGTCCAAAGTTCAGGTATCCTTGCGCCCATTCAAAATTGAGCACCGGAAAGGCCAATTGGAAGGCAATGAAAGTGCCGACCAAAAAACCCACAACACCCCAAAATGCAGTGGCAATGACGGATGCCCGTACGGGCCCGTCCATATATTCATTTGCTGGTTGCGCCTTTGGTTCATCCACACGGCGCAGCTGCCACAAAAACAGCCCCCCCGCGGTTACCATCGTTAAGATAGCGTGAACCATATAGGCTGCATCGCGTGCGTAGTTGGCTGCAATCGCCGCAAAAAGCGTGATCACAGCCAGCACTGCAAGCTTGAGATAATCGGTCATCTCGTGCGTCCCCTTGTTCCGCCCATTTTGGCTCAACTGCGAGCCGGTGGGCCTGTTCATGAAGACCCACATCGCAAGCGCGCCTCTAAGTTGCATTGATCCATGTCAAGAAACGGCATCGACGAATTGACACAGGTCATGGCTGTCAAAATCTCGATCCAATAGCTGTGGAGCAGAGAAACAAGCAGGAGAAGACCATGCGTTTCGCCACCGTTTTGACCGTGATTAGCAATCATCAAGATATTGAAATTATGACAAAAACAGCGCTGCCTTTCGCCCGTGCACATTGCAGCCACCTTGAGGTGATCTGTGTCGGGATGGATGCAACCCAACCCGGTGTTTATTTCGCGGGTGCGACATCTTTGGTCTACGATGACGGGCGCCTTCAGGCCGTTGAGCAGGCGCAAGCCCTTCAATCCGATGCGAACGAGGCGTTGCAAACGCAGGGGGTGCTATTTGACGTTCAAGCGGCAGTTGTGCAGCCCGGAACGATAGGCGACATGGTGGCAGAGCGCAGCCAATTCGCCGATATCGTCATTCTTCCGCCACCCTATGCGCCCAGCCGCGCCGCACATGCGCCCACGATTGTGGAGGCCGCGTTGTTTGGCGGACGTGCACCCGTTCTAATTACCTCAGATGACATCGGACAGCCTGAGCGAATCGTCCTCGCATGGAACCAATCCCGCGAAGCTGTCGCAGCCGCGCGCCACGCCCTGCCGTTCTTTGCTGCGGCCAAACGCACAGATGTCCTGATCGTCGATCCACCCCGCCATAGCGCGACACAGGGCGACCCAGGCGGAGACATTGCCAGGATGTTGGCCCGGCACGGCGGCAATCCTTCTGTGGTGATCGATGTGCAGACGCTGCCCCGCGTATCAGACACGTTAACGCGTCACGTCGTGGATACCGAAGCCGACCTGTTAGTCATGGGCGCATACGGGCATTCTCGCCTACGCGAGGCGGTGTTGGGCGGTGCCACTCGCCGTATGCTAGAGCAGTCAGAAGTGCCCCTATTATTGGCGCATTAACCGAAAATACCACCGTCGCTGTCATCGCCTGTTTCAGACATCAACAGGTCAAAATCGGGCACCGTAACGTGGCGTTTGCCTTCTAGAACAATGACTTTGTCCCGACGCAATGCGGAGATCTGACGGCTAACGGTTTCCAACGTAAGCCCCAGATAATCGGCCATCGCTTCGCGGGTCAGGGGCAGGTCAAAGACCACAGTTTGCTCCGCCGGATTTTCACGAAGCGACGCATCCCGACGGGCGATAATCGACAAAAGACTCGCGATCTTTTCACGCGCAGTTTTGCGCCCCAACAGGATCATCCATTCGCGCGCAGCATCAAGCTCGTCTAACGTCATCTCCAGCAAACGCTGAGAAATATGGGGCGTGTCGAGAAGTAGTTCCTGAAATGGTTTTTGCCGGAAACAACACAACACAAGGTCCGTCGTCGCCACCACATCATAAGTGGCCTTCGCGCGATTGGGCCGCCCCAAAAAGTCCGATGGCAGCAACAGGCCAACCATCTGACGACGGCCATCCTCCATGGTTTGCGTCAGTGTGGCCACACCCTCAACCACCGATCCGACAAAATCCAGAGGCTCACCCGCCCACGCAATTTGTTGGCCCGCCTTATAGGAGCGGTAGTATTTCACGCTCTCCAAACGTTCCAATTCATCAGCCTCACAGCGCGCGCACACTGCGCTATGTCGAATAGGACAATTGCTACAATCCTGCTGAGTGAGCCGTGGGGCGGACATTGTACGTGGCATCTTTTGCCTTCTTTGCTTGATCTCGATCAAGGCGGAGATCCTCTTTCGGTATAATGGTAAACAAATGAGTGAACAAATACAACTTAAGCGATACGGACTGTTCGATACGAAGGTCCCGCGCTACACGAGCTATCCGCCCGCCACACAATTTGCAGGGGGCGTTAATGCCGCAGTGCAGCGCGAATGGATAGAATCCATTGCCCCCGGGACCAAGCTTTCACTCTATATGCATGTCCCTTTTTGCCGGCGTTTATGCTGGTTTTGCGCATGTCGTACCCAAGGAGTGCGGTCAGATGAACCTGTCCGCGCCTATGTCGACAGCCTACTTCAGGAAATCGCGACGCTAAAATCAATGCTTCCGTCAGATGTTAGTTTGGCGCGTCTACACTGGGGCGGCGGCACGCCGACACTACTTGCGCCCGACATGATCGCGCATTGCAGACGCTTTCCAAGATATCGTGCGGTGGGAGCCAGACGCCGAGTTCTCGGTCGAGATTGATCCAAATGAGATTGATCAGGCCAGGCTCAAGGCCTTGAAGGCCGGTGGCATGAACCGCGCCTCTATCGGGGTGCAGGATTTTAACCCTGACATTCAAAAAATTATCGGCCGTATCCAAAGCTATGAAACCACGCGCGATGTCGTTGATGCCCTGCGCGATCTTGGCGTCAAAAGTCTAAACGCAGACATTCTGTTCGGACTGCCCGAACAATCCCCCGAGCGTTTGGCCGAAAGCGTGCAACTGTTGCTATCGCTCACGCCGGACCGCGTGGCTCTCTATGGCTACGCCCATGTGCCTTGGATGGCCCGACGTCAGGGAATGATCCCAACAGACACGCTGCCNACNCCAGAAGAACGTCTGCAACTGTATGAAAACGCCAAGAAGCTGTTCCTATGGGATGGCTACAAAGAGATTGGGATCGATCATTTTGCGCGCGCGGACGATGGTCTTGCGATTGCGCGGGATACGGGTCGGCTACGGCGTAATTTTCAGGGGTATACCGACGACACATGTGATGTGCTGATCGGTCTTGGGGCCTCATCTATTTCAAAATTCCCGCAAGGGTTCAGCCAAAATATTAGCGCGACAGCAGGGTATCAGTCCGCCGTGCGGGCGGGTGAATTAGCAACCGCCCGGGGCCATGTGTTCACCGCAGATGACAAATTCCGCGGCAGGATTATTGAGGCGCTCATGTGCGATTTTGAGGTTGAGACAGCAGACATCGTCTCAAGCTTTGGTGTTTCAGAAGACACCCTGAACCGGCTGTACACCCAAGCCTCCAACCAGTTCGCTGGTATGGTNGAGATCACTCCGACCCACTTTCGCATACGTCCGCAGGCACGNCCCCTTGTNCGCATGATCGCGCGCNTTTTTGACGCCTATGACATCAGCCAAGGCAGCCANAGCGCCGCGATCTAGGCCTCAATCACGGCCTCATCCGACTTTAGGTNAAACGCNGCCGCCATCAGGGCGCGCGTGTATTCGGTTTGCGGTGCATCAAACACCTGTTGTGCNGGCCCGGCCTCAATGATGTCGCCTTGCTTCATCACCATCACCTTATGGCTCAACGCGCGAACGACCTTTAGATCGTGGCTAATGAACANATAAGCCAACCCGTATTTCTTTTGCAGATCACGCAGAAGATCGACGATTTGAACCTGCACNGTCATGTCTAGCGCACTTGTCGGCTCATCCAAGACCACCAGTTTGGGCCGCAAAATCATCGCGCGTGCGATGGCGATACGCTGGCGTTGGCCCCCAGANAACTCATGCGGGTATCGGTCCATCATCGCCGGATCAAGGCCGACCTCGGTCAGGATTTCCGCGACCAGCTCACGGTGTGGGCGACCTTCACCCAAATCATGCACGCCCAGCCTTCGGCGATAATTTGGGCGACGGTCATGCGCGGGCTAAGGCTGCCGAAGGGGTCTTGGAAAACGATCTGCATGTGTCGCCGCAGGTCGCGCAGCTGCCGGGACGTCCACCCTTGGACATCTTGGCCCTGAAAAACGATTGGCCCTTCCGATGACAATAACCGCATCAGCGCAAGCGCAAGCGTCGTCTTACCCGACCCACTTTCGCCCACAATCCCAAGGGTTTCACCCGCACGCACATCCAGCGTTGCCGCGTTCACAGCCTTTACGTGGCCAACAGTCTTGCGCAAGAACCCACGCGTGATCGGAAACCACACACGCAGGGCATCGGTACTGACGACGACATCG
>P_2C_Liq_1_UnCtyDRAFT_1001001_pt1 | contig 11113 bp, 10 predicted proteins | sample Pon2CUnioCityCA_2_FD_10234 | JGI IMG/M metagenome (IMG submission 10234)
GCTAATCAGGGGTGGCTCGCCTCACTCGCGACATCCGCCCAAGAGGGCCACGAGTCAATCCAATAGCGGGAAAGGGTAGTGTCCGAGCGAAAAAGGCGACCAGCCGCCAGCCCAAGCGGTTTTTCAGCGTCCCTGCTGCCGTATCCGACGGGCCAGCGACTGGTCTAGGACAGAGTATCTCCAACCGCCACCGCGAAAACCATCCCCCATATGCGGGGTATGGATGATGCTTGTCGCTCTTCGGCAAACGCCTTAACCTCTTACGGCAGGCAATATTTTGGGACAGGCACTCATGCGGGTAGGCATCCCTCGCGAGCGGATTCAGTACTCCCGCAGGTCTCACACCGGTCATCGACATGGCCATCACAGAGCGGACCTCCATGACTGACGTGAATCTGGCTGACGCAAGGGAAAACATGATCGAGCAGCAATTGAGGACCTGGGAGGTTTTGAACGACCGCGTCCTCGATGTCCTTGAGAAGCTGCCACGGGAGTCCTTTACGCCGGCACAATATTCAAAGCTTGCCTATGCAGACATGCAGGTACCTTTGGGGCACGGTGAGGTGATGCTCGAACCGAAAGTTGAGGGACGGCTCCTGCAGGCGCTGGATCCACAGCCCAATGAGCGTGTTCTCGAAGTAGGCACTGGGTCCGGCTATGTCACGTGTTGTCTTGCCCATCTCGCATCTCATGTGACGAGTGTTGATATCTACCCCGACTTCACGGCGCGCGCCGAGGACTCCATTCGTCACATGGGAGTGCGGAACACCCATCTTGAAGTGGGCGATGCAGCACTGGGCTGGGACGATAGTCGACGCTACGACGTCATCGCCGTAACGGGTTCATTACCCCAGCCGCACCAAGGATTCCATCGCAGCCTGGCCGAAGGCGGACGCCTATTCCTGATTCTGGGACAGCCACCAATCATGGAGGCGGTGCTCATCACCCGAGTTGGTGAGGATCAGTGGTCGAGCGAGAGCTTGTTCGACACAACAGCGCCGCCACTTCTGGGCTCGCCCATCACTCGAGAATTCTCTCTCTGAGACCGCTTCGGCGGCATTCCGCATATGCAGAGCTTGACGCCCCAGGAGCTCCACCAAAAGATTGAACAGGGACAGGCACAAATTATGGTCCTCGATGTACGGGAGCCATGGGAGGCTCACCTCGCCCGACTCGAGGGAAGCGTCCTTGCGCCCATGAGCACCCTCGGCACCGGAGTCATGGCCGATTTGCCGGATGACAGAGATATTGTTGTCCTCTGTCATCACGGCGTTCGAAGTGCCATTGTGAGTCTGTGGCTTGAACAAAATGGCTTGGAACGAGTCTTTAATCTGAGTGGTGGGATCGACGAATGGTCCCTCACCGTCGATCCTAGCCTGCCCAGGTACTAAAGATAGGATTTGATAATGCCTCGCCCGCACACAGTGATCATTGGCCTGGCGGTCTTTGCAATCGTTGCATTAGTGGCTGTCCCTCACCAGCAGGCGACAGCAGAGGACCTTCTGGACGTTTATGAGTTGGCGCTCACCAGTGATCCGCAGTTCCAGCAGGCTATCGCTGACCGTCAGGCTCTTGAGGAGGCACTCCCGCAGGCGAGGGCGGGACTCCGACCGGACGTCTCTCTGACGTCGTCATTCAACGCCACTGACAACAACGGAGATCTGTCCGGCGTGCAAACGGATGGACAGTATCGACAGCTCACCTACGGTGTTTCCCTTTCGCAGCCCCTGTACAGGTACTCTCAAGCTCAGGCTGTTGACCGTGCAGACGCGCAGGTGCGCCAGGCCAAGGCTCAATTCGCATTCGCTGAACAGGCACTCATCCTGAGGGTGTCGGAGAGATACTTCGATGTCCTGGACGCGAGGGAGGCGGTTGATGCCGCCGAAGCCAGTCTCGAGGCTATCGAACGTCAGCTCGAGCAGGCGGAGCAACGCTTCGAGGTGGGAGTCATCGCAAGGACGGATGTCGAGGAAGCCAGAGCGCGTGCCGATCTGGCCCGAGCTGAGCTGTTTCAGGCACGGGATGACCTCCAGAATCGCCGGGAAGAGCTTCGAGAACTGACCGACCAACCCCCCGGCGTATTGGAAGCCGTCAGAGCCGGAATCTCGCTGACGGCACCCGAGCCGACCGACCTGACTTCGTGGAGAGAACAGGCGCAGCAGGAAAACCGACGGCTCGCCGCTGCACGCTTTGCAGCGGAGGCGGCCATGGAGGGCATCGACGTGGAGCGCGGCGTGCGTCGTCCCACGGTTGACTTTGTCGCCGGGTACGATGGCCTTGAGCAGTATGGGCGCCAGGGCCGTGACTCCAGTTCCGACGAACTGAGCGCAGGCGTGCAGCTCAATCTTCCGCTCTACAGGGGCGGAGGTATCTCGTCGAATATCCGCGAGGCACAATTCCGCTACACCGAGGCGAGAGAGGCACTGGAGGAAACGCGGCGCACGGTCACGCGCGACGCGGCAAACGCCTACCGAGGGGTATTGACGGCACTCGAGCGAGTCCAGGCGTTGGATCAGGCCAGAGTATCTACCCGATCAGCCCTGGAGGCGACCCAGGCCGGCTTCGACGTCGGCACACGAACCATCGTTGATGTCCTGAACGCCCAGCGCGAGGTGTTCAATGCAGAGCGCGACTACCAGCAAGCCCGGAACGCATATCTTCTGAACACGCTCAGGCTGCAGCAAGCAGCCGGAACGCTCTCGAAGGAGGACATTGACCGAGTCAATGCATTGCTCGAGAAGGGGTCGTAAGGCTCAACGCGTTTTCTGGCTATCTGATACGACAGTCAGAAAACGCTGATCCGCGAAAATAGTCCCTTGAAGAGCGCCCATCGTGCGCTCCGTTGCCCCTCCGTGCTCCTCCACAAGTCGCCTCGCGTTTTCTCCTACCTCCGCAAGATGGTGGCTGTCCCGAAATAATGACATGAGCGCGTCAGAGAGCTCGGTCGCGCTATGCACCCGAATACGCCCACCACACTCCCCCAAAAAGCCGTCGATCTGACGGAAATTGGTGACATCCGGTCCCATCAAAATCGGTTTGGCCAAGGACGCCGGCTCGAGAGGATTATGTCCACCGACCGGTGTGAGCGTGCCACCGACGAACGCGATATCAGCGGCGGACAGAAACCGGATCATCTCTCCGTATGTATCGGCAATGACTACGCTCGTTACGGGAGCTAGCGGTTCGTCATCATGCAGTTCCGAAGCTATCAGAAGGTGCCTGTCCCGAACCGAGCGTTCGCTATCATGCGCGTGCGCCTCAGTAGCAGGCCACATGAACTGCCCAGGATGTCTCGGCACTGCGATGAGGAGTGCATTCGGGTAGCGCGCGCGCAGTAACTCGTGGGCCTCTCTCACTATCGGCGCCTCCGCCTGCCTCAGGCTCGCCGCCACCCAGACCGGTCGATCGCGACCGATCTGCGACCGCAGGACCCGTCCCAGTCGGATCTGGTGATCGTTGATGGATTGATCGAACTTGAGATTGCCCGTGACGTGTATCCGCTGATGAGGGACACCCATTTTTCTGTACCGCTCCCCGTCGGCCTCGGTTTGCGCGGCAATGCAGGCAACCCCCTCCAGGCATTGGCTCATCAGGCGTCCGAATCGCGCATATCGCCGGAAACTGGTCTGGCTGAGACGGGCATTCACGAGGGCGACGGGGATGTTTCTTCTAGCGAGGGCGATCAGTCGATTGGGCCATAGTTCCAGCTCGACGAATAAGACGGCAGAGGGCCGGAGCTTATCGAGGAACCGCTCAATCGCATCCGGGACATCCAGCGGAGGGAATCTCACCACAATATCGGCGCCATAACGATCCTCGGCGGTCTGACGGCCCGTCGGTGTGTTCGTCGTGATAAAAAGTGGCAGATGCTCCTCTCGCAGCCGATCGATCAGAGGCTGAGCAGCCCGGACCTCACCCACCGAAGCCGCATGAATCCAGATGGATCCTTGAGTAACCGAACGATAATCACCCCGCCCCCATCGCTCTCCGACGCCACGTCGGTAGGCTGGATCCTTTCGCCCGAGCCACGACAGATAAGCATGTACAAGCGGCCGCAAAAGCCGAGATAACAGTTGGTAGGAAGTGACCGTCATACGACCAACCGGTCCTCAACCGGCGTGGACATCAACTCATCCAGCTTTGCGATTACAGCCGCTGGTTTGATCAACTCCATGGCATGAGGATCCCTCACCCGTTTACCCCAATGGACATCATCCACCCCTCGGTTCAATGACTCCCGAACCGCCTGCGGATAGGCATTAACCACCCATCGCATGCCAAGCACCGGGCCCGTCCGCTCCGGATTGGAGGTCGCATAGAGACCAATCGCTGGAATTCCAGCGGCGACCGCCATATGCAAAGGACCCGAGTCCGGCGCGAGCACGGCCGTTGCCCTCTGCATGAGCGCAAACAGTGTCTTGAGATCCGTCCGTCCAATCAGGTTCAGGATCGGGACAGGCACTTTCTGACCGCGCATGTTCTCGCTGGATTGATGATGCAGCGCGCCTGTTATCCGCTCTCCATAATCTCGCTCGACCTCGCTTTTGCCGCCGGTCAGGATGATTCGCAGTCCGTGTACCGATGCCGCATACCGAGCAACCTCCGCATAGTAGTCCGGAGACCAGTTTCTGAAGTTCCGGAAACGATCACTGCTGCATGGGCTGATCAGCAAGATGTTAGGAGCCGTTGTCATATCGTCACCGGCACCTGACGCTCCCGGACCAAGTTCCGTCAGCCAATGCTCCGCTCGTTCTCTTGAGCGAGTGGGAACCGGGATGCCCCAACGCAGATGACGCTCCTGAACACCGAGCGCCTCGCAGAAACCGAAAAAGCCATCGATGACATGGCCGGGCGGAGTGCTCGGAATGCGTTGATTAATGAATAGGCCATGCCCATCCCTCGAGCGTGACCTATCGAATCCGATACGTACCGGTGCCTTGACCACCCGCGATGCCAGCCCTGCACGAAGCGCTACCTGCATGAGCAACAAAGTGTCAAAAGATCGACCGGACAGTTTGTGGCGAAGGGTGCCTGTCCCGGATTGTTTGTCGTGAGTGATAACCTCTACACCGTCAAGATCACCGAGCAGGGCGGCCTCGGTCTGGCCCATGATCCAGGTAAGCCGCGTCTCTGGCAGATGCTGCTGAAGAGTGCGAACAATGGGAACCATGTTGCAGCAATCACCAATCGCCGAGAGACGGAACAGGCACAGTCGATGTGGTGCATTGGCACTCACGGGTGATTGTTGATGGTGCATTTGGATGTCCGCGCTCTAGATCGAACTTACTTTATCAGCCCGCCGATCACCTCGTCGCACGAGGCGTCTNCCAACCTTTTCAACCTGCAATGGCTCGAAGAGCAGGAGCTGATCGAGGGAACGGCGACAGGCCGAGCTACCGCCTGGTTCATCCGTTTTCATGACGAGAACCTGGTGCTTCGCCATTACCGCAGAGGCGGCCTGCCAGCGAGGTTCAGCGAGGATCGGTTCCTCTGGACCGGGCTAAAAAAGAGCCGCCCATGGCAAGAGCTGGCAGTCCTTTCACAACTGCATGCTCTCGGCCTTCCCGTGCCTACCCCCATCTCCGGCCGTATCCAGAGGACAGCCGCCAGCTACACTGCGGACATCATCACGAGGCGCATACCCGGGGCTCGTTCGCTGGCGGATTTCATTTTCGAAGGCAATTTTCGGGACACCCACGATCCGACAGCTCTCGACCAGGTGTGGTGTGAAACGGGGCGCGTGATCCGGAAGTTCCACTCGATCGGTGCGCATCATGCTGACCTGAATGTCCGCAATATCCTGATCGACGCCCAATGCAAGGTCTGGTTGATTGACTGGGACCGTGGCAGGTTGAATGCAGGCGGCGCGATGCAACGTCGAAGCCTGGCAAGACTTCGCCGTTCCCTATCCCGGGAGGCAGGTTTGGAAAAAATGGCTCGGCATGGCTGGCCTCTGTTGATGAATGCTTATTCCGAGCGCCTCTGAATTCGATCGATGATCGCACTCGTTGACTCACCCTCGACGAAATCCAGGACACGCACTTCACCGCCAGCCGCCGTGACAGCTTCATATCCGGCGATCTGGTCGGCTGCGTAGTCACCGCCCTTGACCAGCACGTCCGGCAGAATCTCACCAATCAGCGCCACCGGCGTATCTTGGGAGAAGGAAATGACCCAATCGACGGCGTTCAAAGCGGCGAGCACCGACATCCGCTGCGCCAGCGGCATTACAGGGCGCCCCTCGCCCTTGAGCCTCTGCACCGAATCATCGTCATTGACTGCCACAACCAGGCGATCGCCAAGCCNTCTTGCCTGTTCCAGATAATGGACATGACCGGCATGGAGCAGATCGAAGCAACCATTGGTCATCACGACCTTTTCCCCGCGTTTGCGAAGTGGCTCCAGGATAGCTCGGAGCGTCCCGGGATCGAGAATCTCGCGGTTGCCATGCAGGACGCCAGCCGCCGCCTCCAGTTCCGGGACAGTCACTGATGCGGTACCGACTTTTGCCACCACCAGGGAGGCTGCGAGGTTCGCGAGCGAGGTGGCACGCCGAAAATCCGCCCCGGCCGCAAGCGCAGCGGCGAGAAGCGCGATCACTGTGTCTCCAGCACCCGTGACGTCAAAAACCTCGCGCGCATGCGCTGGCAGATGAAACGGGGTTTGGCCACGACACAGCAAACTCATGCCCTCCTCGCCACGGGTGATCAACATCCCGGCGAGCGCCAATTGCTCAACCGCCTGATCCGCCAGCTGCTCCAGAGGGTGGCTGTCCCAATTACCAGTGCCATGCTGTGCCTGATATTGCCGGAACTCGGCGAGATTGGGCGTCAGCAGGGTCGCTCCTGAATAGCGATGCCAATCCGTTCCCTTTGGGTCCACCAGAATTGGGACACCCACTCTGCGTGCCTGTCCAATAAGATCCTCAACGCCACACAGCGTCCCTTTGGCGTAATCCGAGATCACCACCACGTCGGCGTCATGCAGGGCTTCTTCAAATCGTTCCGCAAGACCGGTCGTCTCGGAGGGGGTGAACGGTCGCTCGAAATCGAGTCTCATCAGCTGCTGGCGCTGGCTGATGACGCGAAGCTTGCAAATCGTTGGGTGAGTGTCGAGCCGCTGGAGCAGTGGTTCCACCCCTGCTGAGCGAAGCCGTGACTCAAGCAGCCGGCCATGATCATCGTTCCCTATCAGCCCGATAACCCTGACCTTCGCGCCGAGTGTGCCGAGGTTCATCGCAACATTGGCGGCGCCACCGGGACGTAGATCCTCTTCATCAACGCGCAGGACCGGCACCGGTGCCTCGGGAGATATGCGACCGGTTGGCCCGTGCCAGTAGCGATCTAGCATGACATCACCGACCACGAGCACTCGGGCGGCACCAAAATCCGGAACTTCAAGCTGCATCGAGGTCCTCGAGACGGTAAATTATGAGAACGATCAATCAGATTCTAGCAGCCACCATCACCAACGACGCCCTCACTCTGACAGAGAGCCTCAGCTAACGTGTCCGATCCGACAACTCGCCCCTCGTATCACCCGCAGAACGCCGGCCAATGGCTAATGCTGGCGCTGCTCTGGCTGATCGGCAAGCTTCCGCCCAGAGCAGCATTTTCCGTCGGTGAATGGACGGGCGTGCTGCTGCGTCTGTCCAGACAACGGCGCCAGATCGCACTGCGGAACCTCGAACTTTGTTTCCCGGAATTGGGACAGGCACAACGTGAGCAGCTGGTCCGTGAGAATCTTTGCTATATGGGCAGGGCCATCGCGGAAACAGCACTCGCATGGTTTGGCGGGAGAAGCGTTGACGAAATCCCGTGCCAGGTCAGGGGCCTCCATCATCTTCAGGCCGCACAGGCAGACGGCAGCCCGGTCATCCTCCTCTCGGGACATTTCCTGTGCGTCGAGCTGGCAGCAAGGCTCATCGGACCGCAGCTACATATGGCTGTGATCTACAAACCATTGCGGAAAAAACCACTTATGGACCGAGCGATGCTTCGGAGCCGATCGAGGACCCTCGCCGGCGCGATACCTCGAGATGATCTGCGGGGCATCATTCGAACGCTCAGGAGCGGAACCCCGGTCTGGTATGCAGGCGATCAAGATTACGGCGTAAGAAACAGCGTTTTTGTGCCGTTCATGGGCGTCCCTGCCGCCACGATCACCGGACTGACCCGTCTCAGCAAACTTGGAAAAGCGCGGGTCGTACCGCTCTCCTTCAACGTGAATGCCTCCGGTAATGGATATGAAGTAACGCTTGGTAAAGCCCTGGAGGGTTTCCCGACCGGTTCCGATATTCTTGATGCGCAATGGATGAATGCGGTCATAGAACGCGGAATTCGCGCGCACCCAGAGCAATACCTCAATACCTGTGGGTCCATCGTCGATTCAAGCATCCGCCACCGGGTGAGCGGCCCGCTTATCGCAACTCGCTGCAGAAGCCCTACAACCGGATCAAGGGTGCCCCGTGGTGAGTGCACCGACCGATTCGGGCGACGTGAATCCAATCCTGATCGTCGGACCGGGCTGGGTCGGTGACATGGTCATGGCGCAGAGTCTATGCAAGGCACTCAAACAAGAGGCACCCACTCGCCCGATCGATGTGATCACCCCACCTTGGGGACAGGCACTGCTCGAACGCATGCCGGAAGTCCGACGTGCGATTCCCTTGGCTGTTGGGCACGGGAAACTGGGATTGGGCAGACGCTGGAGACTGGGAAAGGCACTCCGCGAGCAGCGCTATGCGCAGGCGATCGTACTGCCGCGCTCGGCAAAGGCTGCATGGGCGCCATGGATCGCGCGCATCCCGCGCAGAACAGGCTACCTCGGTGAGTATCGCTATGGTCTGCTGAACGATATCCGCCCGCTCGACNGGGCGAGGCATTACCGGACGGTCGATCGCTTTGTCGCCTTNTCCAATCCAGCGGGCGTCGGAGCGGACATTGAGCGATCGGCGGAAGGTTCTGGGACAGGCACAAACCGATTCAACATCCTGCATCCAGCCCTTGAGAGCTCAAATGCTCAAAAATCATCGGCAATACAGCAACTTGATCTTCCCATCGCTTGGGGATCAGCGGCCATGCGATCCGGGACAGGCACTATTCTCACGCTCTGTCCGGGGGCAGAATACGGGCCGGCGAAGCGATGGCCGGCTGAGTACTTCGCGAGCCTTGCGAGGACATATCTCCAGCGGGGCTGGTCGGTGTGGATGCTGGGATCCAGCAAAGACACACGAATGACCCGGGAAATTTCGGGACAGGCACCCGGTGTGGTGGATCTTGCCGGCCGCACGACACTGAGCCAGGCAATCGATCTACTGGCTGCCAGCACGGTGGTCGTGACCAATGATTCCGGCCTGATGCATATCGCAGCCGCGACGTCCACGCCACTCGTCGCACTATACGGCTCCTCAGATCCTCAATATACTCCGCCACTTAGCGACAACGCCGAGATCATCTACAGGGATCTTGACTGCAGCCCCTGCTTTGAGCGCGTCTGCCCTTTGGGGCACCTCAAGTGTCTCCGCAGCATCGACTCGCACCAGGTGGCTGAGGCGGTCGATCGAGCAGCATCAGCGGATGCCCACACCCGCAAATCGAGATTCTGAGCTATGCCCACACGCAATCATTTCCGAAAGACCTATCTGGTGACCGGTGGGGCTGGCTTCATTGGTTCCCACCTCTGCGACCGGCTCATCGAAGCCGGCCACGGCGTGCTCTGCGTGGATAATTACCTCACCGGCAGTCGGGACAACATCGCGCATTTGCTGGATCACCCGCATTTCGAGGCCATGCGACACGACGTCACCTTCCCGCTGTTCGTGGAGGTTGATGGCATCTACAACCTTGCCTGTCCCGCATCACCCATTCACTATCAGCGCGACCCGGTACAGACGACCAAGACCAGTGTCCATGGCGCGATCAACATGCTGGGCCTCGCCAAGCGGCTCAACGTCCCGATCCTCCAGGCATCCACGAGCGAGATCTATGGCGACCCGGAAATCCATCCGCAGACCGAGGATTACTGGGGCCACGTGAATCCGATCGGTACCCGCGCCTGCTATGACGAGGGCAAGCGCTGCGCCGAGACGCTCTTCTTCGACTACCACCGCGAGCACGGTCTCGAGATCAAGGTCGCACGCATCTTCAACACCTATGGGCCGCGGATGCACCCGAACGACGGCCGTGTCGTCTCGAATTTCATCGTCCAGGCGCTCAAGGGCGAGAACATTACGCTTTACGGGGACGGGGAGCAGACGCGCTCCTTCTGCTATGTGGATGACCTGGTCGACGGGCTGCATCGCCTGATGGAGACAAATGCCGATGTCACCGGGCCCATCAACCTCGGCAATCCCGGCGAATTCACCATGCGCGAACTGGCACAGCAGGTGATCATGGAGACCGGTGCCGGCGTCGAGATGATCCACCACCCTTTGCCTTCGGATGACCCGCGCCAGAGGAGGCCGGACATCTCGCAGGCCAGGGCGACACTGGACTGGACACCCGGTATCGGGCTGACCGACGGGCTGAAACCCACGGTCGCCTACTTCCGTGGCCTTATTGAGCAAGGGCTTGCCTGAATTGAGTACCGGTCAGGGACAGGCACCCTCGGAGCGGGCACCCTCGGAGCGGGATACGGGACAGGCACTCTCCCTCCTCTCCCTCTCCGTTGCCATCATCACCAAGAATGAGGGCGATAACCTGCCGAGACTCCTGGATAGCCTGACGGCCCTGAATCCCCGCGAGGTTATCGTGGTCGACTCCGGCTCGGCCGACGATACCACAGAAATCGCCCGCGCCCGCGGTGCACAAGTCGTCGTCACCGACTGGCCAGGCCATGTCGAGCAGAAGAACCGGGCCCTCGATGCCTGTACTCAGCCTTGGATCCTGTCATTGGACGCCGACGAGCCGATCAGTGCCGAACTGGCTCATAACCTTCGCGATCTCCTGGGAAATAGCGAGCCGGACAAGGATGGCTACGAGATCAGCCGCCTGACCTGGTATCTCGGTGACTGGCTCCGGCATATCTGGTATCCGGAGTGGCGACTCCGCCTGGTGCGCAATGGCAAGGCACGATGGACAGGCCACAACCCGCACGATCGGCTTGAAACCAA
>P_2C_Liq_1_UnCtyDRAFT_1001003_pt1 | contig 11097 bp, 10 predicted proteins | sample Pon2CUnioCityCA_2_FD_10234 | JGI IMG/M metagenome (IMG submission 10234)
GCGCCGTGAAGCGCCTCGGCGAGCCTGTGATCCGCACAGCCGTGGGCCGCGCCATGAAGGAAATGGGCCGCCAGTTTGTGCTTGGGGAAACCATTGTGGGCGCGATGGAGCGCGCCGCCAAGATGGAAGCCAAGGGCTATACCTACAGCTATGATATGCTCGGCGAAGCCGCGCGCACAGAAGGCGACGCCAAGCGCTATCATCTGGCCTATAGCCGCGCGATCACCGCAATTGCACAGGCCTGCACCCAGGCTGACATCCGCGAAAATCCGGGCATCTCGGTCAAGCTCTCGGCGCTGCACCCACGCTATGAAGAGGCGCAGCGCAGCCGCGTCATGGACGAACTCGCTCCGCGCCTGCGCTCGCTCGCGCTTCTGGCCAAATCCGCAGGCATGGGCCTCAATATCGACGCCGAAGAGGCCGACCGCCTCGCCATTTCAATGGATGTGATCGAGGAAGTTCTCTCCGAGCCAGCCCTCGCAGGCTGGGACGGCTTTGGCGTTGTTGTGCAGGCCTATGGCCAGCGCGCAGGCGACGCGATCGAGCTGCTCAATGCTCTGGCCGAGCGGCTTGACCGCCGTATCATGGTCCGCCTTGTCAAGGGCGCCTACTGGGACACCGAAGTGAAGCGCGCGCAGGTCGAAGGCGTCGAAGGATTCCCTGTCTTCACAGCAAAGCCCGCAACAGACGTAAGCTATATCGCCAATGCCAAAAAGCTCCTTGGCATGACCGGGCGCATCTATCCGCAGTTTGCCACCCACAATGCCCATACAGTCGCCGCCGTCCTTGATATGGCCCGCGATATGGGCGTAAGCCATGACGCCTATGAGTTCCAGCGCCTGCACGGCATGGGCGAAGCGCTGCACGACATCGTGCTGAAAGAACGCGGCAGCCACTGCCGTATCTACGCCCCCGTCGGGGCGCACCGCGATTTGCTGGCCTACCTCGTGCGCCGCTTGCTTGAAAACGGGGCCAATTCCAGCTTTGTGAACCAGATTGTTGATGAGGATGTGCCTGCCGAAGAGGTCGCCACCTGCCCGTTTGACGCGCTCACAGTGGCCCAGCCCAACATCACCCAAGCGCCCGATTTATTTGCGCCAGAGCGGATCAACTCCAAAGGTTTTGACATCACCCATGCGCCAACGCTGGCGCGTATCGAAAAAGCGCGCAAGCCTTTCGCCAGCCATGTCTGGGAGGCGGCACCGCTCATCGCAGGCAAGGCCAAGCCTTTAAAGGCCCATGAGGCGCGCAACCCCGCCAACCCCGCCGATACCGTGGGCAAGGTTGCCTTCGCCTCGGCAGCGGATGTCGAGACCGCGCTCAAAGCCGCAGCCCCTTGGGACGCAACTCCCGAGGCGCGCGCCAAAGTTCTCAACAAGGCCGCTGATCTGTATGAAAAACACTTCGGCGAGCTTTTCGCACAGCTCGCCCGCGAAGCTGGCAAAATCATGCTCGACCAAGTCGGCGAGCTGCGTGAAGCGGTCGATTTCCTGCGCTATTACGCCGCCAATGCGCCCCATGACGCCCCTGTCGGCACGTTCACCTGCATTTCGCCGTGGAACTTCCCGCTGGCGATCTTTACGGGGCAAGTCAGCGCCGCGCTGGCCGCAGGCAACGCCGTTCTGGCCAAACCCGCCGAACAGACCTCCCTCATCGCTTACCGCGCCGTGCAGCTTCTGCACGAGGCGGGCGTGCCCGCGAGCGCGCTTCAGCTCCTGCCCGGTGCGGGCGATGTCGGCGCAGCGCTCACATCTGATCCGCGCGTTGGCGGGGTTGCCTTCACGGGCAGCACAGAAACGGCACTCCTAATCCGCAAGTCCATGGCCGATCACCTCACCCCCGGCGCGCCGCTGATTGCCGAGACGGGCGGCCTCAACGCCATGATCGTAGACAGCACCGCCTTGCCTGAACAGGCCGTGCAAGCCATCGTCGAAAGCGCCTTCCAGTCCGCTGGCCAGCGCTGCTCCGCTCTGCGCTGCCTCTATGTGCAGGATGATATCGCCGAAAGCCTGACCCATATGCTCAAAGGCGCGATGGACGAACTTTCCATGGGCGCGCCATGGCTTCTGAGCACAGATGTTGGCCCCGTGATCGACGAGGACGCCCGCGCAGGGATTGCTGCACATATCGAAACAGCCCGCGCCGAGGGGCGCTTGCTGCACGAGCTGCGCACGCCAAACTCGGGGACATTTATCGCGCCAACGCTTATCAAGGTGGGCAGCATCGCAGACATGGGCCGCGAAATCTTTGGCCCCGTGCTCCACATAGCAACCTTCAAAGCCAGCGAGATCGATACCGTCGTCGAGACCATCAACGCTACGGGCTATGGCCTCACTTTTGGGTTGCAAACGCGTATTGACGACCGCGTGCAGCATATCTGTGAGCGCATCCACGCGGGCAACATCTATGTCAACCGCAACCAGATCGGCGCAATTGTCGGCAGCCAGCCCTTTGGCGGCGAGGGGCTCTCTGGCACGGGCCCAAAGGCGGGCGGTCCAAACTACCTGCCGCGCTTTGTGAAGCCTGCCGCGCAGGCCGCCAAAGGCGCATGGACCGCAGCGATCACAGCGTCAGACCTACAAACCGCGCTCGATATGGCACCCCGCGCAGACACCGCGCAAACGCAGGTGATGCCCGGACCAACAGGCGAGTCCAACAAACTGATGCTGGAGCCGCGTGCACCGCTGCTTTGCCTTGGGCCAAGTGCGGAAACCGCCGAGGCGCAGGCCGCTCTCGTGCGCGCCATGGGCGGGGTGGCTGTGAAAGCGACGGGAGACTTGCCCGCTGAAGCGCTCACAACCCTCACAGGTTTTTCGGGCGTTCTTTTCTGGGGCGCCGCAACAGAGGCGCGCGCCTATGAGCAAGCCTTGGCGGCGCGCAAAGGGATGATCCTGCCGCTGATCACCGCGACGCCCGATCTGGCGCGCGTGATGGGCGAGCGGCACGTTTGTGTGGACACCACAGCCTCTGGCGGAAACGCCGCGCTTTTGGCAGGGCAAGGGTAAAGGGCTTCGAATTTCGCTGCGCGAAATCCGACCAAAACGAGGGGCGCTGCCCCTCAGATTCATAAGCCATAGGGCTTATGAATCCTCCCCCCGGGATATTGAGAGAAAGAGGAAGCCGCAACGCCGCGCATTGGGGCTTTTCGTCCGCGTGTTTTGAGCTTAGCTTCAGTTCATGTTTCCATTTCGTGATCATAATCCAAGCGGGCGCACGCCCTATGTGACCTACGCGCTGATCGCTGTGAACATCGCGGTGTTTCTGAGCTATTGGCATTTGTTTGCCGACCCTCGCGCGCTCTCTGCGTTCTATTTTGAATATGCGCTGATCCCTGCTGCCATCACGACGGGGCAAGGCTATGAGGGTCTTATAACGTCAATGTTTCTGCATGGCGGGCTTATGCACCTTGGCGGGAATATGCTGTTTTTATGGATTTTTGGCGACAATATGGAAGACGAGATGGGGCCTCTCGGATTTTTCATGTTTTATACCATGGCAGGGCTTCTGGCGGGCTATGTGCACGTCTTGTTTGCCCCCGGGTCTGCTGTGCCGACTGTTGGCGCATCGGGGGCGATTGCTGGGGTCATGGGCGGCTATCTCTTGCTCTTTCCGCGCGCCAAAGTCGATATCCTGTTGATCATCGTCATCTTCTTTCGCGTCTTTACCCTGCCCGCCTATATCATGCTGGCGATCTGGTTTGCTTTGCAGTTCTTTGGCGGCCTCAGTGCCGACCCAAACACCGGCGGAGTTGCCTATTGGGCTCATGCGGGTGGCTTTGTCGCGGGGATTTTGTTGACGCTGCCCACATTTTTGCGCCTTGGCGGGCCGCGCTTCTGGCAGGAGAACGACTTTCACCCGCCCCATCCAGACGCAACATATGACCCCTCACGCATTCCTATCATCAGGAGACGCAAATGAGCCAAGCCCATAAACTCACCTGTCACTGTGGAGCCGTCGAGCTCGCGGTGACGCTTTCCGACGGGCTTGCCACTGCGCGGCGCTGTGATTGTTCTTTCTGCCGCCGTCGCGGGGCTGTGGCCGTGAGCGCGCCTCTGGACGGGATCAAGATCGTCAAAGGCGCGGACAACCTCACGCTCTATCAATGGGGCACAATGACGGCGAAGCATTACTTCTGCAAAACCTGCGGGGTCTACACCCACCACCAGCGCCGCTCGAACCCGAACCAATACGGCGTCAATATGGGGGCGCTTGAGGGTGTAAACCCCTCAAAGCACGGCCCGATCCCTTGGGCTGACGGGGTCAACCACCCCGCTGATCGCTGAAGATTAGCTGTTGCGGATGAGCTTGCAGAGCGGGGCAAACATCGCGTCATTGGAGCAGATGATCTCGCCAGTATCCAGAATGCGCGCCTCGGGATCAATCGCCTCGGCAAAGCCACCCGCTTCGCGCACGATCAACATCCCTGCGGCGAGATCCCACTCGCTAAGCCCACGCTCCCAATAGCCGTCAAAGCGGCCAGCCGCGACATAAGCCATATCCAGCGAGGCCGCGCCCCAGCGACGCACACCGGCACAGCCCGGCAACACACGCGCCAAGTCTTTCAGCGTGGCGGGCAAGTCGCCATGGCCCGAAAACGGCAGGCCCGTTGCGAACACACATTCGTTCATGTGGCGGCGACCCGAAACGCGCAAGCGACGGGCGTGGTCTTGCCATGCGCCTGAGCCTTTCTCGGCGTAAAACATCTCGTCTTTTGCGGGGTCAAAGACCACAGCCGAAATCACTTCACCCTTGTGCTCAAGCGCGATAGAGACCGCCCAATGTGGCATCCCGTGCAAAAAATTGGTTGTGCCGTCCAGCGGATCAACGATCCAGCGGCGCGTCGGGTCTTGGCCCTCTTCGGCGCCGCCCTCTTCGGCCACCCAGCCATATGTCGGGCGCGCGCCCATCAGCTCTTCCTTGATGATCGCCTCAGCGCGCAAATCGGCTTTGCTCACAAAATCGCCTGCGCCCTTTTGAGAAACCTGAAGCGCCTCAACCTCGCGGAAGTCCTTCACAAGACTGCGGCCCGCTTTACGGGCGGCTTTGATCATCACGTTAAGATTCGCGCTGGCTTGCATGGCTCAAGCTCCTTCGGGGGGTGTCAAACCGCGGCTATACGCCTTGGTCGCGCCCCGCGCAACCCATAGCAACAAAGCCTAGCCCCTTTGCAGGCGAATGGGGATTTCGCGCGCCAGCTTGAGAAAATGCGCCATAAAGGGCAAGCTCGCGTCCTCTTCGCGCACAGCGGCATAGAGCCGTTTGGTTTTGCCCGTCTCAGTGAGCGGACGGGTGATATACTCCGCCGAGGACTTCACCTCGCGCAAAACCCAGTCGGGCAGCACAGAAACACCGCGCCCCGCCGCGACCAGCATAAGGATCACGGCTGTCAGCTCGACCTGACGCACCGCCAGCGGCTCGACCTTGGCAGGGCTGAGCAGTTCGGAGAAAATATCAAGCCGCGCGCGCTCCACTGGATAGGTGATCAGGGTTTCGCCCCTGAAGTCTTCGGCTTCGACAAAAGCCTTCTCGGCCAACTTGTGCTTGGCTGAGGCGACAAAAACAGGCGCATAGTCAAACAGGGGCACAAAGACGACGCCCTTGAGCGTTTCGGGATCAGAGGAAATCACCACATCGACCTCCTCGCGCATCAGCGCGGGCAAGGCCTCAAACGCAAGACCAGGGCGGATATCAACATCAACTTCAGGCCAAGGCGCGCGGAACTGTTCCAACACGGGAAAGAGCCACTCAAAACAGGCGTGACATTCAATCGCAATGTGAAGCCGCCCGGCGCTGCCTTGGCGCAGGCCCATAAACTCGGCCTCCAGCGCGGCAATTTCGGGCAGAACCTTTTCGGCCACGCGCAAAAGGCGAAAGCCCGCCGCCGAGAGCTTCATCGGCTTGCTGCGGCGCACAAAAAGTTCCACCCCTGCCTGATCCTCAATCCCCTTGATCTGATGGGAGAGCGCCGATTGCGTAATGTTAAGGCGGTCCGCCGCGCGGGCCAAACCGCCTTCCTCATGGATCGCCTGAATGGTGCGCAGATGGCGAAACTCGATGTGCATATGTGAACACGCCTCATAATAAGAATGAAAGTTATGAATTTGTCTCACATTCATTTTGCGGGCACAAGAGAGCAACCGCCATGAAAGGCCCCTGTGATGACACCCCAAGTTTCTTTTGAGTTCTTCCCGCCCCAAAACCTTGAAGCCGCGTTCAAGCTCCATGAGACCGTGCAATCGCTCGCTCCCTTCGGGCCGAGGTTTGTCTCGGTCACTTACGGAGCAGGCGGCACCACGCGCGCGCTGACGCGCGAAGCGGCTCAAACCCTGCACAAGACAGCGGGGCTGCGCGTTGCGGCCCATCTGACCTGTGTCGAGGCAACCCGCGACGAAACACTCACAATCGCCCGAGACTACGCCAATGCGGGCATCACAGACATCGTGGCGCTGCGCGGTGACGCGCCCAAGGGCGCTGGCGGCTTTCGCGCCCACCCCGAAGGGTTTGCCGATTCTGTCGAGCTGATCGCCGCCTTGAAGGCCGAGGGCAACTTCAACATCCGTGTCGGTGCCTACCCCGAGCCACACCCTGATGCGGCCTATACTGGCGCGGACATCGACCACCTCAAGCGTAAGTTCGAGGCTGGTGCTGATGAGGCCATCACACAGTTTTTCTTTGATCCGATCCATTTTCTGCACTTCCGTGAGGCCTGCGCCAAAGCGGGGATCGACGGGATGATCACGCCTGGCATCATGCCAATCGAGAACTGGGCAGGGGCCAAGCGCTTTGCCGCGCGCTGTGGCGCCTCTGTGCCGGCCGAACTCGACGATGCTTTTGCCAAAGCCGCGCGCGACGGGCGCGAGGAGCTTCTGGCGACAGCGCAGGCGACAGAACTTTGTGACATCCTGATGGAAGAAGGCGTGTCGCGCTTTCACTTTTATACGCTCAACCGCCCTGCCCTCACCCGTGACATCTGTGTGGCGCTCGGGCTTGAGCCAAGCGCCACCCTGCGCAACGTGGCGTAAGAGTTGCACCCCATCGGGGGCCACTCTAGCGTTTTGTAAACCTATTTTACGGAGCGCAGATGAGCCAGAAACGTTATATTGCCAAAAGCCCGGAAGAGCTGCCTGATCTCGCGGCAACGCTCGTCCGCTCGGGGCTTGAATTCATGCAAGATGTGCGCGACGGCAAGCTTGCCGGCCCGCCCATCGGCGCGCTCATGGGCTTTTGGCCGACACTTGTGGAAGAGGGCAAAACCGTCTTCACAGGCACACCCGAGTTTAACGTGACCAATCCGATGGGCACAGTCCATGGCGGCTGGTATGGCACTATTCTGGACAGCTGCATGGCCTGTGCTGTGATGACGCTCGTGCCCAAAGGCTCAGTTTATACCACGCTGGAATTCAAGGTGAATATCTTACGGCCCATTCCGCTTGGCACAGAAGTCGAGGCCATCGGGACGTGCCAACACGCGGGCCGCTCCACAGGCATTGCCAGTGGCGAGATCAGGGGCGTAAGCGACGGCAAGCTCTATGCCACAGGCTCGACCACCTGCATTATCATGAAGATGAAATAAAGGAATTGCGCCGCGCTTCGCGCGTCGCCCCATGCGCTCGCACGCGAGCGCATGGGTGGGGGACGTTGTTGTCACGCGCCTTGCGCGCGGAACCGACAGAGAGCACTTGCTGCGCAGAGTCAGGCCTCAGACTCGCTAGGATATTTTTAGCAAAAAGAAAGGGAAGGCGTTAGTCAATCAAGGCGCCGTGGATGAGCGCTTTCAGCTCGGCGCGGTTGCTATAGCTTGAAGACGGAATGAGCTGGGTAAAAAAGACCACGCTCAAGTGCTCGACAGGGTCTGTCCAGAAATATGTGCTCGCCAAGCCGCCCCAGCCAAAGTCTCCGACGGAACCTTGGACCCGCACGCGGGCAGGATCAAGCACCACGGCGCCACCGAGGCCAAAGCCCATCCCAGTCATCGGCATTTCGGCAAAGCTCTCAGCGCCCATCGAGGCGATATCACCCTTCAGGTGGTTGCGCGTCATGAAGCCGACGGTCCGTGGGCTGAGCAGGCGCACGCCCTCAAGCGCACCGCCAAGACGGATCATCTCGCCAAAGCGCATATAATCCTTGAGTGTAGACACAAGCCCTCCGCCGCCCGCATGAAGACTGACGCGGCCTTCGGCAAAGCGGCTGTCCTTCGCGCTGTCAAAGAGCGCAAGCGGCTCCCCCTCGCGCTTTTCGTAACAATCGGCAAAGCGCGCGAGCTTGTCCGCAGGCACATCAAACCCCGTATCAACCATGCCGAGCGGATCAAAAATCTCGCGCTGCATCACCGCGGCCAGCGTCTCGCCTGTGATCACTTCGATCACGCGGCCGATCACATCTATCCCGACCGAATATTCCCAAGCTGTTCCCGGCTGAAAGCAAAGCGGCAGCTCCGCAAGCACTTTGCACCACTCCTTGAGCGTGACGCCCTGCAAGCCAGTTTCGGAGAACCGCCGCGCATAGGCTTCAGGCACAACGCCTGTGTTAAAGCCATAGGTCATACCGCTGGTGTGGGTGAGCAACTCATGCAGCGTGGGGCTGCGCGCGGGGTCGCTCTGGTCTTCTCCCGTAGCCCCTTGGCGCAGCGCACGCATCTGACCAAATTCGGGCAAATACTCAGACACAGGCGTATCCAGAACAACCTGTCCACGTTCCACCAGCATCATCAAAAGCGTGGTCGTGACCAGCTTGGTCATCGAATAGATCCGCAGAATCGTGTCGCGCTCATAGGCCTGACCGCGCGCCAGAGAGGCCAGCCCATCGGCCGCAAAAAACGCCTCCTCACCATGGCGGTAAACCAGAATGGAGGAGCCACTGTAGCGCCCCGCTTCGCGGTAGCCGCGCATCCAGTCTTCGATCCGTGCGAGCCGTGCTCTGTCCATGGCCTGTCTCCCCCTAAGCTGACCCATAGTGCGCGCAGCACACAACCTCTGCAAGTCGCCCCTTGCAGCCCAGCGCGATTTGGGAAAGCTTTGGCACACGTTTTCCTCGAAAGGCCCGCAATGCAAGACTCACAGCAAAACCCCGTCCCCGAAAAAGTCACAGGCATAGCCCATCTCTTTGCCGCGACGCGCTATTCGTCCCAAGGCTTTCTCCGCCTCTGGGGCGAAACAGCCTTTCGCCATGAGCTTCTGGCGGCGGCGCTCGGGCTTGGGCTTCTGCTGATCTTGGGCGCGCCCCTCCTCTGGGTCGTGGCGGTGGCGGTGCTTGCGCTGCTGACCTTGGCCGTTGAGGCCCTGAACACAGCCATCGAAGAGATCGTGGATCATGTCTCGCCGGACTGGTCGCTCGCGGCCAAACACGCAAAAGACATGGGCTCTTTTGCCGTCATGGCGCTGCTCTTTGCCACGGGTCTTGTCTTTGCGGCCGCCGTTTGGAGCAGCTTCACAGCATAAATAGTATCCGCTCACAGGCTATCCACAAGTTATTGGGGTTATCCACAATAAATAGCTTTACAGGGCCAGAAGGCCCCGCTTACCATATTTGGTAGGACAAGGGGACCAAACCCCATCCTATCGGGCAAATCAGGGCGTCTGCGCGGCACAAGGGCAGGCCTCTGAGGCAAAATGAGGTGGCGAAATGGCACTATCAGAGCAATATATAGACGACGAAATTCACCCCATCGACATTGTCGAGAGCCTTGCCTCCCACAATGACTGGGAGTTTGACCGCGTGGCGGACAACCAGATTTCCATGTCTGTCGAAGGTCAATGGCGCACCTATGGCGTGACGCTCGCATGGTCGGACTATGACGAAACCCTGCGGATGATCTGCACCTTTGAGATGGAGCCGCCCGAAGACCGGCTCCCAGAGCTTTTTGGCGCGCTGAACGAAGTCAACGACCAATGCTGGACAGGCGCTTTCTCTTATTGGGCCGAACAAAAGCTGATGGTCTACAAATATGGCCTCGTCCTCGCGGGCGGCATTCTGGCCTCGCCAGAGCAAATCGACACTCTGATCAACAACGCCGTCTTTGCCTCCGAGCGCTATTACCCCGCTTTCCAGCTTGTGGTCTGGGGCGGGCGAACGCCGCGTGAAGCGATGCAAGTCGCCATTGCAGAGGCCTACGGCCACGCGTAACCTATCCCCGAACGCTTTCGGGGGCAGAGATGACATATTCGGATATTGCAACAAAAGGCCTGGTTCTCCTGGGCTGCGGCAAAATGGGATCGGCCATGCTGGAAGGCTGGCTCAAAGGCGGGCTGCCCGCCGCCTCCGTCTATGTGATTGATCCAAAGCCCTCCGAGTGGCTCCAAACCACAGGCGCACATCTGAATTCAGAGCTGCCCGAAGCCCCCGCCATCGTGATTGTCGCCGTGAAACCGCAGATGATGGGCGCGGCCCTGCCCACGCTTCAGGCGATGGGCGGCGGGGCCACACTGGTCATATCTGTCGCCGCTGGCACGCCGATCAAGCATTTTGAAGCGGTGCTCGGCGCAGATACCCCGATTGTGCGCGCCATGCCCAATACGCCCGCCGCCGTTGCCCAAGGCATCACTGCAATTGTCGGCAACAAAGCCACATCACCCGCACATCTCAACGCCGCCCAAGCCCTGCTTGAAGCCGTCGGAACTGTCGTGCGCCTCAAGGCCGAAAGCCAGATTGACGCCGTCACAGGCGTCTCTGGCTCCGGCCCCGCCTATGTCTTTCATCTGATCGAATGTCTCGCCGCCGCAGGCGAAGCGCAGGGCCTTGCGCCCGAACTGGCAATGCAACTCGCCAAAGCCACAGTCGCAGGCGCAGGCGCGCTCGCCATCGGCTCAAACGAAACACCGAGCCAGCTGCGCGTCAATGTGACAAGCCCCAACGGCACAACCCAAGCAGGCCTTGACGAGCTGATGGACAGCGACCGTGGCTTGCCCCCGCTGATCCGCCGCACCGTCGCCGCCGCAACCAACCGCTCCAAGGAGCTTGCCCGCGATGCCTGATCCCGTGACGCCCACCATCGACTTTAACGACTTCCTCAAAGTCGATATCCGCGTCGGCACCGTGATCGAGGCCGCCCCCTACCCCGAGGCGCGCAAACCTGCGATCAAGCTTGTGATTGATTTTGGT